>Ga0075431_100002637_pt1 | contig 17349 bp, 14 predicted proteins | sample RhiMetdeltSRZDD5_FD_75297 | JGI IMG/M metagenome (GOLD analysis project Ga0075431, IMG submission 75297) | Populus rhizosphere microbial communities from Tennessee, USA - Rhizosphere MetaG P. deltoides SRZDD5 | ecosystem: Host-associated > Plants > Roots > Rhizosphere > Soil | place: USA... | reverse complement strand
GTAATCACCGCCCTTCCGACCAAACCGTCCTTACACTGCGTTAATGTCGTTCCTTCATTTACCTCGAATCTTCAAAACGGCACTCATAGACCCATGTTCTTTAGCGTAGGATCTCAGTACCACTTCCAAATCCTCGCAAGCTGGAAGATTGTTCCGGCGCACATGAACACCGAATCGTGATAGATCACGTTAGTCCTCTTCCCTGCGAAGGACTCGTTCTGCCATCGCAGCGAGCCGCTCTCCATTGCCAGTGGCCTTCATGCGCGCCGCATAATCTCCAATTGCTTTTCGCATCTGAATAGAGTTATTCGAGGATCGCAATAGCGCCCGAAGCGCCGCGCCACCAGCAAACTCATCCTCTGCCCTAAGCTTTGACAGTAGCTCAATAATCACCCCTTCTCCACCCCCGCTGGGGTCCTTCAAGATGAGACGTACGATAAACTCAACAAAGACATTGTCGTCCCGTAGCAAGTACTGTACCAAGAGTGTGTATTGGGTTCGAATCGGCTCAAACGGACCATTTCCGTTGGAGGTAAGTTTTTCAAGAAGCGTGTAGATGATGGGTGAATAGTATCTCGGGCCTGTCGGCCCGAGGAGAAAACTGAGCAGCTCCTTCATGTCCAGGTCACTTGGCGGTGGTGTCAGAGTCCGGCAAGGGCACTTGACGGTGTGCGAAACGCGAAATCCAACTCCATATGGCAGCACTTCATCCGCGCGGCGACTTGGATACTCTATGCGCAGGTGCAAATCTCCCAGGCTTGCGATTGCCCCTTGCCTCACCCACTCGTGTTGGTCAGATTTGACTATCGAGAGAAGCAGATCTATGGAGGCGCGATGGAAACTGGCACACTCGCTGCCCCACACAGGTATGACTGTCCGTACATGGACCACCTTGTATACAAGTTCCTGTAGACTCTCTACGGGTCTTCGCACCACTTCCAAGGTGAATTCACTTGGTACCCTCGATCCCATCAAGCAAGAGGTCTTATAATCCTCGTATGCCGCCTTTGCGACGGCTTCGAGTTGTGGAAAGAAAGTGGTGGACCGGAATTCGCTTTCCGGAATCTTTGTGATTGATTCTACATCTAGCCTTGAGGGCTGGGAAGGCTGAGTGGCAGCTGCACCGGCCCTAATTCCTTGCGAGGGATCGCCGTATACAGGGGTCGGGCGGCGGCATGCAGGCAATACAAGTACGAACAGAGTGAGGCCAATCCTAGACACGGTCAACGCGGACTTCCTAAATACTATCATGATAGTGGCCGAAACGTGCGCACATGTAGCCAATATTCGGATTGATCAATAGAGATCCTCTGGGGTGCGGATTTGCGCCTTGAAATCTTCTTTAATGGCCATACCCGGCATTGGCCCAATGGGTGGTACGTCTATTGAGTGAAAGACCTCCCATGTATCGTTACAATCTTCATTATCTAGAGCAGTGAGAGTCACGCGTACAGCCAACGTGATCTTCCCTCCAAATATCACGGCGAAATCGGTTCTGTCTGATTTGCGATTGACCTCTTCGCCCTTGTCTTCTCTTGCCTTCCTGTTGCGACTCAGCGCCGTTAGGCCGTCCTTGTGCCAATCGTCTGTGGAGGTCATGTCTGAAATGGCACGCTTCAGCCCTTTGCCCCAGGTTCCTTGCCAAAGACACTTGATATCCACGCTTTCCCATGTGGTGTCTTCGCTAATCAACGCATTGAATTTGACGTATTCGTATTCCCACGTCCAACCTCTTGGGTGCTTATCGGTTTTCTGCTGCCAGCTGTTCATGTAGACGCCTAGCAGATATAGGGACACGTCTGCTTTCCAGCCTTTTACAAATAGGTACTTTGCAAAATAGTTCGCCTCTATGTCTACATGTCCAGTTATCCTTTGATTATCTCTCTTGTCATAGTATGTTCCAAAATCTGAGAGTCTGAGTTTGGTATGTATTCGGCTGATCTTGAGAGCGCAATTACAGGTCGTAGTATCTCCGCCGAAATACTGAGGGCTTGGAGGTGCCAATTGTAGATGTGTAACCGGATGAGATAGGGCCGAGAGGTCAACAGCGAACGTGCTTAGTAATCGAGGCTGATGCTGACTTCCAGTCTGCAAGGGAGCATGTGGCGGCGCTGGGGCGGGCAGCTGGGGTGGGACGGTTGCCGGCATCCCCAGACCTTTAAAGGAAGCGGGAGGAACAATGAGGGGCGATTCTGATGACGGTCTGCTAACTGCTTGATTGACAATGGGGATGTGATGCGGCAGCATCGGCAATTCGTTGTCGTAGGAATGCTGAATGAACTTCGTGTAGTCATCTGTCGGCGGCGTTGGAGTTGCATCCATTTTCAGAGGGGGTTCCTCCTCATACCCTTGAGGCAGAGCGAACTGAGATGGCGGAGGAGTTGGATTACTCCCGGGAAGTTGTTGGTTTGCCGCTTGCTGTTCTACCTGATACTGAGCGAGCCGTCTTGCGTACTCCTCAGCTTCGCTTCGTGAGATTGCCATTAACCACCCTTACTACAGAGTCTTACGATCTGTGGATTCCCATTCCGGAGCATGAAAACTCCGTCGTCTTACGTATGTTACTGATTTCCTCTCCCACTTGTCATCTAAATGGTCCTCGTCGTGCAAATACCGCATACCTCGCTTGTCGGCGGCTATTTCTTCTTAGGATTGCAAATCACATGCATTTCCAGCTGTGCACCCAGCGACGCTTGATCACCTGTGGCCGTTGCTAGTATTCGTAGCACCCACTTGCGACCTGAAACAGTTGGCGTGCTTTCAGGGTGCTGCTTCCTGTATTCTGCAAATCTGTCTTTGAATTCCTTTGAACCGAACGACTCTGCTTCTGTCAATTCGAATTTGCGTTCGAATGTTGCACCTCCTGCGGCGTCGGTCGTTATCACTGCATCCTGGGATTTCATGCCAACAGATACCCATACGTCTGAGGCAGAGTGGCCACCGAACTTATAGGCCTGATAAAGGGCCCCCGTGCTACCCACTGCGATTCTGGTTGATGGGGGACCATTCTTAATGGAGGCCGTGAATGACACCCAGTAGGGGCCACCCTTTGCAAAAGTCTGGCACTTGACATTTGTGATGTCTAATTCCATCTGTGTGCCGGTGACTTTTCCGAAGTTATCTGTTAGTACGGCATAAGCTGTCCTAGTGCACGCACACTTTGTCCTGCCTGTCTTGTCGATGATATTCCCTTTTGCTGTGATGATGATGCCATACGTTTTCGCACCCTTCTTTACTTCAGGTATTCCCTTATCAATGTCATCCAGGGTGAAGTCAGTTGAGAATGACAACTCCGCTTTGCTTTCCTCCGATGTCTGTCCGTCGCAATGCAATACCTTAGCTGAGAGCTGTCGTTCGCCGGCGACAACAACAAATGGATCGCCCCAAGGAAATACCATCGTCGTCTTACAGTTGGGGTGTTTATTCTCTATGTGCACTTTGAACTTGAGGGTCTTCTTTTCTCCGCCTTCAACCTTTGGGTCAGTTATTCTAATAGAAAAGGTGCACGCAGGAACATCTACATCATCATCCTGCTTCCAAGGAATAGAATAGGAGCCGGATAAGAACGAAGGACCAAGAATCACAACTTCCGGCAATCCGCCGTTTCCGGCCATGGAGGTTCCAGAGAAATCAATGAGAAAGTCACTACAGTAGATTGGTTTCCACCCCGTGTCAGTAATCTGAGTCGCCCCAGGCACGAGTGGATCAACTGAAGGGGGCTGGAGTGGCCGAACTGGGGGGTAGCTAGGGGCAGAGTACCCAACTTGCAAAGGCTCTACGATTTTCTGGAAAAGCGAAGATGGCGTATTTTGAAACTGTTGGCTATGGCTTTGTGATCTTGGCAAGGGGCTGGGGGGAGAATACGGAGCGGGTCCCGCGTACGCATTCATTGGAGTATCTGTCAACGCAATCGATGCATGAATTGCTGTTTCAGAATCGATGAAAGGCGAGGAGGGAGGCGGCTGATGACCGATGGCTGCCGGGTCACCTGGAGTATACTCCATGTTCGGTGGCAAATGGCTCGCATTGTTTCGACGCTCAGCATCCTCGGTTTCCATTAGTGTCCTTAGCAATAAGATCTTTCTCATGCACAGAATCAACCATGACTAGCGCTGTTTGGCACAATGCCAGTCTCTTCTCAATTAATAACTAGACACAGGGACCGCACTTTGGGGTCATATTCCGGTAGCATAGTCAATGGTCGCTACCGAAGCGCCACGCCTCGATTAGCTTGTCTGCCATGCATCGCACCGTCTCATCGCCTGAGTGCCTTAGTCTCATCACCTGCGGCTTTGCCTCCCGGGCGTCTAGACGAACAATTGCGCGGAGCAGAGCACGTTGAGCTTCTTTGTGTTTATTGATTACCGCCCAGTTGATAGCTTTCCGAAGTTCTAGGACTAAGTCAATTTCAGACTCATAGTCGATTTCATTGGCGCCAGCCTCGACCAGCGATGGATCTGCTGACCCTAGCGCCATGATAATCCATGTGCGCCTCAAACATACGGGGAAACCCGCAATCGTCAGCCCATCGTTCTCTTCATGCTTTGGAGTGTCAAATAAGGCGATCACTCCAGCGGTATCAGTGCTACTCTTCTGCCAAGTGAGTAAAAGGCCGGATCCATCAGGAATCCAAGTGAGTTCCTGGCACATCGCAAAGCCGCGGGCCGGAACTATGTGCTCAATTCCAGAATACAAATGACGGATGCGAATTGTGGTGAATTCTGGCAGGAGCTCATCACTCTTGCGTGGAGTATTAAGAAAGGCCACTCGCTCGCCGCTTGGATCTATCGCGGGCGCCCATTTCAAGTCCCTGTCAGAGGTGAGCCTCGTCACCATGGTGCCGTAAGGATTGGTCACGTATACGTCAGTGTAAGCAAGTCCCGATCTGCCAATGAAAGTGAAAAGACGGCTACTGGCATCCCACGCACTCGCAAGAATCGCGTGCGGCGTAGAATCACATGGACCTACGGATTTGTGAGTTGGGGAACCGAAGGCGAGGAACGAATGAGTAGCCGTATCAACATTCACGAGACATACGCGCGATACCGGGCAATCTCCGGCACGTTCAAAGAGCCCTTCGATTGCCAGGTGCTTCCCATCAGGGCTCCACGACACACGTGGCCTCTCCTTGGAACTTAAGACGTGATGAAGCCTAAGTGGAGTTGGCGACCCGTTGCCACGATTCATGAACACCGTCCCGTCAATGACCGATATGCAGTCTGTATTCGGATCAATGCCTGTAATGTAGCCGAGCCCCTTCTCTTTCTGTAAATCCGCGGAGCCACGCATAGCGATGCGGCTGTTAATGCTCGCGAGCCAACATGTAGTGTCAGCGCCGACGCTTTTCGAATGTGCCCGATAGTTCCGTCGAAACTCTTCAATCTGCCGACGCAAATCAGGAGCGTATTTACTAGCTGTCGATGGTGTCAACACTGTTTCAAGATCGATCATCACCGCTTGTAGTGGTCTCTCTCGTTCACACAGAATGGAAAGTCGTGTGTTGGGACCATCGGCAGAGTTTCCCGTTGTAGGTGCCGTAGAATCCCGGTGATGTAATAGAGCCTCGCCTTGCTCATGTGCCCTGTTAAGCTCAAATGAATGCAGTCGTTCTACTAATACTAGCAGCGTCAATAGTAGTATGAAGTGCTTCAACATGTGCTTTTTGCCATCACTAGCCGTTATGACACTCAGAGGGCAATGAGATCCCAACGCGCATTTCACCATGCACTTCGCGCGGCACATGCCTCATGCTCCTGATACTCCGTAGCGTACGCAGGATACCAGGCATTCCATGCCTAGTGTGACGAAGGAGGAACGCAAGTTGGCGGGGTCCCTCAGAGCACTAAGATCAATTGAAGAACCTGCGAGGAAGAAGGCACCATCCCCCGAAGTCACGCTGGATTCCGCAACTCTCTTCTCAGCGATCTCGAAGGCGGAGAGAAACGACGCCGGGCTGAATGCCGGCGTCGAAGATACTTGTGCGGGGGTAGCATACGTTGCAACCGGGGCCTGAGCCGCGAATTGTGGGAGTGGAGGAGGGGGAAACCCCGGAGGCAGTGGAGGCCCTATTCCTGGAAGGATAGGCGGAGGGGCTCCGGTGGTCGCCGAAACCGCACCACTCGTCATAGGTGCGGCTTGGTTTGAAGCAGGAGGATTCTGGTCGTACGCCGCCAGGCGCTGTTCAAATTCAGTGAATGCAGGCTCGGAGGCGAAAAGCACTCCTTGCTCGTAGCGAACACGGGCGATACCACTCTTGCGAGAATAGGCTGAACCAAACTGCATTCCAGCCGGGTTACTCCAGAAATACAGAGTCTTTACGCCGTGTTTCTGGCGAAGCTCAGCAACCAGATTATCGATGAATTGATTGCGTGGAATCGACAAGTTTAAACCAGGGGTGCGACCTCCAACATAGTGTTCGAGGTCGTACACGGCCAGCGCCGCATAGATTTCGCTTAAAGCCGTTTGGACTTCGGCCTGGGAGGATTTCCAATTGTAAATGTCCTGAGTTGAGCCCCCGGAGATATAAATGCTGTCGGGCGTACCCAGTGGGTAATCATCCATGCCTCCGGAGGCCGGCGCTCGCTTTAGATTGATACCGTATTTAGTATTTGCGGCGCTCACCTTTTGGTCAACGAAATAGTTACGATTATAGTCAGGCATTGATCAAGTCCTCACGCTTAGCAATCCAAGGTTATTCCACTTGGTGCGGAACTCCGGTGCGATGTTATGTCGCAGGGGCGGACATGCTCTCTAGGCGCACTTGGCAACTCCAATAGCTGATTCGTCCGCCTCAGCGCGTCAATTGGCTCCAGGATTGACAGGAAGTACCTCATCAGTTCGCCCGGTCCCCGCACTAAAGCCTCGAAAGCCCTTCACGGATGCAGGAGGTCAGATTCTCCGTTCCCAAGAGCACCGGTGTTGCATCCAGATTCGCTGGGGATCGTAGGGCGCTCATGTCCACCGTGGCTCCCTGGAGGAGAAACGACGTTCCGCTCATGCCGGGCTGCATGCCGAGACCACCGTTTTGGAGGCCGAGGCTATTTAATGCGAAGGGGTTGCCGTTCGTCATTTCCGTTCCATTGCAGCCGCATCCGTTCGGGCCCATCGAGTCCTCCTTTCGCTAGACTCCCGCAAGAAGGTCCAGAAGCTCCTGCTTTTCCTTGGGAGTCAGCACCTTCTTCTGCCGCCGTTTTTCCCTCAGTGCCGACAGCCGCAGGGCACGACTCTCCTGGATCGACTTTTGCTTCGTTCGTTGCTTGGCCGCGGCTTCAAGCTTCGCTCTGGGCTTGGGTCCAGGCTCCACCAAAGCCCGCTCAAGCACTTGGCCGGCGCCGTCGACCGCCAAGAACCAGACCGAGCCTTCCTCGTCCTCCTCGCGGAAGTAGGTTGCGCCCACGCGGGAGCTGACCACCGGGGCCGGCCCTTTCCAGGCGGTCCTCTTCACTTTGATCATTCTAAACCCTGGCCATCCGATAGAGCGACAATTCCCCCGTGAATCCGAGGGGGCTGTTGGTCAGAACGTCGATTTGGGTGATGTTCGCCCCCGCGTTGTTCCAGAGCCCAGCATAGGAGGAAAGCTGGGCCACGACGCCTCCCAAGTCCTGAACTTCGTTGCTGAATACGAATCGAAGGAGGCCAGTTTTCGCCACCATGTGGGCCACGAACCAAGATTCCAGGAGGTTGACTTGGGGTTCCGCAACCCTGAGATCTCCGAATACGGCTCCTGCCAAGACAACCCCGGTCGCCACAATCTTCTGGGTGGAGTGAATTCCAAGCGGGGGCAATCCGTTGGGCTGTAGCGTGATCACGGCCGGGGCGATTGGATCGAGGTTCTTCACCCGGCCGGTCAGGACGTACTGCTCGTCCGCGTCGCCATTGAGCCCGAAGAAGGTCACCAGGATGATGGGCGCCACGATCCGCTTCGTCTCGATGAGCTGAAGCCGGTTGAAGTCCAGAGCAAGGGGAGAAGGAACCTGGTAGTCGTTCAGCGTCTGCTCGAGATAGACGAGCGCCTCGTCCCACCAGCATGTAACCAGGATAGACGCGTCCACCTCGATGCGCCACGTCAGACTTGTGATGGGGGGCGGAATTATCCCCGAGACGGACAGGGTTTCGAAGTTCCCGCTGCCAGTGTGCGGGCTCGACACGAACACGGGAACGCCGTTGGCCGCAACGACCAGCGTCACAGCGCCCGGCCTTGCGGTTTTTACCTTGCACGAGAACGTCAGATTCCTGCCTGCGAACTCCGCGCAATTCGGAATGACGTCTTGATCAATCTGGACGACCCCCGTGGCCGGAACGGTCACGTCGACCTTCATGGAATAGAGGCCGCTTACCACGTCTGGAGGATTCGTTTCTCGAGAAACCGTGTAGCCAGGAGCGGCCAGGTCGCGTGCTATCCAGCCCTTTGTCAGCGGCGTTCCGCTTGGAGGATTTGTGAAAGTAGTCGCCTCCGTCCAGACTTCGCAGCCGGGGTTGATCACATAGTTGACCTGGTCCGTGCTGGCAGGAGGAGGCGGCGGCTGCACTGATCCGCCGCCGCCCGCGTACGCGGGAAGGTCAATGCACTGTGTCAGGAACGGCTGCTGCGGCGGTGCCGCTGGGGGCTTCAACGGAAGCTGATCCGTCAACGTACGAAGCGGCGGGGTCAAAAGTGGAAGCGGCTCCAATGCCGAGAGCAGGCCTGCTTGCAGCAGGGTAAACGCCTGCCCCCGAATTGCCTCGTCGGGAGTCTTGGAGATCTTGGTCGTCACAAGGTTCATTCCTAGGGTGTCACTGAGCTATTCGTTCTGATGAGCATCTGGGCCGCGGCCACTTCGGATTCCAGGACCAGGCTCACGTTCATGAAAATCCGGTACGTGGTGTTGGCGGTTGCGGCTCCGAGAACTTCCTTCACGCGGACGATCTTGCTCCCCCAAACCGCGGGCGTGATGCCGTAGAGTCCGCCCCGGCCCAGGACAAGGGCGTAGATTCCGATGCCGTTGCCTTGGCCCCCAATCGTGTCCGTAGTGGAAATGTTGTCGTCAATGAGGATGGGGATTCCATCGTAGGTTGGAGTCAGCCTCTGCTTCATGCCTCCATTACAATCAGGCACATTCATTAGGGCGTAGTGAGGCCTCAATCCCTTGTCATAGTGAGCCTTCAAGATGTTCTTGTAACCCAGCGTGTGAGTGACCAGGACGTGAGGCCTGCCGCTATTCGCCTTGATCTGTCCCACCAAGCGGGCAAGGTCATCCAGAACAAGCAGAAATCCCCCTACGTCCTTTGGCAGGATCTTTTGGGCTGCAGGCAAGAGTGCTACAATGCCGTTGAACTGCTCAAAGTCTGGTCCTGCTGAGACGCCCGCATATAGCTTGGCGCAAAACTCATAAAGGAATCGCCGGATCGCCGTCTCGAGCTGGACTCCGACTTGTGAATTTACGTTCGATTCGGTATTGGCTGCAAAATCCATTACGATAACGTCTTGAACGAGCTGCTTGAGCTCGAATGAAACGCTCGTGGGGATCGTTTTCCCTTCGGTCGTAGCAAAGGCACCGGTGGCCTTGTCCCAGAGCGGCGCAATGCCAAAGTCGCCCGAAGTGGCGGCCCGGTTGATTCTGAGGGAGTCGCCGTCCACAGGAAAAAACGGCAAGACTTCCAGGCTCTGAACGGGCTTTGGTGCGTTCTCGATGATGTGCGCAAGAAGCTGGTCATTGGACAACAGAAGCGATTGAGCTTTCGTCAAGGTCATGGATTGCTCTCCTAATCGATACGAAGTTCTTTCAAGAAATGTGTTAGGTGGATCCAAGCAGTGCGATAGCGGGTGATGCGAGGTATGCGACGAAGAAATTTGCTTCGGGCTCGATGCAGAAAGTAGGGGCGCATGTCCTCACCGTAACCGCCTTCACCACGATCGGGCCCCTACTTCCCGATCGGAAGGCCGTTCAGGCGCGTTTCTCAGACTCTGAACTTCACTAACCCTATGACCCTATACGCATTGCGGTCAACAGTTCGTACAGAAAAAGCGCTCAAGAAAAATGAAAAAAATGGGGGTTGGATAGTGGAGTCCATAAGTTACGGATTTCGTAATCCGTACCGCCCGGGGAGGCGGATAGGACTCGAACTTGATTCATAGGAGCATCTAGAGCATATCCGGGGCCCGGGTCGGACTCGAACGTGGATTGGGGAGCTGCGTCTTTGGAGCTATTTGCCAAGCGCCGAGCGGAAAAATCCTCGCCTCCAGGCTGTCTCGAGAACAGTGACATCCGCTCCCAATCCGGCCGCCGTCGCCAGTTCGAGGCGCGAGACGGCGTGACGGCCCTCGAGGAAGAACCACATCGACGCCGCCGCGTACGAAGCCCCCGCGTCCTCGGGCAAACCGTCGCGGCTAATCGCTAATACCAGAAGTTGGTCCGAATGGAGGGCATCGACTTGGACGTCGGCCGGTGATCCCTCGAGACGGAACGAGACGCCGTTCTCGTGGATCCGCTTGAGCGTTCCCCGCGCGAACTTGCCGTCCGCCAGCAGGAACGCCACTTCCTGGTTGAGCCTGGCTTTAAGCCCCTTCTGGATCGCCTCCCAGAAAGCAGCCGCGGCCGCGGCCGCCGCGCGGTCCGCCGCCAGCAGGTCCTTGCACGGCGCCAGGGCCGGATCCGCGAGGGCCGCATCCAGGTCCTTGATCACCTCCGCATAGGCGCGCTCTTTCAGCCGCTTCAGGAGCCGCTGCGCGCGGTCGCCGAACGCCTTGCGGGCGCCCTCTTCGACCGACGCCGTCCGCTTCGCTTCCTGGGCCTGCCGATACTGGTCCAGCAGCTGGAGATCGACCTCCGCGGGCTCCTGGATCTGCGGAATCGACTGCTGCGCCGCGGACTTGAGCAGACGAACCGCCTCGTCGATGGATCCCGCGGTGGCGGCGGTCTTGGCGGCTCGAACCGCCTTTCCATACTCCTGGCGCGCTGAATTTTCGATGTTGGCGATCAGCGCCGCCGCCCGACGCTTGAGCGGATCCTTTTTCGTCGACTCGCCGAATCGGGCGAGCCCGGCCACCGCCTCTCCAAATCGACCCGCCTTCGTCAGCTCCACCGCGTCCTGCCTGGGTTTTTCGAATTCGAGGTCGATCGCCTTCTGCAGACTGGCCTCGAGCTCCACGCACCGGGCGGCCGCCATTCGACCCGCCTGGGTGAAGGGGTGTCGCACGCAGACGTCGTGGTACCCGGATTGCGCGAGTTCGGGCCGGTCGGGCTTTTCGCGACGGGCGGCGTCGTCCAGGAGCGCCTTCGCCAGGGACTCCGCGGATTCCTCCTGGGCCGGGCCCTTCGCCGGCCCCGAATCCGGCGGCTTGGTACTCGAGTTCGCGACCGGCGAGGTCTTCGGCGCCGCCGCCGGGTCGGGCGACTCTGAGCCACCGCATCCCGGCATCAGCAGGGCGGCCGACATCGCTAACAGAAGTCTGGAAGTCATGGCTGCTTCGCGCCCGGCAATTTGCGATCGAAGATCTTCAGCTCTTCCGGGGAAACCGGAAAATCGTTCTCCTCCTGTTCCTTCCAGAAGAGCTTCTCGTCGTCGTCGATGTGGCGCTTGTACTGGGCGTACCACTTCTGGAGCTCGCTCACGCCGTCGATTTCCTCCCGCGTGATCCGCTGCGCGAGGACCCGCGCCAGGCGGCGCACCTCGTCGTTGCCGCCGCCGAGGAGCTCCATCACCAGGGGAATCGCCACGCCCCCCGTCTTCTCGATGGCGTTGAACGACACCGTCATCAGGTCGCGGCTCCCGCCCATCGCGACCTTGAAACTCGCCAGCGCCCCCGCGTCGCGCAGCATGCCGAGCTGCCGGACGGCCTCCAGCCGGACCTCCGGATCCTTCGACTTGAGCATCGTCTCGCGGAGCTCCTCCACCGCCCGCGACCGGTGCTTCCGGAAGGCCGACGCGAAGAGGGCGCGCATCCGGACGTCGTGCGGAGGTTTGGCCCGGAGACAATCCCCCAGCAGGTCGCACGCCGGCGCGTCCGGAAGCCGGCGGGCGAGGGAGAGGACGGCGTGCCGGCGCGCGAGATCCTCCTCGGCCGGGGCCCAGGCGAAATCGGACTTGAGGCGAGGGCCCACGTCGAGCCGCGCGAGCGCCTCGACGATCGCGGCCAGCGCGTCCTTGTCCTTCTCGACCCGCATCGCCTTCGCGAGAGCGCTCAACGCGTGCGGAGCGGGCGGGCTGATCAGCGCCTTCGCCGATTGCATCCGCTCGGCGGCCTGGTCCGAGGCGAGCCCCGCCACGGCCGTTTCCTGGCCCGGGCCGAGGTCGTCCGTGATCTCGGGGCGTTGGACTTCCTGGGGCAGGGACCCGAACGTGAGATTGAGCCGCTCGAGGGGCACCGGCTCCGGCGGCTTCTCCGCCGGATCCTCCACGCCGCCCGTCGCGCCCTTGGCGTCTCGGACCAGCCGCATGAACTGGAAGAGCCGGCCCTTGAGGCCCGCCAGCGCGTCCCGCTCGGAGACCGGCGCGCGCTTTTCCAGGATCTCGATGAGGTCGCGCGTCTCGTTGCAGATGTCGATGCTGACCATGAGCTGCCGGCGCCTCATCGGATCGCGATCCGGCTTCGCGGAGGCCTCCTCGAAGAGCTTCGTGGCTTGGTCCATCCGCGATTCGCACAGCCGGCGCGCCTGGGCCAGGGATGTAAAGTCGGCGATGACGGAAATGGCCGGCAGTCGGATCGTGCCCTTGGCGGTGACGACGACGACCTCGACGCCTTCCCGGGTGACCTGGCCTTCGTGGATCTTGCCGTCGCGCGTGATGACCGTGTGATCCGCAAGAGTGCCCAGGAAGAGAAGTGGGCCGAGGAAGAAAAGAGAGCGCATTTATCTAACCTGCTTTACTCGCAGATTGTGGATTGTCGATTGTGGATTGTGGAGATCCGATTCCTTTCAACCCGCTCTGCCGGCGCCTGCGGAATCCAAAATCCACAAGCCAAAATCCAAAATCTGGCGGGGTTCACATCTAGGTCCGATGTTCTACGTACTGGATAGCTTTCGTCGAAGGAGTTCCTCCGCGGCTTGGGCTTTCACCCGGCCCTGCGTCGCCTTCATGACCTGGCCGACCAGGAACTTGATCGTGGAGTCCTTCCCGCCCTTGAAGTCGGCGACGGCCTTGGGATTCGCGGCGATGACCGCGTCGACGGACTTCTCGATCGCGCCCGAGTCGGTGACCGTCGCCATCCCGCCCTCGCGGACGATCTCGGCCGGCGACCGGCCGGTCTCCGCCGATTTCGCCAGCGCTTCCTTGGCCGAGGCGACCGTCACGATCCCGGCGTCGATGAGCCCGAGCAATTCAACCAGCGCCGCGGGCGTGAGTTTCGACGTTTCCAGCGTCAGGTTGCCCTCGTTGAGGAACCGCGGGATCTCGTTCACGACCCAGTTGGCGACCGTCCTGGCCTTGCCCGCCGCCCGGGCGGCCGCCTCGAAGAAGGCGGCCGTGGCCTTGTCGGAGGAGATGATGTTGGCCTCGTAGTCTCCCAGGGCGAAGTCGCGGACATACCGCGCGGCCTTTTCCGCCGGCATCTCGGGGAGCGACGTGCGCGCCGCTTCGATTTCGGCCGCGGAGATCTCCAGGGGCGGCAGGTCGGGCTCCGGGAAGTAGCGGTAATCCACCGCCCCTTCCTTCACGCGCATGATGCGAGTCGAGTTCTTCTCCGGATCGTAGAGCAGGGTGGCCTGGACCAGCGGGCGGCCCGCCTCCACTTCGGCGACATGGCGGCGGTACTCGGCCTCGAGCGCCTTCTGCACGAACCGGAACGAGTTGAGGTTCTTCACCTCGGTCTTCACGCCGAGGGAGTCCGAGCCGCGCGGACGGATGGAGACGTTGACGTCGCACCGCAGCTCGCCCTTCTCCATGTCGCAGTTGGAGATCCCCGCCGCCCGGAGCATGCCCTTGAGCGAGGAGAGATACGCGTGGGCCTCCTCGGCGGATCGGAGGTCCGGCTCGGTGACGATCTCCAGGAGCGGCACGCCCGCCCGGTTCAGATCGACGAAGGACCGCGTTCCCGCGTCCTCGTGGATCAGCTTGCCCGCGTCCTCCTCGAGATGGGCCCGGTGGATCCGTATCCTCCTCGGTCCCGCCTTCGTCCGGATCTCGACGGCGCCAGCCGTCGCGAGCGGCAGGTCGAACTGGGAGATCTGGTAGTTCTTCGGAAGGTCGGGGTAGTAGTAGTTCTTCCGGTCGAACTTGGTGCGCGGCGCGATCGTGCATCCCAGGGCCACCGCCGCCCGGAGGCCGAGCTCGACCGCCGTTCCGTTGAGCGTCGGGAGCGTGCCGGGATGCCCGAGGCAGACGGGGCAGGTCAGGCTGTTCGGCGGCGCCCCGAAACGGACGGCGCACGCGCAGAACATCTTGGTGCGCGTGTCGAGCTGGACGTGCGTCTCGATCCCGGCGACGAGTTCGTAATCGACGGCGGTCGCAGCCATGATCGAGGAAAGCTACTTGAGATCCGCCGCGGCGTCCACGATGGCCTTTTCCGGGGGCGCCAGGAGCGGAATCCGGGCGCGCCACCGGTCCTCGAACCCGGGGTGCGCCGCCTGTTTCTTCCGCCATTCCTGGAAGATCGCGACGGCCTGCTCCTGAGTTCCGCCGGTCCCCAGCGTGGCCACGGCGGCCTGGACGCCGTCGAGGGCGAGCCGGGGGACGCGCCGGGCGAGTCCGCCAAGCCTCAACGCCTCCCGATACTCGTCCGCGGCTTCCGTACTGCGTCCCGACGCGTCGAGGATCCGCCCGAGCAGGTACCGGTGATAGGACCGGGTGGGGTAGAGTTCGACCGCGCGGCGCGCGTGTCGCTCCGATTCCTGGAGCAGCGCCCGGGCGGCCGCCGCATCGATGCCGGTCGTGGCCCCCTGCTGGTGGCGAGCCACCGCCTCCTGGACTTCGGCCAGGCGCGCCTCGATGGCCGCGTACCGCGGCCGGCGGCGGATCGCATCCTCGAGGATCGTGATCGCGAGCTCGGCGCGGCGGGTCTCGCCCGGGGACGCCGCCCACCGGACGTACTCGCTGAGCGCCCGTTCGACCGCGGGGCCGGGATCGAGCAGGTTCGCCTCGGCCGCCGCCTCCCGGTGAAGATCCGCGTCGTCGAATCTCCCCTGCGACGCGGCGATCGAGCCGTTCAGCGACTGGTCGTCCGCCTCGAGGAATCGCGGGGCCACCAGCGCGGCCAGGGGGAGGGCGATGGCGAAAAGGACGATCGCGCCGATGGCCGGAATCGCCGGCCCCGCGTGCGACGGGGATTCGAGCGGGGAAGAGAGCGCCAGCGCGGCCAGCGCCAGGAAGAAGAAGTGGCGAAACGCCGGATCGGGCAGGTCGAAATCGACCAGGAAGTGGACCGCGACTCCGGCGAGGCCTGCGATCAACCCGATGCGCGAGAAGTCGCCGAACGAACCGCGCTTCGAGAAGAGCTGGTACGCCCCTAGTCCCGCCGCCGCCAAGGCCAGCGCCAGCCAGATATCGCCGAACACGCCCTGGAGTCCGGCCGCGGCGATCCATCCGAGCACGAGTCCCGCGCCGATCGGCACTCCCAGGGCGGGCGAGAGGGCGGACGGCTCCGGCGTCGCCGGCTTCAGCGCCTTGAAGATCGCGACGGCCATCAGGCCGAGGAACGCCAGGAGCCCCGGGATTCCCAGCTCCACCAGGACCTGGAGGTAGTCGTTGTGGACGTGCCGGACCTCTTCCTGCCGGTCGTCCTTGTAGACGTAATAGTGATCCTCGAAGTTGTTCAGCCCGACGCCGAACGGGTGGGCCTTCGCGACGCGCGCCGCGGCGTCCCAATAGACATCGCGCACCGTGAGGCTCACCGATCGCTTCGCCAGGGCTTTGGGCGACAGGGGACCGGCCGCCACGAGCGCGGCCGCCAGCACGACCGACGCTCCGGAAGCCAGGAGGATTCCCCGGCGCCACGCGGGCCGCGCCCGCACGACCAGCAGGACGAAGAAGGCGAGCGCGGCCGCGATGGACGCCACCCCGGCCCCCAACGCTCCGGTCACGCCGAGGCAGAACAGGCCGACCCCCGCGATCAGCAGGCCGGCGATCCGCACGCCCCTCGACTTCGAATCCAGCGTCGTTCCGATCAGGAACGGGAGCGCGAGCACGAGGAATCCGCCGAACGTGTTCGGATACTTGTTGAACGTGCTCCACGGTTCGCGGGCGGCGATCCGGGTGGCGAGTTCGCCCTCGTCGTTCGCGGCGTCCCGGGCGAGTTGGGCCTCGGAGGAATCTCGAGCCTCACCGAGCTGGAGGTACTGGATCCCGCCGTACAGGACGATGACCGTGGTCACGGCGAGCAGGATCGCGAAGAGGGCGGTCCGGTTCGGGGGACCGAAGAGGTGGATGGCGAGGGGCACGGCCAGGGCGGCGGCGCACCACCCGGCGGTTCCGTCCAGCGCGCCCAATCGATACGGGGCGCCGAAACTCGTGATCAGCGAGAGCGCCGCCAGCGCGGCGAGCGGAACTTCGAATCCCGACAGGCGCCAGGGGAGCCGGCGCTCCAGCGCGCGCGCCGTGAGCCACACCGCCGCGGAGAGCGGGACCAGGAGGTGGGCCGCGAGGTTGGCCCCCCACGAGCCGTCGCCGCCTCCCAGGGAGAGCCGGAGGGCGGCGTGCGCGGCGAAAAGTCCGAGGGCCGCCCCGTCCAGGAGACGGGCGGCGCCGCCGTCACTTCGGCCCGTGGTCATGCAGCTGTCCGGTCCTGTCGAGCAACCCGATGATGCCGAACGTCAGCGCGAGCTGCGCCAGGATGATCCCGGCGCCGAGCGCGTCGACCTGCAGGAGGAGGATCGCCGCGAGCCCGGTCATCGCGGTCATCGCGTACACGGCCAGGGCCGCGCCCCGCGGCGTCATCCCCAGCGCGACGAGGCGGTGGGCCAGGTGGTTGCGGTCGCCCTCAAACATGGGACGCCGGTGGCGGAGCCGCGTGAGGATGACGCTCGCCATGTCGTAGAGCGGCACCGCCAGGACCACGAGCGGAATCGCCCAGGCGAACGGCCGCCGCTGCGCCGCGGAATCGTAGAACGTGAACGTCACCGTCAAGGTCGAGAGCGCGAACCCGACGAAGAGGCTTCCGCCGTCGCCGATGAAGACGCGCGCCGGGGGAAAGTTGAAGAGGAGGAACCCGGCGCTCGCGCCCGCGAGGGCGGCCAGGGCCGCCGCCACGAACCACTGTCCGGTCACCGCGGCGATGATGGCGAAGGCCGCGCACGCCAGGAACGTCACCCCGCCCGTCAAGCCGTCCATGTGGTCGAGCAGGTTGAAGGCGTTGGTCACGCCGACGATCCACAGGACCGTGATCGCGCCCCCGACCACATCGGACGTCCACGATCCTTCCAGGAAGAGCGAGAGCCGCTC
>Ga0075431_100002636_pt1 | contig 17350 bp, 15 predicted proteins | sample RhiMetdeltSRZDD5_FD_75297 | JGI IMG/M metagenome (GOLD analysis project Ga0075431, IMG submission 75297) | Populus rhizosphere microbial communities from Tennessee, USA - Rhizosphere MetaG P. deltoides SRZDD5 | ecosystem: Host-associated > Plants > Roots > Rhizosphere > Soil | place: USA... | reverse complement strand
GCTCGAGCATCCACTCGGGCTCGTTCTTCTTCGCCGAGATGTCGCGCACCACGGCCTCCGAAAGGCCGCGCTGCGCAGAGGCACCTGCTACGTCTGAGTCGGCCCAGCCGTACTCGTAGGCGCCCAGCCCGGCAAGCTGGTCGTGAGCGGTCTCAGTCATTGCTCTTCCTAACTGGAATCTGTCCCGGTATGTGCGTCGTGCACACACCATCCCCATGGGCGATGGTCGCTAGTCGTTGCACATGCGTGCCGACCAGGCGGGATATCACCTGCGTCTCGGCCTCGCAAAGCTGCGGGAACTCGGCGGCGACGTGCGCTACCGGGCAGTGGTGCTGGCAGAGCTGGCCGCCAGAGGCGATCGTGGAGGCGCTCGCGGCGTAACCCTCGGCGGTCAGCGCCGCGGCCAGGGCCTCCGCGCGGGTGAGAGGATCGTCACCCGCCTCGCGCAGCGCGGCATCGCACCGCTCCTCGAGCGCCGCGACCTGTGCGGCGGCGAAGGCGGTCACGGCGCTGTCGCCCTGCCGCGCGATCCAGCGCAGCGCGGAGCTGGCCAGGTCGTCGTAGGTGTGCTTGCCGTAACCCTCGCGGGCGGCCTCGGTCAGCACGAAGATCTTGGCGGGGCGGCCGCGCCCGCGCGGGCCGCGGTGGACCCGCTCGCGCTCGGTCACAAGGCCCTCGGCTAGCATCGCGTCGAGGTGCCGCCGGATGGCCGCGGGCTTGAGCCCGAGCCGGTCGCCCAGCTCGCCCGCTGTGGCCGCACCCTGCGACAACAAGGCGATGACCCGATCCCTCGTGCGAAGGTCGGGCGCCACCACCTCGCGATCCCGAAGGATCAGGGCGCTCTTTTTCACTACACCAGTGTGACTTATTTCGAAGGGCAAGGGCAAACCGCCCCGCCGGTGATCCAGAGCACCTAAAGTTAGGTTTACCTTATAAAAAACCCACGTGGCCTCGGACGAACCGAGTCCCGGCTGGACAAGGCCGGGAAAACCACGTTGGTTCCGGTAGCTGTGTTGGTCGCCAGACCGCTTCACACGGTCTCGCAGAGTTTCTGTCGAGGACAGCGGCTAACGAACAGCCACCTCATATGTCCTGCAAATACTCAACTCAGGATCACCTCCTTTCGCCGTGTACCGCGAACACTAGCCAAAGATGATCCCCACCCGCAAACAGATATGCTCTCTGCTCGTGCAGGGCCGATTAACCTCCCAGATAGCGCTGGCCAACCTGGCCGCCAACATCGGCATCGTGATCACCGGCGGCGCCGTGCGGCTCACCGGCTCCGGCCTTGGCTGCCCCACGTGGCCCAAGTGCACGGACGAGTCCTACCACGCCACGGCCGAGCTGGGGATCAACGGCGCCATCGAGTACGGCAACAGGGTGCTCTCCATGATCGTCGGTGCCATCGCCATCCTGACGGTGATCGCCGTATGGCGCACGCCGCGGCGCCGGCTCGCGCTGGCCGTGCTGGGCGGTGTGCTGCTGCAGGGGCTGGTCGGCGGGCTGACCGTGCGCTACGACCTGAGCCCCTACTTCGTCGGCCCGCACTTCCTGTTCTCCATGGTGCTGATCGCCATGGCATACCACCTTTGGCGCCGCACCGGCCCACCGCCCGCGCACACCGAGCCCAAGCTGCGGCCGCTGACGCGGCTGGTGACCGTCGTCTCGGCGGCGGTGCTGGTGATCGGGGTGGTGGTCACCGGCTCCGGGCCGCACGCCGGCGACGCGAAGGCGGTGCGCACCGGCCTTGACCCCGAAATGGTGTCGCAGCTGCATGTCGACGCGGTCTTCCTGCTTCTCGGGTTGCTCATCGCCTTCTGGTTCTGGGCACGCTCATCGGGTACCCACGAAGCTGCTCGGGCGGCGCTGATCCTCCTCGCGATCGTGCTCGGCCAGGGGCTGATCGGTTTCGTGCAGTACTTCACTGGGTTGCCGGAAATCCTTGTCGGCGCACACCTGGGCGGCGCCTGCGCGGTGTGGGTGGCGACCCTGGGCCTGTGGCCGGTGACCGCGCCGGCCAGGGCAGCGCCACCCGATCTGCCCGAGGCAAGAAGCGCCCAAAAGCTGGAGTTGACCGCGCCCCGCTAGCCCTTCGGACGCGGTGTTCAGACTTCGTCACGCCGCGATAGCGGCCACGATGGAGGCGGCGAACCGCTCGGCCGAACCGGGGCCGTGCTCGAAGAAGAGTGACGGCTCGGTCAGCTCCAGCTCGATGAGCAGCGGGTTGCCCTCCGGATCCGGGATCAGGTCGACCCGCGCGTAGAGCAGGCCGCTGGGCGCCGCCCTGATCACTGCCTGGCCCACCGCCAGCTCGGCCGGGGTGGGTTCGCGCGGCGTGATCTCCTCCGCCTTGTACAGGCCCTCCACCCCGACGTCGGGGCCTTGCAGCATCGGGCCCTTGCGGATCGCGTGGCTGTAGGTGAGCGCGCCCGTCTCCGGATCGGCGAAGTACAGCAGCGATGTCTCACCATAAGTGTCAACGGCCGGGAGGTAGGGCTGGATCATCGTGAGGCGGCCCGCGGCCTGCAACCTGGCCACGTGGGACAGCGCCTCGGCCCGGTGCGCCGGTCCGTAGCGGCCGGTGTCGAGGCTGCCCGCGCTGACCGCCGGCTTGATCACATACTCGTCGAGGGCGGGCGGCTGCCACAACTCGTTGGGGCCCACGAAGGTCGTGGGGACGACCGGCGCTCCACCCGCCGCCAGCTCCGCGAGGTAACGCTTGTCGGTGTTCCACTCGACGATGCCGGCCGGGTTGCGGAGCCTTTCCACCGAGCGTGCCCACGCCACGAACTCGTCCCGACGGGACATGTAGTCCCACGGGGAGCGCAGCACGGCGAGGTCGAACGAGGACCAGTCAACGGCGGGATCGTCCCAGACCACCGGGATCGCTTGCACGCCAAGGCTTTCCAGCGGTGCGACGATTAGCCGGTCGTCGGGCTCCAGCTCGGGAAGTTCAGCGCAGGTAACAAGAGCGACCCGGGCGGTGGCCCGGGTCGGCGAGTGGAAAGGGGCATTCACAAGATCATGCTAGCAAGGTGCAACCCAGTGTTCAGGCCGTCGGCTGCCCGGGATTATCTCGCTAACGTCCTCTTCGACATCGAACGCCACAGGTCGTTCGTCGGGCGCATGAGCTCGATCAGCTCCCGCTCCCACTCGTTCTCTACGGTGATGCCAGCTCTTACGCAGGCCTCGCGAGCTATCTCGGTGCTCTCCGCGAACTGGTCGCCCCACTCACCGTCGTTGCCCACCAGCACGATGCGAGCACCGCGCCGACCCACGTATTCGATGACGCCCTTGGCTCCGCCATGTGCAGCGGCGAACTCCCTCAAGCCGACGATCAGCCCCGAGGAGGGGTGTTCGAGCGTCATCGTCGTATCTGAACCATCTGCCATAGGAAGCACCCTACGCAGAACACGTGCCCACAGAGGGATTATCGAGCGGCTTTTGTGATCCCTGTTACGGATGTGCAGTCAATATCAGCGTGTCGTAATGCCGCTTTCACCCCTATTAATTACGCCCAAGGCATCGCACATCGGACAGCCCTCCTCCACCGCTTTTTCGAGTGAAGTCATAAAACGGGCGTGTCTATATGAAGACGTCGACAGCGGCCGCAACAAACACGATCGTCAGATAAGCCGTTGACCAGTGAAATAGGCGCATCGGCTGGGAGCTTTCCCCGCGTTTGGTGCGGGCGTAGAGGCCATGTGCCTCAACGATGAACATCAATCCGCAAAGCGCCGCGGGTACCCCGTAGACCTGTGATGTGCCCAGAGGCAGTCCAACAGGTAGAGCCAATAGGGAGCAGGCGACGGTGAGCCATGCGTAGACGACCGCGTCGCGCGCCACATGCAGCGGGGTGGCCACGACCGGCAGCATCGGGATACCGGCACGGGCATAATCGTCGCGGAACTTGATCGCCAGCGCGTAAAAGTGCGGCATCTGCCAGAAGAACACCACGCCAAAAAGCACCCATGCCAGCGGCGCGAGCGAGCCGGTCACCGACGCCCAGCCGATGAGCACCGGCAGCGCCCCGCACACCCCACCCCAGAAGGTGTTGTGCTTCGTGGTCCGCTTGAGCCAGGCCGTGTACACGACGTCGTAGTAAAGGATCGCCGCAGCCGTCAGGGCCGTCGCCAGCGGCGTGGTGAAGGCGGCCATCAGCGCGATCGAGACGCAGGCAAGAACCAGCCCGAAGATGAGCGCCCTGTGCGGGGCGATCGCGCGCGTGGCAAGCGGCCGCCGCGAGGTGCGGCCCATCAGCGGGTCGATGTCCCGATCGAGGTAGCAGTTGATGGCGCTGGAGCCGCCCGCCGCAAGGGAACCACCCACGAGGACGACGGCGATCAGCCACGGCTTGGGCAGCCCGCCCGCCGCGAGCATCATCGCCGGCACCGTCGTCACCAGAAGGAGCTCCACGATGCGCGGCTTGGTCAGCGCGATGTAGGCCCGGACGGTGGCGAGGCGGGAGGTGGTGGGGATTGCTGCGGTGGCCGTGCTCACCGCACCAGGCTACGGCAGGGGTTTTTGCGCGTACGGCCGGGTTCTTGAGTGTGTTGGGTCACTCGTTGAGTAGGGTCAACTAGCGTGGAGCAACTGACCTGGTCCTCAGTCGACCAACGCGCCGTCGACACCATCCGAGTGCTCGCCATGGATGCCGTCGAGAGCGCCGGAAACGGCCATCCCGGCACCGCCATGGCCCTCGCACCCGCCGCGTACCTGCTGTTCCAGCGGGTGATGCGGCATGACCCGAGCGATCCCGAATGGATTGGGAGAGATCGATTCGTGCTCTCGGCCGGGCACTCCAGCCTGACCCTCTACGTACAGCTCTATCTTTGCGGCTACGGCCTTCAAACCGGTGACCTGCGTTCGCTGCGCCAATGGGGCTCGCAAACCCCGGGCCACCCGGAGCACGGGCACACGGCCGGCGTCGAGACCACGACCGGCCCGCTGGGGCAGGGCCTGGGCAACGCGGTCGGCATGGCGATGGCCTCGCGCCGCGAGCGCGGCCTGTTCGATCCCGACGCCGCCCTCGGCGCAAGCCCCTTCGACCACCACATCTACGCCATCTGCTCCGACGGCGACATCGAGGAGGGCGTCAGCCACGAGGTCTCCTCGCTCGCCGGGCACCACAAGCTCGGCAACCTCATCGTGATCTATGACGACAATGAGATCTCGATCGAGGACGACACGAAGATCGCCAAGTCCGAGAACGTCAACCTCCGCTACGAAGCCTACGGATGGCACACCCAGATGGTGGATTGGCGGTCGGGAGACCGCGGGTATCACGAGGATGTGCAAGCGCTCTGGGAGGCGGTCCAGCGGGCCAAGGAGGTCACCGACCGGCCCAGCTTCATCTCGCTTCGCACGATCATCGGCTGGCCCGCGCCCAACAAGCAGAACACCGGCAAGATCCACGGCTCGGCTCTGGGCAAGGACGAGGTCGCCACCACCAAGCAGATTCTGGGCTTCGACCGGTCCACCACCTTCGAGGTGAGCGACGAGGTGCTTGAGCATGCCCGCCAGGTGAAGGAGCGCGGCCGCCAGGCCCACGCGACCTGGCGTGTGGGCTTTGAAAAATGGGCGGACGAGTTCCCCGAGCGAGCGGATCTGCTGGACCGGATGCAGGCGCGCACCCTGCCCAACGGGTGGGTCAAGGCGCTGCCGTCGTTCCCCGCCGACCCCAAGGGCATCGCCACCCGTGCCGCCTCCGGCAAGGTCCTCGACGCGCTCGCGCCGGTGCTGCCGGAGCTTTGGGGCGGCTCGGCCGACCTCGCGGACAGCAACAACACCACCATGAAGGGCGAGCCGTCGTTCATCCCGCCGGAGTACTCCACAAAGGAGTTCCAGGGCGACATGTACGGCCGGATCCTGCACTTCGGCGTCCGCGAGCACGGCATGGGCACCATCCTCAACGGCATCACGCTTCACGGTGGCACCCGGCCGTATGGCGGCACATTCCTGGTCTTCAGCGACTACATGCGCCCCGCCGTCCGGCTCGCCGCGCTGATGAAGCTACCGGTGATCTACGTCTGGACGCACGACTCGATCGGCCTTGGCGAGGACGGCCCGACCCACCAGCCGGTCGAGCATCTGGCCGCCCTGCGCGCCATCCCCGGCCTCGACGTGGTCCGCCCGGCCGACGCCAACGAGACCGCGCACGCCTGGAAGATGGCGCTGACCCACACCGACCGCCCGACCGCGCTGTGCCTGACCCGGCAGAACCTGCCGGTCATGGAGCCCTCGTCCATCAAGGACTTCGAGCGGGGCGCTTACATCCTGGCCGACGCGGCCGACGGGTCACCCCAGGTGATCATCATCGCGACCGGCTCTGAGGTGAACATCGCGCTTACCGCGCGCGAACGTTTGGAGGAGCAGGGCCACAGGGTGCGCGTGGTTTCGATGCCGTGCCGCGAGTGGTTCGACAGCCAGGACGAGCACTACCGCCACAAGGTGCTGCCGCCGGAGGTCAAGGCGCGGGTCAGCGTCGAGGCCGGGATCGCCATGCCGTGGAAGGATCTGGTCGGGCCATACGGGCATTGCGTGAGCCTGGAGCACTTCGGCGCGAGCGCACCGTACAAGGTCCTATTTGAACAATTCGGCTTCACCCCGGATAACGTCGTAGCCGCGGCGCACGCCACCCTTTCGCGCACCGCCCAAATAAAAGGCGAAACCACGGGCAACTAAATCCGGCTCGTGACACGGCCCAAAAGCACGGCCTCGCCTGAAGAAACCTTAGGAGTGAAAAATGGCCGACAGACTTGCCGAGCTCTCCGCCGCCGGGGTGGCGATCTGGCTCGACGACATCTCACGGGAGCGGCTGACCGAGGGCGGCTCCCAGACCAGCCTCGACCTGCTGCGCCGGGAGAAGCATGTGGTCGGGGTGACCAGCAACCCAACCATCTTCGCCACGGCGCTCGCCGACGCCGAGGCCGACTACGACCGGCAGCTCACCGAGCTGGCCGCGCGCAAGGTCACGGTGGAAGAGGCGACGCGGATGATCACGACGTACGACATCCGCTGGGCGTGCGACGTCATGCGGCCGGCGTACGACGCCTCGAACGGGCTCGACGGGCGGGTCTCCCTCGAGGTCGACCCGCGCCTTGCCGACGACACCCTGCCGACAGTGGCCGAGGCGAGGCAGCTGTGGTGGCTCGTCGACCGGCCCAACCTGTTCATCAAGATCCCGGCGACCCGGGCAGGGCTGCCCGCGATCACCGAGACGCTGTCCGAGGGGATCAGCGTCAACGTCACGTTGATCTTCTCGCTGGACCGGTACCGGGAAGTCATGGACGCGTGGCTGTCCGGGCTTGAGCAGGCGGCCGAGAACGGGCGCGACCTGTCCAAGCTCCAGTCGGTGGCGTCGTTCTTCGTGTCGCGGGTGGACACCGAGGTGGACAAGCGCCTGGAGAAGCTGGGCAACACCGAGCTGCGTGGCAAGGCTGCCGTCGCCAACGCCCACCTGGCGTACGAGGCGTACCTTGAGGTCATGGCCGGCGACCGCTGGAAGGCGTTGCAGGCCAAGGGAGGCCAGAGGCAGCGTCCACTTTGGGCGTCGACCGGCACGAAGAACCCGGATTACTCCCCTACGCTCTACATTGACGAGCTTGTGGCGCCGGGCACCGTGAACACCATGCCGGAGAAGACGCTCCACGCGGTGGAAGCCTCCCCCACGACCGGTGTCGCTGGTGTTACAGACACGATCACCCCAAATATCCCAGCGGCCCATGAGACCATGGAGGCGCTCAAGGCGGCCGGAATAGACTACGACGATGTGGTCGAGGTGTTGGAGCGTGAGGGCGTGGCCAAGTTCTCCGCCAGCTGGCAGGAGCTAGCGAACACCGTGCAGTCGACATTGGAGAGCCATGGATGAGATCCATGTGAGTGCGGGCGGGCTGACGGTCGGTGTGGCGCAGCCGCCCACCCGCGTCATGGACGAGCTGATCGCGGCCGACGCCCCCACGCGCCTGTACGAACAGGATCCGACGCTGTGGGGCGAGGCCGCGGTCGAGGAGGCGTCGATCCGGCTGGGCTGGGTCGACACCTTCAAGCGCAGCCGGGCGCTGCTGCCGGTACTGGCCGAGCTGCGTGACGAGCTGTCCGATCTGGACCATGTGGTCCTCGCCGGGATGGGAGGCTCCTCGCTCGCCCCCGAGGTGATCACGCTAACCACCGGCAAGCCGCTCACCGTGCTCGACACCACCGACCCCGGCCAGGTGCGCCGGGCGCTCGAAGACCGCCTTCTCTCCACGATCGTGGTGGTCGCCAGCAAGTCCGGCACAACGATCGAGACCGACAGCCACCGCCGCGCGTACTGGCAGGCGTTCCTCGACGCCGGGCTGACCGAGGCCGAGGCGGGACGGCACTTCGTCGTCGTCACCGACCCTGGCTCGCCCCTCGGCGAGGAGGGCCAGCGGATGGGCGCCTTCGTCGTCCAGGCCGACCCCGACGTCGGTGGTCGCTATTCGGCCTTAACCGCATTTGGTTTGGTACCCACAGCGCTCGCCGGCGTGGACGTGGAGGAGCTGCTGGATCAGGCCGACTCCTTCGCCCCCTCCATCGCCTCCGCCACCAACAACCCGTCGCTGGCGCTGGGCGCGGCCCTGTCCCAGACCTCCTACGCCGCGCTTGTCAACGACGGCACCGGCATCGTGGGCCTGGGCGACTGGGCCGAGCAGCTGATCGCTGAGTCAACGGGCAAGCAGGGCAAGGGCATCCTGCCCATCGTCGCCGAGACCCCGACCAGCCCTGGCGCCACCGGCGACGGCGTGCTCACCGTGACCATGGGTGGCTCCCTGTTCCCCGGCTCGGTCCCTGGCGGCGGTGTGCGACCGGGCGCGTCGGTCAACGGCCCGCTGGGCGCGCAGTTCCTGTGCTGGGAGGTGGCGACGGCCTTCGCCGGGCGGGTGCTGGGGATCAACCCGTTCGACCAGCCCAACGTGACGGAGTCGAAGAACAACACCGCCGCCATCCTGTCCTCCGGGCTCCCCACCGAGGAGCCCGCTTTTGTGGAGGGGGCGATCGCCGGCTACGGCGAGGGCTCCACTTTGGACGAGGCCATCCGGCTACTGGTCGCCGGCGCCGGCTACATCGCGGTGATGGCGTACCTGGACCGCTTCGCCGACGAGCCGGTGGCCGGCGTCCGCGAGGCGCTGGCCCGCTCCACCGGGCGTCCGGTCACTTTCGGTTGGGGCCCAAGGTTCCTGCACTCGACCGGGCAGTACCACAAGGGCGGCCCGCAGGTCGCAGCGTTCCTCCAGATCACCGGCAACATCGGCGAGGACCTCGCCGTCCCCGGCAAACCGTACAGCTTCGGGCAGCTGCAGGCGGCCCAGGCGGCCGGTGACCGCCAGGCGCTTGCCGGCCGGGGGCGGCCGCTGCTGCACCTGCACCTGACCGACCGCGCCGAGGGCATCAAGCAGCTTTTGCGAGCGGTGGCATGAGGGATGTCATGAGGGATGTCATGAGCGATGTCATGAGGGATGGCGTGAATCCGCTGAGGGATCCTCAGGACAGGCGCCTGCCGCGGGTGCCGGACCCCTGCGCGCTCGTCATCTTCGGGGTGACGGGCGACCTGTCCCGCAAGAAGCTCCTTCCGGCCATCTACGACCTGGCCAACCGCGGCCTGCTGCCGCCCGGCTTCGTCGTGCTCGGGTTCGCCCGGCGCGACTGGGGCGACGGCGACTTCGAGGCTCTGGCCCGCAAGGCGGCGATGGAGCACGCGCGCACCCCGTGGCGCGAGGAGGTGTGGTCCCGGCTGTCGGGCAACATCCGGTTCGTCGGTGGGTCCTTCGACGACGACAACGCTTTTGATCACCTTGCGGCGACCCTTGACGACCTCCGCGGTACCCACGGAATCCCCGGAAACGCGGCCTTCTACCTTTCGATCCCCCCGGCCGCCTTCCCCACCGTGCTCAAACAGCTCGAGCGCACGGGCATGTGCATCAGCGCCAGGGCGGGCGGCTGGCGCCGGGTCGTGGTGGAGAAGCCGTTCGGCACCAACCTCGCCTCGGCCAAGTCGCTCAACGACCTCGTCGACGACGTCTTCACCGCCGAGGACGTGTTCCGCATCGATCACTATCTGGGCAAGGAGTCGGTGCAGAACATCCTGGCCCTGCGCTTCGCCAACACCCTGTGGGAACCGTTGTGGAACACCAAATATGTGGACTCGGTGCAGATCACGATGGCCGAGGACGTGGGCATCGGCACCCGCGCCGGCTTCTACGACCGGACCGGCGCCGCGCGTGACGTGTTGCAGAACCATCTGCTGCAGCTGCTGGCGCTGATCGCGATGGAGGAGCCGACCACCTTCGACGCGAGCGCGATCCGCACCGAGAAGCTGAAGGTGTTGCGCGCCATCACCATCCCCGAGGACATCGCGGCCGACGCCGTGCGCGGGCAGTACCTGGCGGGCTGGGTCGCCGGGGAGCGCGTGCCGGGCTACCTTGAGGAACCGGACGTGCCACCGGACTCGACCACCGAGACCTATGTCGCGGTGCGGCTGGGCGTGCAGAACAGGCGCTGGGCCGGGGTGCCGTTCTACATCCGCGCCGGCAAGCGGCTGCCGCGCCGGGTCACCGAGGTGGCGGTGCTGTTCAACAAGGCGCCGCACCTGCCGTTCCGCTCCGATGACGCGGAGCTGTTGGGGCACAACCAGTTGGTGGTACGGGTGCAGCCCGACGAGGGTGTCGTGCTCAAATTCGGCTCGAAGGTACCGGGGACCGCGATGGAGCTGCGCGACATCACCATGGATTTCGCCTACGGTGAGGCGTTCACCGAGTCGAGCCCGGAGGCTTACGAGCGGCTCATCCTGGACGTGCTGATCGGCGACCGCACCCTGTTCCCGGATGCGGCCGAGGTGGAGGAGGGCTGGCGGGTGGTGGATCCGCTGGAGAAGGCGTGGGCGTCGACACCGCCGCAAAACTATCGTGCGGGCGAATGGGGTCCGCGTGAGGCGGACGCCATTCTCGCCCGCACCGGCCGCAGCTGGCGGAGGCCCTGATGTTGGCTTTGTGGGACACCAACGGCAGCGAGGTGGTCAAGAAGCTCGCCGCCGAGCGGCGCAGCGCGGGCGGTGTCGCCAGCGGCATCGCGCTGACCTTCGTTGTCGTCGTCGACGAGGGCCGGGTGCGGCAGGTGGAGGACGCGGCGACCATCGCCGCGTCGGCACACCCGTGCCGCCTGCTGGTCGTGACCCGGGGCCCGGTGCCGGGGCCGGACACCGCCACCGTCAACGCCAAGGACAGGCTCGACGCCGAGATCATCGTGGGTGGGCGGCTCGGCCCGTGCGAGGCGGTCGTCATGCGGATGCACGGGCGCCTGGCGCTGCACTCCGAGTCTGTGGTCATGCCGTTGCTCGCGCCCGACGTGCCCGTGGTCATCTGGTGGCACGGGGCGCCGCCCGAGCGGATCGCCTTCGACCCGCTGGGTGTCCTGGCCGAGCGCCGGATCACCGACGTGGCGCAGACCGCCGACCCCGGGGCGGCCCTGCGCCAGCGCGCCGACGACTACGCCCCCGGCGATACCGACCTGGCGTGGACCAGGCTGACCGGCTGGCGGACGCTGATCGCGGGCGCCTTCGACACCGCCACCGCCGAGGTCTCCGCCGCGACCCTGACCGGTTCGATGGGCGACCCGACCGCGGCCTTGCTGCGCGGCTGGCTCAGCGCCCGCCTCGGCATCCCGGTCGGGTTGCATGCCGGCAGGGATCTGGAGGCGCTGGACTTCCACCTCGCCGACGGCACGTCGATGGCGTTGCGCAACAACGGAAACGGGACAGCGACCCTGACCCGCACCGGCGTCAACAACCGGGTGCTTCCGCTGGTGCGGCGCCGCCTGGGCGAGGAGCTGGCCGAGGAGCTGCGGCGGCTCGACGCCGATCAGCCCTATGGGTATGCGTTGCAGGCCGCCACAGACACGACCGGCCTCAACGACCGCCCCGCCATTCGCACCCACATCTGGCGCGACCCCGCACGGCCATGACGGACGTCATCGTTCACGCCGACGCCCCGCTGCTCGCCGAGGCGGCGGCGGCGCGGCTGATCGTCAAGCTCATCGATGCCCAGGCCGCCCGGGGGCAGGCGGGCGTCGTGCTCACCGGGGGCCGCGTCGCCAACTCGGTTTACCGGGCGATCGCCGCCAACCCGGCACGCGACGCCGTGGCGTGGAGGCACGTCGACATCTGGTGGGGCGATGAGCGGTTCCTGCTCGCCGGCGACCCGGAGCGCAACGAAACCCAAGCGCGGCAAGCACTCCTGGACGTGCTGCCGCTCGACCCGGCTCACGTCCATCCCATGCCGGCCAGCGACGGCCCGGACGGCCCCGACCCGGAGCTGGCGGCGCAGCGCTACGCGGCCGAACTGGCGCGGGCGGCGAAACCCGGATCGGCCGAGCTACCCCACTTTGATGTCCTTCTCCTGGGTATCGGTGAGGACGGCCACGTCGCGTCGGTGTTCCCGGAGCACCCCGTGGCGTACGAGACCCGGCCCGTCAGCGCCGTGCGTGGCAGTCCCAAACCGCCGCCGATCCGCATCACGCTGACCCTGCCCGCCATCAACTCCGCCGAGGAGGTCTGGCTGATCGCCACGGGCAGCGACAAGGCCAAGGCGGTCGGCATGGCCCTGGCCGGCGCGGGCCCGGTGCTGCTTCCCGCAGCAGGCGTCTCCGGCGTGGAGCGCACCGTCTGGCTCCTCGACCGCGCCGCAGCCCACGAAGTCCCGCTCCGCTCCCGGGCGCTGCGCTAAAGGGCGCCGGGCTTATCGCGCGGATTTAGGGCGCGGCTTTAGCGCGAGCGAAGGACGGCGGCGAGAGATTCGGTGGTCGTGCTGGTGGTGCTGGACAGCTCGGTCTTGAGCCACAGCCCGAGGCCCACGATGCAGGCGAACCAGATGATGCCCACCAGGATGGTGTACCGATCCAGGTTCTTCTCGGCGACGGACGAACCGGCCAGGCTTGTCGAAACCCCACCACCGAACATGCTCGACATGCCGCCGCCCTTGCCCCGGTGGAGCAGGACGAGCAGGGTCAACAGCACACTCGTGATGATCAGCAACACGATCAACGTGTATGCGAAGGCGATCGGCATGGTCACAATCCTCGGTTAGGTGTGTGATGGCGGGACAAGGATACTGCACCGTTACGGCTGGGCGGCTCCGCCCGGCTTTTTCAGGCCGAGGGAGGCGATGTCGGGCATGCCCAGGGCCGAGTGGATGTACGCACCGCCGACGTTGGACCCGTACAGCCGGATCGCCTTTCCGTAGATGATCGGGATGGAGACCGCCTTGAGCTGCAGCTTGCTGTCGATCTCGCCCCAAAGCTTCCACTGCCGCTGGATGTCGGCCTCAAGCATCGCGTCCTGGATCAGCTTGTCGGTCTCCGGGTCCTGCCAGTACGACGTGTTGGAGCCGCCGATCACGCCGGGCTCGCCTGCCACTGCGTCGCTCTTGAACAGCGGCGGGATCACGGCGGAGCCGTTGGACCAGTCGGGGATCCAGCCGGCCCACACCAGGTCGTACTTCGACTGCGCCTCAAAGGCCTTGATGGTGTTGAAGTAGGGCCCGACCGCCAGCCCCACGAGCTTCACCTGCACACCGATCTCGATGTACGCGTCGACCACGGTCTTGACGAAGCGGTTGGTGGTGGTCGCCTGGTCCGGGTGGGCGAGGGTGATCGTGGTGGGGCAGGTGACGCCCTCGGCCTTGGCCGCCTCGATGAGCTTCAGGGCCTCCTGCGGGTTGCCCTCGCCGCCGTTGGTGGACACGCCGTAGTGGTCGAACTTCTGGTACGCCTTGAGGGTCGGCGAGATCATCGTCGTGGCGAGGTCACCGACGAGGGAACCGCCCATGGCCTGACGGAACTTGCGCTTGTTGAACGCGTAGATCAGAGCGCGTCGGCACTTCTCGTTGGGTATCCGCTTGGTGTTGATGCTCAGGTAACGAACCAGGCCCGACGGCCCGGTCGCTGTCCGTGCCTGCAGTTGCGGGTCGGTCATCACCTGCTGCACGAAGTTGGCGGAGACATCGTTGAGCATGATGGTGTCCTTCGCCTCGCCCACGTCCTCGATCAGCGAGTTGGTCAGCGACGGGATGTTGGTCTGCGTCGTGATGATGATCTGATCGGGGTACGCCTTGCGGACCTTGTCGGTCGCGGGCGACCAGTGCTCGTTGCGCACGAGCACCATCTCGGTGTCCTTCTCGGTGCGGCCGGGCCTCACCTTGTACGGCCCGCTGGCCAGCGGCTCGAGGTTGAACCTGGCGTCGTCGCTGTCGGCGCCCTGCTTGACCGGGGCGAACACGGCCAGCGCGACGGCGTAGTTGAAGTCGCCGACCGGGAACTTGAGGTGGTACTCGATGGTCTTGGTGTCCAGGCATACCACGGAGGCGAGGCCGGCGCCGCCCGCGTTGCCGCCGCGGAACGGGCCCTCGTACTTCGTCGGGTTGTCCTCAAGGTACTGCCGGGCATAGGGCAGGTTGTTCTTCGCAAAGGTGGCGAAGTTGCGCTCCGCGCCGTACTTGAGGTGCTGGCAGGTGATGGGCGAGCCATCGGCCCACTTCAGGCCGTCCTTGAGCTTGAACGACCAGATCTTGTTGTTCTCCCGTGGCCGACCGAGGTCGGTGGACAGGTCGGCGGCGAGCTCACCGCTGGCGGTGCCAGGCTCGGCCTTGAAGGTGGTCAGCGTCCGCGTGATGACCCGGCTGACATTGGCCTCCAGGGCGGCGGCGATGCGCTGCGGATCGAGGTTGGCCGGCAGCGAGGCGGACGCGACACGCAGCGTGCCACCCGGCTGCATGCTCGGCTGATCGTCGGCGGCCGAGTTGCAGGCGGCGGTCGTGACTGCCAGTGCACCCACCAGGATCGCGGTGATCAGGCGGCTGGGGAGCGAGCGGGGGTGGCGCATGGAAACACACTCTAGGTGCCCTACCCCGCATCTCGAAAGCGGGGTAGGGACACGCTACCGACCTAAACGACAGATGCGGACGAATTCTTCGGCGTCAAGGGAGGCGCCGCCCACCAGCGCCCCGTCCACATCGGGTTGGGCCATTATGTCGCCCACGTTGGACGCCTTGACCGAGCCGCCGTAGAGGATGCGCACCGACTCGGCGACGGTCTGCCCGGCTATCTCATGCAGACGCTCCCGCAGCGCGCCGATCACCTCCTGAGCGTCCTCGGGCGTGGCGGTCTTTCCGGTGCCGATCGCCCACACCGGCTCGTAGGCGACGACAACCTTTTCCACCTGGCCGGGCGTCAACCCATCGAGGGCGGCGTCAAGCTGGGCCACGGTATACGACACGTGGTCACCAGCCTCGCGGATCTCGAGTCCTTCGCCGACGCAGAGAATGGGTGTGAGCTCGTTGGCGAGCGCCGCCTTCACCTTCGCATTCACCAGCTCGTCGGTCTCGTGGTGGTAGTGCCGCCGCTCGGAGTGGCCGACGACGACGTAGGTGCAGCCCAGCTTCGCCAGCATGAACCCGGCAACCTCGCCGGTATAGGCGCCCGAGGCGTGCGCCGAAAGGTCTTGGGCCCCATAGCCAAGCAGGAGCTTGTCCCCGTCGATCAGCGTCTGGACGCTGCGGATGTCGATGTATGGCGGCAACACCACCACCTCGACGTCGGTCAGCTCCTTGTCGGTGAGGCTGAACGCCAGCTTCTGCGTCAGCGCGATGGCCTCAAGGTGATTGAGGTTCATCTTCCAGTTGCCGGCCATCAACGGCCTTCTCGGGGATGTCATCACGCCTGCACGACCTGTGTCGCCAGTGTGCCGCGGGTCATGACCGAGGTCATTCAGCCTCCAATGCCGACAGACCAGGAAGGACCTTACCCTCCAGGTACTCCAGCGAGGCGCCACCGCCGGTGGAGATGTGGCCGAAGGCCGAGTCGTCAAGGCCCAGCGCCCGCACGGCGGCGGCCGAGTCTCCCCCGCCGACGACGGTGAAGCCGTCGACCTTGGTGATCGCCTCGGCGACGCCCCGGGTGCCGGCGGCGAACGGCTCCAGCTCGAACACGCCCATCGGCCCGTTCCAGAACACGGTGCGGGCGCCGCCGAGCGAGGAGGCGAAAAGCAGCACCGACTCGGGCCCGATGTCCAGGCCCAGCCAGCCCTCCGGAACCTCTTGCACTACTTGGGTTTGCGCGTCCGCGGCGAACTTGTCGGCCGCGACGACGTCCACCGGCAGCACGATCCGGTCACCGGCGCGCTCCAGCAGCTCGCGGCAGGTGTCGACCATCTCCTCCTGCAGCAGGCTCGAGCCCACCTGCTTGCCCTGCGCCCTGAAGAAGGTGAAGCACATGCCGCCACCGATCAGCAGCTTGTCGGCCTTGGCGAGCAGCGCCTCGATGACGGCGAGCTTGTCGGAGACCTTCGAGCCGCCCAGCACCACCACATAGGGATGCTCCGGGTCCTCGGTCAGCCGCTTGAGCACCTCGACCTCGCGTATCACCAGACCGCCGGCGTAGTGCGGCAGGCGGAAGGCGATGTCGTAGACGCTGGCGTGCTTGCGATGCACCGCGCCGAAGGCGTCGTCGACGTAGACATCGGCGAGCGCGGCGAGCTGGTCGGCGAAGGCTGCGCGCTCGGCGTCGTCCTTGCTCGTCTCGCCCGGGTTGAACCGCAGGTTCTCAAGCAGCGCAACGTCTCCGGGCCCGATGCCCGAGACATTTTCAATTCCGAACCTTATGGGGGTACCCAATAAGGCTCCCAAACGCACCGAAACAGGCTCCAAGCTGAAGGCCGGGTCCGGTTTGCCCTTGGGCCGGCCAAGGTGCGAGATCACGACGACGGCGGCACCAGCGTCGCGCAGCGCCCCTATCGTCGGCAGGACGGCGCGGATGCGTCCGTCATCGGTGATCTCGCCATCCTTAAGCGGGACGTTGAGGTCGGCGCGCAGGAGCACACGCCGACCCTGCACACCCTCGCTCAGCAGGTGATCGAGGGTCTTCATCACAGCGTGGCGCCGACGAACTTGACGAGGTCGACGAGGCGGTTGGAGTAGCCCCACTCGTTGTCGTACCAGCCCACCACCTTGACCTGGTTACCGATCACCTTGGTCAGGCCGGCGTCGAAGATGCACGAGGCCGGGTCGGTGACGATGTCGGCGGAGACGATCTCGTCCTCGGTGTAGGTGAGGTAGCCCTTGAGCGGGCCTTCGGCAGCCGCCGCCTTGAACGCCGCGTTGACCTCTTCGACGCTGGTCTCGCGGGCGGTGGTGACGGTGAGGTCGGTGGCGGAGCCGGTGGGGACCGGCACTCGCAGCGCGTAGCCGTCGAGCTTGCCCTTCAGCTCGGGCAGCACCAGGCCAATCGCCTTGGCGGCCCCGGTCGAGGTGGGCACGATGTTGATCGCGGCGGCACGGGCGCG
>Ga0075431_100002635_pt1 | contig 17353 bp, 15 predicted proteins | sample RhiMetdeltSRZDD5_FD_75297 | JGI IMG/M metagenome (GOLD analysis project Ga0075431, IMG submission 75297) | Populus rhizosphere microbial communities from Tennessee, USA - Rhizosphere MetaG P. deltoides SRZDD5 | ecosystem: Host-associated > Plants > Roots > Rhizosphere > Soil | place: USA... | reverse complement strand
GGGGTATCGTAGCGCACGCCGTCGCGCCGGACGGGGCCGTGCTCGAAGCAGTCGCTGCTGTAGGCGCCCGCCCCCGGCGACCGCACTGCCGGTGTCACGGCCGGCGCCGCGGTTGTGGGGCCGCCGCACTGCGTCGCCCAGCTCGAGCCTATGCCCAGCCTGCCGATGCCGTTGCGCATCAGGAAGGCACTCTGGTACTCGCCCGGCTCGCTGTTCACCACCACGATCATATTGCTTAGGTTGATAGTGGAGATGCCGTCGCTGGCGGCTGCCAGGCGCCCGACCGTCAGCCTGCCCCAGTGCTTGCTGTCGACATACCAGTTCGCGGTTCTGATGCCGAGGACGGAGTCGCCCTGTCCGCCGATGCCGTCGCCCAGCGCGGGAGCGCCCAGAATGCCGCCGGCGCCGGAGAAGCCGTCGTCGTCGATCTGCGTGACCTGGTTGGAGCGGGAGCCGATGCGTATGTCCATCTCATACAGGAAGCCGGCCGTGAGGTCGGCGTTGATCTTGGCGCTGCCCACGAAGCGGAAGCGGGAGCTGGTGAGACCGTTGTCGACCGAATAGACGTCGTGGTCGAACCCGTCGTTCCAGTACATGACCGACCGCGATACCTGTCCGCTCAAGGTGAGCGATACGCGCCGGTTGCCCTTGCGCACCGTCGTGGCCTCGAGCTCGGCGATGCGCTCCTCGAGATCGGCGCAACAGTTGCCGCCGAGATCGGCGGCCACCGCCGCCGGCACCGGCACGGTGGAAAGCAGAATGCCGCCCGCAACAATCATCGCGCAACGGTACGCACCCTGCCGAAGCCCATCAGCACCCTCCCCGCGCCGGCGGGTCGAGGGCGAGGTTGCCTCGTGCTGCAGTTCCTTCTTCATTGGATGCTGTCCCCCGCTTGTTTGAAGCGTGTGCGCCCAAACGCGCGAGGCGAGCAATCCGTGATTCGAGGCGTCTGCGGTTCAGAAATCCTCAACCTTTGTCCGGCGAGGCGTTGTACACGTGGCCGCCGCGACACGCTTCTCTGTGTGCTGTGCGATATCGGAGCCGCTGCTCTTTTCAGAGATCTATCCGATATCAGACGGATGAGGGTGGGACGCGTTGACGTTGGCGAGGGCGTGCAAGCGGATCAAGAGGCCGGCGGCGTCCTCGTTGCCAGCGCCTCCTCGATCGCCCGCACGAAGCGCTCGGTGGCCTGCAGCGGGTCCGGCGCGCTGCTGATGGATCTGCCCACCACGAGGTAGTCCGCTCCCGCGGCGATCGCCGCGTGCGGCGTCGCTACGCGCGCCTGATCGCCGTGCGCCTCGTCGGCGAGCCTGATGCCCGGTGTGACGACGACGAGGTCGGGACCGACGGTCGCCCGCACCCGAGCGGCCTCGAGTCCGGAGGCGACCACGCCGTCGCAGCCGGCTGTGCGGGCGAGGCGGGCGCGGCGCTCGGCCAGCTCCGCCGGCGATTCGGCGATGCCCTGCTCGTGCAGGTCGTTGCCGTCGAGGTTGGTGAGCACGGTGACGGCGAGCAGCCGCAGGCCGGTGCCGGCCTTGCCGGCCATCGCCGCGCGCAGCGTCTTGCCGTCGTGGGCATGCACCGTCAGGAAGGTCGCCCCGGTGGCAGCGGCGTTGCGGGTCGCGCGCTCCACGGTGTTCTCGATGTCGAGCAGCTTCATGTCGAGAAACACCTGCTTGCCGCTGTCGTGCAACGCGCGGGCGAGATCGAGCCCGCCCGGTGCCATGACGAGCTCCAGCCCGATCTTGTAGAAGGTCACGGCGGGGCCCAGCCGCTCGACGAGCGCGCACGCCGCTTCGACTCCCGGGAAGTCGAGGGCGACGATCAGTCGGTCTCGGGGCGCAATAGCCGTCAAGCGCCTGCCTCCTGGTATTTGTGCGAACGTGGGGAAACGGATGCGCTGCGTCAACCCCCGGGTTCTCCGGGGCCATTAGAGCGCCGGGCGGTCTTCCTGCGCAGCCTGCGGCGCTTGACGCGCAGCTTCGCCTTCTCCTCGTCCTTGGGAACGTACATCACGGAAACGCCGCCGCTCGAAAAGGTGAGGCGCAGCTTGTCGGTCCGATTCGCGATCTCTTCCATCAGTGCGCGATAGCTCGACTTGCCCAGAAAGCTCCTGGCGCCGCCCGTCGAGAACCCGGGAATCTTCGCAAGCTCCCGCAGGATGACCTTCCTCGCCGTGCTCTGGTTCGGCTGGAGGCTGGTGACCCGGATGGTGTAGTCGACCGCCAGGTCGATCCGTTCGGTTGCCTCCGCGGCATCCTCGGCCGCCTTTGCCGCCTTCTCGGCTGCGGCCTGCGTGGCGGCGCGGCGGTCGGCGATCGTTCGAGCGAATCTGCGCGTCTGATCGAGGGGCCAGCGCGCGGCGCGGCCGGCCTTCTGCCCGACCCAGCGGGTTGCCTGCTGGATGAGCTGCCGGCGCGCCGGCTTGCGATAGCCCGTCGCCTGCAGGAAGTCCTGCATCGGAATGACGGTGTCCGCATGTCTGCGGTAGGTGGTGAATACCTTGTGGGAACGGGGATCGACGAGAACGGCAGTAAGCCTCTTGCGCTGGCGCAGCATTTTGAGCACGGGCACGAAGTCGGAGTCCCGCGTCAGCAGTATGAACTCGTCGATGCGGGGCTTGTCGCGGGTGAACTCGACGATGTCCATCGCCATCTTGATGTCGGCGCCGTTCTTCAGCCCCGCAAGCTTCTCGCACAGAACGCAGCTGAACCCGAATTTCTCGAAGGTGCCCCGCAGGTGGCTGGCGGCGGAGTTCCAGTAGATGCGCTTGGTCACGAAGCGCCGGCGCTTGCGTCGGGAGCCGTCGAACTCGCCGCGCTCAAGCCAGGCCACCCAGTTGGGAATTGTGTCCGGCAGGACCCGGTGCGCGACATTCTCGTAGTCGATGAGGAGGGCACTCCGGATCGGCCAACCAATCATGACAAGTCCTCGACGGGGTGCAAAAGAGCGAGCGTGTGCAATTCGGGATGGCTGTAAGGCTGTGCTGCCAATGCCCCTCGTGGCTGGCCGGACGTGCAATGTTCGTCGCGTCCCGGGGGTGTGAGATCGAGCGCCGCGGGCCGCTAATCGGGAGGCGAGCGTCTCCTCGCCTCCCTGACCGCGGCGTCGATGTGCTCGCGCCAATGCGCCATGTATCTGGCGAACAGCTGCTCCGACGCACCGTTGGCGGGGCCGGACTTCGCTTGGCATGTGGAGATCGCCTGCACCGCCCAGCCTGCCACGCCGAGGTCGTCAATGTCGCCCGCGGCGGGGTCGTCGTTGAGGACGAGCGCCGCCCTGGCGCCAATCCAGGTCTTTACCTGGGCGTCGAGGCAGGCCTCGAACGCGCCGCGGGTGCTCCATTCGATGCCCGCCGCGCGCAGGGCGCCAGATCCCACCACCGCCACGCAGAGAAGCGTGCCAGCCGGCATCGCAACCCACCACCACGACCGCCTGCGCATCATGGATCTCCCCCAGCCAGTAGCGACCGACTTGGTTTGCCCCGCCCGCCCGATGCATCGATTGCGGGCGGACGCGCACTGCGCCTGTTGTAGCTGAAATGCCGTTAGGCGGGATCGATAAGTTACGCCGGGGTGGCGCGCAGTTGGCCAGGCGGGTCAGCCCGTCCTGCCCTCGAAGAATTCCTTTACCTTGGCGAAGAAGCCGGCCGAGTGCGGCGAGGTTTCCTTGTTGCTCTCGCGCTCGAACGCTTCCAGGAGCTCGCGCTGCTTGCGCGTGAGGTTCTTGGGCGTCTCGACCTCCACCTGGATGTACATGTCGCCCAGCACCTTGGAGCGTAGCACCGGCATGCCCTTGCTCTTCAGCCGGAACTGCTTACCGCTTTCGGTGCCTTCCGGCACGCGCACCCTGGTCATCTCGCCGTCGATGGTTGGCACGTCGATCTGGCCCCCCAGCGCCGCCGTGGTCATGGAAATCGGCACGCGGCAGAAGATGTCGGCGCCGTCGCGCTGGAAGAAGTCGTGCGGCCTGATCGACAGGAAGATGTAGAGATCGCCCGGCGGCCCGCCGCGCACGCCCGCCTCGCCCTCGCCGGCGAGCCGGATCTTGGTGCCGTCCTCCACGCCCGCTGGAATGTTGACGGAGAGCGTCCGCTCCTGGACGACGCGCCCGGACCCGGAGCACGAACCGCAGGGGTCGCTGATGATCTCGCCGCGCCCCTGGCAGCTGGGGCACGTGCGCTCGATGGTGAAGAAGCCCTGGCTGGCGCGCACCTTGCCATGGCCCGCACAGGTCGGGCATGCGCTCGGCCGCACGCCGGGCGCGGCGCCCGTGCCCGTGCAGGTGGTGCAAGTAATGCTGGTCGGCACGCGGATCTGCGCGGTCTTGCCGGAGTAGGCTTCCGGCAGGTCGATCTCCATGTTGTAGCGCAGGTCCGCGCCGCGCTCGCGGCCCGAGCGCTGGCGGTTGCGGCGGCCGCCCATGAACTCGCCGAACAGGTCGTCGAAGATGTCCGACATGGAGGTCGCGAAGTCGGGGCCGAAGCCGTGGCCGCGCCCGTGCCCGTCGAACGCGGCATGACCCATGTGGTCGTAGGCGGCTCGCTTCTGCGGGTCCTTCAGGACCTCGTAGGCCTCGTTGAGCTCCTTGAACTTCTGCTCCGCGGTCTTGTCGCCGCTGTTGCGATCCGGATGGCAGTCCTTGGCGAGGCGGCGAAAGGCCGACTTGATGTCTTGATCGTTCGCGCTGCGGGAGAGCCCGAGGACCTCGTAGTAGTCACGCTTGGCCATGAGCCGAGTTTCCAGTCTTTTTGCCGTCGCCGCCGCGGATGGCCCGCACCAGGCCCGCGGACAAAAGCCGAGCCCCCGCCCACCGGGTCAGCACATGCGCTCTGCCGGGTGAACGAGGGCCTGCATTCGGATAACATCCCCCAGGGAAGGTATCAGGCAGACTTCTTCTTGTCGTCCTTCACTTCCTCGAAGTCGGCATCGACCACGTTGTCGCCGCCGCCGGACTTCTTCTGTCCGCCTGCATCGCCGCCGCCTTGTCCGCCGTAGACGGCCTCGCCCAGCTTCAGGGACGCTTGCGCAAGCGCCGTGAGCTTGTTCCTGATCTCGTTCACGTCGTCGGTTTTCGCTGCCGTCTTGAGGCTGGCGATGGCTGTCTCGATCGCGGTCTTGTCGGCGGCAGGGAGCTTTTCGCCGGTCTCCTTGAGCGATTTCTCGGTGGAGTGGACCAGCGCATCGGCGTTGTTGCGCGCCTCGATCAGCTCGCGCTTCTTGCGGTCCTCCTCCTTGTAGCGCTCGGCCTCCTCGGTCATGCGCTTGATGTCGGATTCGGAGAGGCCACCCGAGGCCTGGATGCGGATCGACTGCTCCTTGCCGGTAGCTTTATCCTTGGCCGAAACGTGCACGATGCCGTTGGCGTCGATGTCGAAGGTGACCTCGATCTGCGGCATGCCGCGCGGCGCCGGTGGGATGCCGACGAGGTCGAACTGGCCGAGCAGCTTGTTGTCGGCCGCCATCTCGCGCTCTCCCTGGGAGACGCGGATCGTCACCGCGCCCTGGCCGTCCTCGGCGGTCGAGAACACCTGGCTCTTCTTGGTCGGGATGGTGGTGTTGCGGTCGATCAAGCGCGTGAACACACCGCCCAGCGTCTCGATGCCGAGCGACAGCGGCGTCACATCGAGCAGCAGCACATCCTTCACGTCACCCTTGAGGACGCCGGCCTGGATCGCGGCGCCTACGGCCACCACCTCGTCCGGGTTGACGCCCTTGTGCGGCTCCTTGCCGAACAGCTCCTTGACGACCTGCTGCACACGCGGCATGCGCGTCATGCCGCCGACCAGCACCACCTCGCCGATGTCGGCCGCCTTGAGGTCGGCATCCTTGAGAGCCTGCAGGCAGGGGCCCTTGGTCTTCTCGATCAGGTCGTCGACCAGGCTCTCGAGCTTGGCGCGGGTGAGCTTCATCGTCAGGTGAAGAGGCGACTGGGTCTGCGGGTTCATGGAGATGAAGGGCAGGTTGATCTCGGTCTGCTGCGAGGAGGACAACTCGATCTTGGCCTTCTCCGCGGCCTCCTTCAGCCGCTGCAGGGCGAGCTTGTCGCCGCGCAGGTCGATCTGGTTCTCCTTCTTGAACTCGTTGGCAAGGTACTCGACCAGCCGCATGTCGAAGTCCTCGCCGCCGAGGAACGTATCGCCGTTGGTCGATTTCACTTCGAACACGCCATCGCCGATCTCCAGGATGGAGATGTCGAAGGTGCCGCCGCCGAGGTCGTAGACGGCGATGGTCTTGGATTCTTTCTTCTTGTCGAGGCCGTAGGCCAGGGCGGCCGCCGTCGGCTCGTTGATGATGCGCAGCACCTCGAGGCCCGCGATCTTGCCGGCGTCCTTGGTCGCCTGCCTCTGTGCGTCGTTGAAGTAGGCGGGGACCGTAATGACGGCTTCCTTGATGGGCTCGCCCAGCTTCGCCTCGGCGGTCTCCTTCATCTTCTGGAGGATGTAGCCGGAGATCTGGGAGGGCGAATAGGTCTTGCCGTAGGCTTCGACCCAGGCGTCGCCGTTGGGGCCTCTGACGATCTTGTAGGGGACGAGGTTCTTGTCCTTCTCGACCATCGGGTCGTCGTAGCGCCGGCCGATCAGGCGCTTGATGGCAAAGAGGGTATTGAGAGGATTGGTTACCGCCTGGCGCTTGGCTGGCAGGCCTACGAGCCGCTCGCCGCTGTCGGTAAATGCGACGATGGAGGGTGTGATGTTGGCACCTTCCGCATTCTCGAGCACCTTGGGCTTCGTGCCCTCCATGACGGCGACACAGGAATTGGTTGTGCCGAGGTCGATGCCGATCACTTTGGCCATACTTCCTGATCCTCTCTCTCTTGCGGCAAACCGGTCGGGCCCGAGTAAAAAGTCGGCACCCGGCTTCCCTCAAGGCCCCCATGACCCTTGGGAAACGGTCCCCTTGGAGTTGCGATGGTTTCTGGCGTTATATAGTAGGGGGTCCAGGGGGCTGCAACGGGCCGAATCTCAGTCTAGTCCCCGGCGGCACCTGAAGTTGTTGATCCCAAGGCAACAGACGCAAAGAGTTTGCCGGCGGCGGGCGGCGCCCACCGGCGCGCGGCTTTTGTTCATGTTTCGACCGGAGCCGATGCCCGCGTGCTCCGCGCCGATCCCATGGCTCGTGCGGGCGCGCAGGCCCCGGAGCCGCAAGGCGTTTTCGCCCCGATGAGCAAAGCCCGGGAACACCGGGAGCACGCTCGGGGGCAGCGTCGACCTGGTTGGCGTGGCAGCCGAGCGGGCGCGCGATGCCCCCGAGGGTGCAAAGCGGGAGCCAGTCCAATTGCGCCGAGCCGCCATTCCTCGGCAGCCCACGGTCGCAGACGTTAGCGGGGCGCAACCGCGCCTGCGCGCGCTTGTGCCCCGTTTCTGGAAGGACTCCGGACCGGGCCTCGAATCGCTCGATTCGATGTCTCAATGCCGGTTCTGGGCGTGCCGCGGGTCGATCAGCTCGCCGCGCAGCAGGCGCAGCGGCGCCTTGTGGTAGAGATAGATGTCGTGGAAGGGGTCGGTGACGATTTTGGTCAGCCACACGAGCCCGCTCTGCACGTCCTTGATGAAGAAAAGCTGCACGGTGCGGAACAGCAGGGCGCCGACGGCGAGGCTGATCCAGACGAGCGCCAGGTTGTTCAACCACGCATGGATGTCGGCTGGCGCGCTGAAAATGCCGAACAGGGTCGGGTAGAAGTAGAGGATGACCGGCGAAAGGGCCCAGACACCCATCAGCACATACTTGCGCTGCAGGTTGTAGCCGACCTTCACCTCTTCCTTGTACACGTGCGTGGCCTCGTTGACCTTGTCGTAGTCTTTGGGCTCGAAGAAGAAATGGCCCGCCTGCCGGCTGCACATGCCGACCACCCAGCCGAGCACGACGGCGGCCACCGGATGCGTGAACACCAGCACGTACGCGCACACGAAGCTGATCGCGCTGAAGAAGTGCAGCGTCTGGTTGATGCGGCTGTGATGATAGTAGCGGTGATCGTCCCACCGCTGCTCCCTCAGCGCCTCGAAGAAGGTCATCGGACTTCCCCCTTGTTGTAAGCTCGCAGGGCGGATTGGGCGCAGCCCGCCATGCGCCGTTCGGCGGTACACCCGCGGATTTACGGCTGCCCCCTGGTCCGCCCTACGCCGCATGGGCCTGTGCCACTACATCGTTGCGCCTGTTGGCCGACGCCTTGCCGAACCGGATGATCGAGAAGTGGCCGAGGGGAGGAACCGGACGCCGCTCGATCAAGCGAATGTCGTAAGGCGTCGCCTCGAGCCAGCGCGCAAACCGCTGCCAGGGGAAGTCGGACTGCCAGCCGAGCCGCCGCGCCATCGGTTGGAACAGGCGCTCGAAGGCGAGGCGCGGTCCGGCCTCCGCGCCCACGCGGTTCAACAGCACGATCTCGCCGCCGACCTTGAGGACGCGCGCGAATTCGTCGAGGGCGACCTCGGCGTGAGGCACCGTGTTCACCACGCACTGGGCCACCACGACATCGAAGGACTCGTCGGCGAAGTCCAGGCGCTCCGCGTCCATGACCTCGAGGCCGTCGACATGCGCAAGGCGCTCCTCGGCGACGCGCTGGCGCGCCTTGGTCAGCATCGGCTCGGAGAAGTCGATGCCGAAAACGCGCGCCGAGCCGGAATAGTAGGGGAGCGTGAGGCCCGTGCCGACACCCACCTCGAGAATGCGCCCGCCGACGCGCTCGCAGGCCGCCACGGCTGCGCGGTGGCCGCGCTCGAAGATCCTGGCGAAGACGAGGTCGTAGATTGGGGCCCAGCGCGCATAAGCCTTGGTAACCGTTGCTCTGTCGAATTCCGCCCGCATTGCCTTTCCTCGTTCCCGCCCCGCAGGCACGCGGCGCCGCCGGCCGACGCCCGTGTCGAGGCAATTCAGTCCGTCAAGTCCCCGCGTCCGGCACCGCGGCGACGGGCCGCCTTCTCTCACGCATACGCAACCCGCGACCCTGCAAAGGCATCGACCACCACGGAGCTGGCGTGACCGAGGAACTGACGTGTGCTGATGTCCCACGACTGCGTCAGTGCAAAGGCACGGCAGGCGGCACGCGAGACATCGAGCGCCCCGAGGCAGGCCTTGCGCAGGTCGTCGTCCAGCACGCCCACCGGATTGCCCCCGACGACGTCCCTGGGGCCCGTGACCGGGAAGGCCGCCACCGGCACACCGCACGCCAGCGCCTCGAGCTGCACGATGCCGAAGGTGTCGGTCCGGCTCGGGAACACGAAGACGTCGGCCGCTGCCAGATGCGCTGCCAGCTCGACGCCTTCGAGATGGCCCAGGAACGCGGCAGCCGGAAAGCGGCGGCGCAGCTCCTCGAGCTGCGGGCCCTCGCCGATGACGACCTTGGAACCGGGCAGGTCGAGTGCCAGGAACGCCTCCAGGTTCTTTTCCACGGCGACGCGTCCCACGCTGACGAACAGCGGGCGCGGCAGCGGCAGATGGACGGTGCGCTCGGGTCTGAAGAGCCCGGTATCCACGCCCCGCGTCCACAGGCCCAGATGCTCGAAGCCGCGGGCGCCGAGCTCCGCCATCAACGACACGGTGGAGACCATGGTGACGCTCGCGGGGGCGTGAAAACGGCGCAGGACTGCGTAGCTCCACGTCTCGGGCACGGGCAGGCGGGCGGAGATATACTCTGGAAAGCGCGTTGTATAGCTGGTGGTGAAGGGCAGCCCCTGCTTGAGGCAGTAGCCCCGCACCATGTGTCCGATCGGGCCTTCGGTGGCAATATGGATCGCGTGCGGCCGAGCCTTCTCGATGCGCTGCGCGATCGCGCGGCGTGTCGGCAAGGCGCAGCGCAGCGTGCGGTAGGTGGGAATCGCAACGGACGGAAAGCCCTCGGGCGTCAGGAACTCGATGGCGGCGCCCTGCCGGCGGGCGCTCTCGGCCAGTGACATCAAGGTGCGCACAACGCCGTTGACTTGCGGATGCCAAGCATCAGTCGCCACGAGCACGCGCATTGAACCCCGGCCCCCCGCCGTTTCACCAGCCGCGGCGCATCGCGGCTATCCATCGCGAATCGATCCCAGGGCTTTGGCGACTGAACGCCGGCCTGTGGACGAACTCTGGTGCCCGGATTGTTGTTCCGCCAGACCCGCACCCGCGCTGATGCGCATGCACGACCTCAACTGCCGTGAAGGTGCCGGCTGTGCCCCATTGGCCGCGACTGTAGTCCGCTGCTATTTCAGTTGTGTGACAGCCTCAACCTGCACCTGTGCGCGAACGGACCAGGTGGGAACGCTTTGGGAGCGACCGCGGCCGTGGTTCGCGCTCTCGTCGCACCCGTGGCTGCGGCCTGCACAGAGATCGGAGAAGTCGCGCCAGGGAAGGTTCCGACGACGTTCAGTCGGCGCCGCTCGGCTCGGCGTGGCCGAACCGGTGCGCCGACCTCGCGCGGGCCTTGGCAGCCTCCACGGCGCGATCACGCGGGGGCGCGCTGGTGACGAGCGAGTCGAGGAGTCGGTGCGCCACTCGTGTGATCTCGTCCACCGCTCCGTTGAACGCCGCCTCGTTGGCCTTGGACGGCCGCGCGAAGCCGCTCAGCTTGCGCACGAACTGCAGTGCGGAGGCGCGAATTTCCTCCTCGGTCGCCGGCGGTTTGAAGTTGTGCAGCGTCTTGATGCTCCGACACATGCCGTTCTCTCCGGTTCCGCCCGCGGGCGCAGGCCGGCGCGCTACGGGCGCTGGGCCACGCTTGCACGGGAGGATCGCCGTGAGCAACTCATTGGCTGCATTTGTGGTGCCTGAGGCGGCCGTGCAAGGGCCCCGAGGGCCTGCAACCCGATTGACCCGGGACGATCGGGGCCGGAAACTCCCGATTTCAGCAGGTGCAGCAGGCGAGTTGTGCCTGTTGCATCCGAAGGAGCACGAGACATGGCACAGAAGCTGGACGACGACGCCCGCAAGAGCATCGCCATGCGCCTGCCCGGGTGGCGGCCGGTGGACGGGCGCGACGCAATCAGCAGGACCTTCACGTTCCGGAACTTCAATGAGGCGTTCGGTTTCATGACCCGCGCCGCGCTGGTGGCGGAAGCCATGAACCATCATCCCGAGTGGTTCAATGTCTGGAACCGCGTGGAGGTCACGCTTTCGACGCACGACGCCGGCGGTCTCACGGAGAGAGACCTGAAGCTCGCCGAGGCGATGGATCGCATTGCGGCCGGACCGGCCGCATCCCCGTGAAGCAGCCGGAGCGCAGCCCGCGGCAGAAGGCTCAATAGACCTCCCACCGCGACTCCTTGCACACATCGAAGTCCATGCGCTCGCGCACCGCTCCGTTTGCGAACTCGGCCCGCATGTCGCGGCAGCAGTCGCGGATTCCAATGTGCATGTCGAAATGCTTGGAGGCGCCGGGCGCGATGATCTCGGTGCTGCCCAATCGGTCCGGACCCCAGGGCGCACGACAGGCCGTAAATCGGAAGACCTGGATGGCCGTTCCGGTGTTGTTGTACACGGTCACTCCGTAGCTCACTTGTGCGTCCGCCCGTGCGAGCAGCATCAGTGCCCCGAGGCCCGCAGCGAGCCAGGCTTTCCGGTACGTTCGACCCATCGGTGTCCCCTTCCCGAATGCTCGTCGGCTTGCCGATCATAGCCCAATCGGCCCGGCATCGCGGGTGGCAACCTGATCGCCATGCACTGACGACGCGGCGGGCGTGGCGCTCGACCCGCCCGGACCTCGCAGCAGAAGACCCTTGCGCCGGCTGCAGACTGCACGATCTCGCATCAATGGCTACGATTTGGGCAGCGCGCTGCTCATGAGCTATGCGCATGCCTTGCTCTGCAGCAGCAATCGAGCGGCGATGCCTTGACTGCCTCCGACAGATCAATGCGTTAGCAGGCTCCCGGCCGGCTGGCACACCTCTTGCGAAATTTGCCGGCAGCGCTCGCCTATCCGGTGCGGGTTGGGCGGCGCTTCGGTTGCGGTCCAATGGGGGATAACCCGCCATGCCACGATTCGCATTTCGCTTTCTGCCGGCGGCTGCCTTGGGCGCTGTCCTCCTGGCCATGTCCCTCGAGCCGGCTCTGGCCCAGGCGGCAAAGACGCCGACGCCGAACAAGGGCGACACGGCCTGGATGCTCGCTTCCTCGGCCCTCGTGCTCTTGATGACCATTCCGGGCCTGGCACTGTTCTACGCCGGCCTGGTGCGCGCGAAGAACGCGGTCTCCATGCTCATGCAGGTGTTCGCCACCGTGTGCCTGGTGGCGATCCTGTGGGTGCTCTACGGCTACAGCCTGGCCTTTACCGGCGGTGGGGCGGCGAACGACTTCGTGGGCGGCCTGTCCAAGGCCTTCCTCATGGGCGTGACGCCCGATTCCACGGTTGCGACCTTCTCCAACGGCGTGGTGATCCCGGAGTACGTCTACATCTGCTTCCAGCTCACCTTCGCCTGCATCACGCCGGCGCTGATCGTCGGCGGCTTCGCGGAGCGCATGAAGTTCTCCGCGCTCCTGCTGTTCGTCGGGCTGTGGGTCACGTTCGTCTACTTCCCCGTCGCCCACATGGTCTGGTACTGGGCCGGTCCCGACGCCATCGCCGAGGCGGCCACCAAGCTCGCCCAGGCCAGCGATGGCGCCGCCAAGGACGCGGCCCAGAAGGCGCTGGAGGCCGTTCAGGGCGATGCCGGCCTCGCCTTCAAATGGGGCGCGATCGACTTCGCCGGCGGCACCGTGGTGCACATCAACTCGGGCATCGCCGCCCTGGTCGGCGCCATCCTGCTCGGCAAGCGCCTCGGCTACCGCGACGAGCCCATCAACCCGCACAGCCTGACCTACACCTGCATCGGCGCGGCGCTCCTGTGGGTGGGCTGGTTCGGCTTCAACGCCGGCTCGGCGCTCGAAGCCGGCGGCTCGGCTGCGCTCGCCATGACCAACACCTTCCTCGCTACTGCGGCGGCGGGGCTCGCGTGGATTGTCTTCGAGTTCATCTTCAGGTGGAAGGTGTCGCTGCTCGGCCTGTGCTCGGGCGTGGTCGCGGGCCTGGTGGCCGTCACCCCGGCCGCGGGCTTCGCCGGACCGATCGGCGCGGTGATGCTGGGTGCCACGGCCGGCGTCATCTGCCTGTTCTTCTGCACCGTGATCAAGTGGCTCCTGCGCTACGACGACAGCCTCGACGTGTTCGGCATCCACGCCGTCGGCGGCATCGTCGGCGCCATTGGCACCGGTTTCGTGGTGAACCCCGCGTGGGGCGGCACCGGCATCGTCGACTACGCGCTGAAGCCCGGCACCGCTGCCGTGGCCGACTTCGTGCTCAACACGCAGGTGATGAGCCAGCTGTGGGCCGTCGGCCTCACGGTGGTGTGGTCCGGTGTCGGCTCGCTCGTCATCTTCACGATCGTGAACGTGCTGATCGGCGCCCGTGTCAGCCCCGAGGCGGAGCAGGCCGGCCTCGATGCCTCGCAGCACGGCGAGCGGGCGTACGCCTACGAGCACTAGCCCGCTCGACGCTATCCTGTGCCGGCGGCATCGCACCGAGCCCACCTCTGCGATGCCGCGTCCCCCGGATGCCCGCGTGTCCTCCTGCGGGCATCCGGTTTTTTCGGGGGGGCCCGTTCGCACGCCCCTTCTCTCTACCGCGCCGGCGATTCTTCCTCGCCCTCTAGGTGCCGCCGCGGGTCCATACGCTCGTGGAGCACTTGAACGACCTCGATGAGACCCGGCCGAGCCACGCGAAAGAAGATCACATGCACCGGGTTCGCTACCCGGCCCTCGCGGCTCTCGTCGCGACTGTAACGAATGTGGAGGTTGCGGACGCCGGCCAGAAGGTCTGAGCGGTCGGCCGTCGCATGTCCCGCAGGGTCGGCTGCAATCCGGCGCAGGGCGGCTGTCAGAAGGCCGCGATAGCGCACCCGGGCTTGCACTCCGTGACGTTTCTCGCTTGCCCTGAGGATTGCTGCGATATCAGCCTTCGCCGGGCCAGAAAGCCGATAGCGTGCCATGCGGCTCGAGCTTCAGCGGGCCGGCTCGATGGCGAGGTTGTCGAGACAGGCATCGAGACCCTCGTCGTCGACCTCCGTACATTCGCCGCGCTCGAGCGCCGCGACGCCCGCCGCGATCGAGACGCGCAACTTTTCGAGCTTTAGGGCGTCCTCCGCGCGCCGCTGCTGCAGGGCACGAATGGCATCGCGCACCGCCTCGCTGGCGTTGCTGTACTCTCCCCGCCTCAGCACCTAGTCGATGAAGGCGTCCTGATCGGCGGTCAGACTGATATTGCGAGTCGGCATCGGACTCTCCGCGAGGTGCGTCTGAGCATAGGCCACTTTGGCAAATTTTGCCAATTGCAGTCCGGGATGGCTGGGGCTCGCAGGTGTGCTCCACGCGCACGCCCTTGTCCCATGCTAGAAGGGCCGGGCAGACGCACAGCCGCGAAGCTCCATGGACACCGCCGTCATACCCAAGGCCCCCTATTTCGACGCCCGCGAGGTCGCGCGCGAGATCGCAGGCCTGGTTGAGGAGCGCGGGGGCGCCGGAGAGGCGCGCCCGGCGGTGCTGGAGCGGCTCAAGGGCCTCCTCAAGGGTGCGCGCGTCGCGGCCGAGCGCCAGCTCCTGGCCGACGGCAGCGGCCGGCGCTGCGCCGAGGGCCTCTCGGCCTTCCAGGACGCCCTCATCGGGCTGGTCTACGACCACACCACCGCGCACGTCTACTCTGCCACCAACCCCTCGGACGCGGAGCGCATGGCGATCGTCGCCACCGGTGGCTACGGGCGCGGGCTGCTCGCGCCGTCCTCCGACGTCGACCTCCTGTTCCTGCTCCCCTACAAGCAGACGCCCTGGGGCGAGAGCGTGGTGGAATACGTGCTCTACCTCCTGTGGGATCTGGGCCTCAAGGTGGGCCATGCCACGCGCACCGTCGACCAGACCCTCAGGCTCGCCCGCAGCGACATCACGATCCGCACGGCGCTGCTCGATGCCCGCTTCATCCTGGGGGATGCTTCCCTCTTCGACGACCTGATGCGGCGTTTCGCTCGCGAGGTCGCCCCCGGCACGGCGCAGCGCTTCGTCGAGGCCAAGCTCGCCGAGCGCGACCAGCGCCACCAGCGCGCCGGCGAGTCGCGCTACCGCGTGGAGCCCAACATCAAGGACGGCAAGGGCGGCCTCAGAGACCTGCACACGCTGCACTGGCTCGCCAAGTACCTCTACGGCCAGGGGCCCGGCGAGGGCCGTGCCGAGAAGCTTCCCTTCGCCTCGGACGAGAACGCCACCTTCAGGCGCTGCGAGAACTTCCTCTGGACGGTGCGGTGCCATCTGCATTTCCTCACCGGCCGGGCCGAGGAGCGCCTCTCCTTCGACGTGCAGCAGGCGATGGCCGAGCGGCTGGGCTACGTCGACCGCCGCGGGCTGAGGGCCGTCGAGCGCTTCATGAAGCACTACTTCCTCGTGGCCAAGGACGTGGGCGACCTGACCACCATCCTGTGCTCGGCGCTCGAGATCGAGCAGGTCGCGACCGCGCCGGGCCTCGGGCGGCTCTTCAACCCGCTGTCCTGGCGCACGCGCCGTCAGGTCCGCGGTTCCGGCGACTTCCGCATCGACAACGGCCGCCTCAACGTGGCGGATGCCAAGGTCTTCGAGCGCGACCCCGTCAACCTGATCCGCTTCTTCGCCAGGGCCGAGGAGACGGGCTGCTTCTTCCATCCGGACGCGGTGCGCCTGCTGCGCCGCTCGCTGCGGCTGATCGACGACAGCCTGCGCAACGACAAGGAGGCGAACCGCATCTTCCTGGCGCTCCTGTGCTCGCCCAAGAACGCGGAGCCGACGCTGCGGCGCATGAACGAGGCGGGCGTGCTCGGCCGCTTCATCCCAGACTTCGGGCGCGTCGTGTCGATGATGCAGTTCAACATGTACCACCACTTCACGGTGGACGAGCATCTGATCCGCACCATCGGCGTCCTCTCCGACATCGAGCGCGGCGAGGCCTGCGAGCTGCATCCGCTGTCGACGCGCATCTTCCCCGCCATCCAGCACCGCCGCGCGCTCTACGTGGCGGCCTTCCTGCACGACGTGGCCAAGGGGCGCGGCGAGGACCACTCCGTGGCCGGGGCGCGCATCGCGCGAAGCCTGGGGCCCCGCCTTGGGCTGTCGGCCGCCGAGACCGAGACCGCCGCGTGGCTCGTCGAGGAGCACCTGACCATGAGCCAGGTGGCGTTCTCGCGCGACATCGGCGACCCCAAGACGGTGCGCGACTTCGCGGCCGTGGTGCAGAGCCCCGAGCGCCTGAAGCTGCTCCTCGTGTTCACCGTCGCCGACATCCGCGCCGTGGGCCCCGGCATCTGGAACGGCTGGAAGGGCCAGCTCCTGCGCGCCCTCTACTACGAGACCGAGCCCATGGTCGCCGGCGGGCACGTCCAGCTCGGCGCGCGCGACCGCGCGGCGGCCGCGCAGGAGGCCTTTCGCGCCGCGGTTGCGGAGTGGCCGCAGGCCGATGTCGAGCGCTTCATCGAGCGGCACTATCCCGACTACTGGCTGCGCACCGACACCCGCAAGGCGGTGGAGCATGCCGCCATGGTGCGCGAGGCCGAGGCGGCCGGCCAGAAGCTCGCCAGCCACGCCACCACCGACGCCTTCAACGCCATCACCGAGCTGTCGCTGCTGGCACCGAACCATCCGCGCCTGCTCGCCATGTTCGCCGGGGCCTGCGCCGCCGCCGGCGCCAACATCTCGGGCGCGCACATCTCCACCACCCGCGACGGCTTCGCGCTCGACACCTTCCTGCTCGCGCGCGAGTTCGACCGCAGCGAGGACGAGCTGCGCCGCGCAGGCCGCATCTCCGACACCATCGGCAAGCTGCTCCGGGGCGAGATCAGGCTCGCCCAGCTGATGGAGAACCGGCGGGCGCGCCGCGGCAGCCGCATCGGCGCCTTCCAGGTTGCGCCCGAGGTGCTGATCGACAACACGCTGTCGAACCAGTTCACCGTGGTGCAGGTGTCCGGGCTCGACCGCCCCGGGCTGCTCTACGAGCTCACCAGCGCCATCTCCGACCTGAACCTCGACATCGCCTCGGCGCATATCACCACCTTCGGCGAGAAGGCGGTGGACGTGTTCTACGTCACCGACCTCACCAACAAGAAGATCGTAAATCCCCAGCGCCAGAGGGTGATCCAGGACCGTCTGCTCGAGGTGCTCGCCGCCAACGGCAACAGCACGTAGGTTGGGTCGAGCCCCGGCGAACGCCGGGGCGATGACCCGACATCACGAGCGTCGAACGCCTGCGGCCTCGCAGCGGCTGTGCCCGCTCGAGGTTCGACAGGAGGAGCAGGGCGTTCCAGGCAGCGCCCGGTTGACCTGCGACCTTAACCCGGCGGGCGCGAGAACGCCCTGCTCGGCCCACCATCCGCCCGCGCCTGGGCGCTTGTCAGGTCAGCTCA
>Ga0075431_100002631_pt1 | contig 17364 bp, 15 predicted proteins | sample RhiMetdeltSRZDD5_FD_75297 | JGI IMG/M metagenome (GOLD analysis project Ga0075431, IMG submission 75297) | Populus rhizosphere microbial communities from Tennessee, USA - Rhizosphere MetaG P. deltoides SRZDD5 | ecosystem: Host-associated > Plants > Roots > Rhizosphere > Soil | place: USA... | reverse complement strand
CCTCGTGCTGGCCACGCAACCGCTTTTCCCCGGCCGTGCGGATGCACAGGAGAAATGGCCTCCGATTGCGGGCGCCGCGGAACACAATCTCGCGCGCGTTGCGAAACATCCGCCGGTCGCAAAAGCGCTGGAGGGCATCAAAGCCGACAGCGTGCGCATGTTCGAAGAACAGGTGCGCCTGAACGAGATCCCCGCTCCCCCGTTCAGGGAGCAGACGCGCGCAGAGTATTACCTGAAGAAGCTCCGCGAGGCCGGGCTGCGTGACGCGCGCATCGACACCGAAGGCAACGTGATCGGCGTGCGCCGCGGAACGGGGCGTGGACCCCGCGTTGTGATTTCGGCACATCTCGACACGGTCTTTCCCGAAGGCACGGACGTCAAGGTTCGCGAGAAGGCCGGACGGTTTTACGCGCCGGGCATCAGCGACGACGCGGCGGGGCTCGCGAGCCTGCTCACGATGGTCGAGCATCTGACGAAGAGCGGCCTTCGCACGGTCGGCGACATCATCGTCGTCGGCACCGTGGGCGAAGAAGAGCTCGGCGACCTGCGAGGAGTCAAAGCACTGTTCCGCGACGACAAGGACATCGACGGCTTCATCTCGCTGGACGGCGTAGGTTTCGGCCGCATCGTCAACCATGCCACCGGAAGCCATCGTTTTTCGGTCGAATTCAAAGGACCTGGCGGCCACAGCTTCGCCGCGTTCGGCCTGCCGAGCGCGATTCACGCGATGGGCCGGGCCATCGCAAAAATCGGGGAACTGAAACCGCCGGCCGATCCGAAGACGACGTTTACCGTTGGCACGGTAAGAGGCGGTACGTCGGTGAACGCGATCGCGGGTGACGCCACGATGGCGATCGACATTCGCTCCAACAGCCAGGAAGAGCTTCTCAAGTTCGAGGAGAAGGTGGTGGCCGCGATACGGGAAGCGGTCGAGGAGGAAAACCGGCGGTGGGGCTCGAAAGCGATCTCGGCCGACATCAAGCTCATTGGCGATCGCCCGGCGGGTCTGACGCCCATCGATTCCCCGATCGTGCATACGGCCCGCGCGGCTCTTCGCACGGTAGGCGCGGATACGAGAGCGATTACCGCCGCGAGCACGGACTCGAATCTGCCGATGAGCCTCGGCATTCCGGCGATCACGCTGAGTAGCGCGGGTCAGGGCGGCGGCAGCCATTCGCTCGGCGAGTGGTATACGCCGACGAACAACTGGCTGGGGCCGCAGCTCGCGCTGCTGGTGAGTCTCGGCCTCGCGGGCGTCGAGGGTCTGACGGAACCGCTGCTCGAGAAGCGCACGAAGAAATAGCCGGCTTCCCATCGGGCGGGGTCGTGTTATCTTATGACGGCTCACGCCTCGCTCGATCTTTTTCGCCTCATCCTCGGGGAGAAACCTATGCCGGACGTCAAAGCCGCTGCTCCGAATTTGCTCACGGGCGTCAAGGTGCTCGACTTCACGCAGTTCGAAGCGGGCACGTCGTGCACGCAGGTGCTCGCGTGGCTCGGTGCCGACGTCGTGAAGGTCGAGAATCCCAACGGCGGCGATCCCGGGCGGCGCACAGGCTCGACGAAACCGCACAAGGACGATCCGTATTTTCTGAACTACAACTCCAACAAGCGCTCGATCACGGTCAACGTGAAATCGCCACGCGGCCTTCAGGTGATCAAGGACCTCGCAAAGAAAGCCGACATCTTCCTGGAGAATTTCGCACCGGGAGCGATCGAGCGTCTGGGTCTGGGCTACAACGTCCTCTCCGAAATCAATCCGGGCATCATCTACGGCCAAGTGAAGGGCTTCGGCGAAGGTAGTCCGTACGAGAACAATCTCGCTTTCGACATGATCGCGCAGGCGTGCGGCGGCGTTATGAGCATTACGGGCGAGCGTGACGGCAGGCCCGCCAAGCCCGGCGCGACGCTGGGTGATTCCGGCACCGGCATGCTGATGTGCATCAGCATCCTGGCGGCCCTCCACAAGCGCAAAGAGACGGGCAAGGGCGTGCATCTCCAGGTCGCGATGCAGGACGCGATGCTGCACTACATCCGCAATTCGTTCGGTCTCACGATCAAGACCGGTAAACCGGCGCCACGCGCAGGTGCGAAAAACCTCGAAGGCACGAATCCGCCCTGCAACATCTATCCCTGCGCTCCCGGCGGCCCCAACGACTACGTCTACGTCTACACGAGCCGCGGCAATCCCGAGCACTGGCCGCGGTTGCTCAAAGCGATCGGGCGCGAAGATCTCATCGGCGATCCGCGGTTCGAGACCCAGGCCGCCCGTCTCGAGAACGAGGTGGAGCTCGACCGGATCATCACCGAGTTCACGAGCAAGCGCGACAAGTACGAGTGCATGCGCGTGATCGGCGCCGCGGTCCCGTCGGGGGCCGTGCGCGACACGCTCGAGATCCTGGACGACGTCAACTTTCAGGAACGCGCGATTATTCAAAAGATCGAGCACCCGCACCACGGGACGTTCAAGATGGCCGGCTGGCCCGTGCGCTTCAACGGCAATCCGCCGGCGGTAAAGCGCGCGCCGCTGCTCGGGGAACACAGCGCGGAAGCGCTCAAGGACTGGCTCGGCATGAGCGATCAGCAGGTCGCCGCGCTGCGCGACGACAAGATAATTTAGGAGAGCGAAATGGCTGAAGTCACGGGCTCTGAAATCCTCGCGAAAGCGCTGAAAAACGAAGGCACGAAGGACCTCTTCTTCATCATGGGCGGGCCGATGCAGCTCGCCCAGACGCACTGCGCGAAAGAAGAGATCCGTATGATCGACGTGCGCCACGAGCAGGCTGCCGCGCTCTCGGCGCAGGCTTATAGCCGACTGCTGCAGAAGCCGGGCGTGTGCATGGCGGCGAGCGGCCCCGGCGCGATCAACCTGACGACCGGCCTCGCCAACGCGCTGATCGATTGCTGCCCGGTTGTCGCGATCGGCGGCTCGAGTGCGATCGGCCTCTTTGGCCGGCAGACGTTCCAGGAGATCGACCAAGTCGCGATCATGAAAGGCTGCACGAAGTGGTCCGACCGTGTCGTGAATATCAAGCGCATCCCGGAGCAGGTGAACGCCGCCTTTCAGAAAGCGAGGAGCGGCAAGCCGGGGCCGGTCTATCTCGATTTTCCCGCCGATATCCTGTACGAGACGATCGACGAAGCCCAGGTCGACTGGCGGCTTTCCGGGAGTCCGTTGCTCAACTCGCGGCCGATGGGCGACACCGCGCAAGTCGACAAGCTGATCGATGCGCTTGCCAAGGCGAAGCAGCCGCTCATCGTCAGCGGCAGCGGTGTCATCTGGTCGCAGGCGTGGTCCGAGATGCAGTCATTCGTGGAGAAGGCAGGCATTCCCTTCTACACCACGCCGCAGGGCCGCGGCGTCCTGCCCGACGATCATCCGTTGTCGTTCCTTACCATGCGCTCGACGGCGTTCAAGGATGCGGATCTCATCATCATTCTCGGCACGCGCATGAACTACATCATCGGCCATGCCGCGCCGCCGCGCTTCGGCGCGAATGCCACGATCGCCCGCATCGACATCGATGCCGACGAGATCGCCTCGGCGCCGCGGAAGCTCGATATTGGTATCGTCGGCGACTGCAAGGCGGTGCTCCAGCAACTCATCGCAGCGCTACCCAAACGCGTCGAGCCGGAAAATTTTGCGCCATGGCGCAAGAAGCTCGCCGAGGGCGAAGCAGCGAAGCGCAAGGAAACCGGCGGCGGCATGGCGATGAACAAGACGCCGATCCATCCGCTGCGCCTGTGCGAGGAAGTGAAGAACTTCATGAAGCGCGACGCGATCCTGTGCGTAGACGGCCAGGAAATCCTGAATTACGGCCGCCAGTCGATGCCGACGTTCGCGCCGGGCCATCGTTTGAATTCCGGGCCGTTCGGGATGATGGGGGTCGGCATGCCTTTCGGCGTCGGCGCCAAGATCGCGTGTCCCGACAAGCAGGTCATCGTCGTCCACGGCGACGGCTCGTTCGGACTGAACGCGATGGAGCTCGACACCGCTGTGCGCCACAAGGTGCCCGTGCTCGTGGTGATCAGCCTGAACGGCGGCTGGACCGCGGATCCGAAGAAAGAAAAGATCGGCCGCAACCTCGGCTACACACGCTTCGACAAGATGGCCGAAGCGCTCGGCTGTTACGGCGAGTACGTGGAAAAGCCGGAAGACATCGGACCCGCACTGGTGCGCGCGCAGAAGAAAGTCGATCAGGGCATGGTCGCGCTCGTGAACGTCGTCACCGACGACACGGCGCGCGCCGGTACCGTTGCGTTCTCGTCGCACGCGGCGGCGGTGACCTGATCAGAGTTCCTTGATGAAGTATTCACTCGGCGATCGCAGAGTCGTCTGCAAAGGGGACTACTGGATCGCCCACAACGCGATCGTGATCGGTTCCGTCGTGCTGGAGAACAACGCGAGCGTCTGGTTCGGCTGCGTGGTGCGCGGCGACGACGATGTCATCACCATCGGCGAGAACTCCCAGCTTCAGGACGGCTGCGTCGTCCACGTCGATTCGGGCCATCCGCTTACGCTCGGCAGGAACGTGAGCGTCGGCCACATGACGATGCTGCACGGGTGCACGATCGAGGACGGTACGCTCATCGGTATAAAAAGCGTCATCCTGAACGACGCCGTCATTGGGAAAAATTGCGTGATTGGCGCGAATTCGCTGATCCCGGAAGGCAAGAAGATTCCCGATGGCTCGCTCGTGCTGGGCTCGCCGGGCAAAGTCGTGCGGCAGTTGAGCGAAGACGAGATCAAGTCCTTCAACAGCATCGCGGATAACTACGTTCAGCGCTGGAAGCGCTACAAGACCGAGCTCAAACCCGATTCGTCGTAGGGTGTGTCACCGACGCACCGCGAAGCGCTTTGCTGTCCGTCTCCGCAAGCCTCGCAGGCTCGGACTGAGCGCTAATGAGCGCTCGAATGTTACGTTCGCGGGAGACCGCGGACGGCGGAGCAGTGCCTGCCGCGGAGCGGCAGGTGCGACCCGGAAGCGGGCTGAGGCACGCGCATTAGAACCGCGGTCTTACGCACGCTTTCGCCGTCAGATCCCCGCCAAGGCGGGCGCGTCGCAGGGCGGAAGAGGGGCCCCTTGGGGATCTGACCCCGAAGACGCGCATGGATCGGCCTTCGCACGACGCGCCAACGATCGGCTCCACGGTCGCATCCCGCAAGCGGGTCCCTGCTCCACGTTGCGCCGATCCCTCTTCCAGGCTTCAGCGTGCCCGCGTCTGCGACGCCCCCGGGCTTCGTCTCCTAAGCCCTCGCAGTCTCGGACGAGAGTGCTAATTTGCCTCTGAATGTTACGTTCGCGGGGACCCCGCGTCTGCGACGCCCCCGCTCACCCCGACAGGGTGGTCCTAACCGACCGGGTAGTCCTCCCACCCTTTCGCCCGCAACACGGCCTTGCGCCATCCGTGTATGAGCGTGTCCGCGCGATCGCGGCTCATCTGCGGCTCGAAGATACGTTCGGCTTCCCACTGGGCGTCGATCTCCGAATCGGTTTTCCAGTATCCGACCGCGAGGCCCGCGAGATAGGCCGCGCCAAGCGCCGTCGTTTCGTGCACGCGCGGTCTCACGACCGGTACGCCAAGCACATCGGCCTGAAACTGCATGAGGAGATCGTTTTGCGTCGCGCCGCCGTCGACGCGCAGCTCCGACAGCCTGACCGCGGCGTCGTGCTCCATCGCCTGCAGCACATCGGCCGTCTGATAGGCGATGCTTTCGAGCGTCGCTCGCGCAATGTGGGCCGCGCCGGTGCCGCGCGTGAGTCCCACGATCGTGCCGCGCGCGTACGCGTCCCAATGCGGGCTGCCGAGCCCGGCAAACGCCGGAACGACGTAGACGCCGCCGTTATCCTCCACGCGTCGCGCGAGCGCTTCGACCTCGGCTGAAGTCTTGATGATCTGAAGGCCGTCTCGCAGCCACTGCACGGCCGCACCGGCGACGAAGACGCTGCCTTCGAGTGCGTATTGAGGCACCTTGCCGGCGGCACACGCCGCCGTAGTCACGAGCTTGTGACGCGAGCGTATCGGCGTCGGCCCCGTGTGCATGAGCATGAAACACCCGGTCCCGTACGTGTTCTTCACGAGCCCGGCCCGGGTGCATCGCTGGCCGAAAAGCGCCGCCTGCTGGTCTCCCGCCACACCCGCGATCGGAATGCGCGCCGCAAGGAGGTTTCCTGCAGTTTCGCTGATGACGCCACTCGACATGCGCACTTCGGGCAAGAGTGAACGCGGTATATCGAAGAGCTCGAGGAGCTCGCTGTCCCACGCGCTCAGGTTCACGTCGAAAAGGAGCGTCCGCGACGCATTCGTCACGTCCGTCGCATGCGTAGCGCCGCCGGTGAGCTTCCACATGAGCCATGCATCGACGGTGCCGAAAGCGAGCGCGCCTCCGATTGCGCGCTCGCGCACGCCGGGGACGTTGTCGAGAAGCCATTTCACTTTCGTCGCGCTGAAGTACGCATCGAGCACGAGCCCGGTTTTGGCGGTGATGAGCGGCTCGTGCCCTGCGGCTTTCAGCGCGTCGCACATCGGAGCGGTGCGGCGGTCCTGCCACACGATCGCGTTGTAGACAGGTTCTCCGGTGGCGCGGTCCCACACGATCGTCGTTTCGCGCTGGTTCGTAATGCCGATCGCCGCAATGTCCGCGGCGTTCACGCCGGCCCGCGCGATTGCTTCCGTCGCGACCGCGAGCTGTGTCGCCCAGATCTCGTTCGGGTCGTGCTCGACCCACCCTGGCTTCGGAAAAATCTGCCCGAACTCTTTCTGCGCGAGCGCTCGAATCGACCCGCGCTCGTCGAACAGAAGGGCGCGCGAGCTGGTCGTGCCCTGATCGAGTGCCAGGATGAGACTCATCCTCGCGCCTGCTCGCTTCGCTCGTTATGCATATTACGAAACAGAGGGACACCCATGGTTTCCCTCCGTCAACTCCTTTCTTTTGGCGATCTGACGATCGCTCCACCAACCCGACGCAGCATTACTTTAACAGGAGGCTCACGCCGCTGAGCATGAGCAATACCGCGAGTATGCGCGCGAATGTTTCCTGGCTCACGCGATTGCCGAGCTTCTCGCCGACCCACGTCGCCACCCACGTAATAGGCAGAAGCGCCAGCACCAGGATGATGATTTCGCGCGTGTAGTAACCTGCGAGCGCGTAGCCGCCAATGCGCGCGATCATCTCCACGAACCACAGCATTGCGACCGTGGCGCGAAACTCCATTCTGCCGATGCCCCGCGCGTGCATGTAAATCACGACCAGTGTGCCGCCTCCGCCCCCGAACAGCGTGTCGAAAAAAGCGCCGCCGAATCCCAGCGGAAAAGCCCACCGCTCCGAGCACTTGAAATGCGGCAGACCGAATGCGTGCACGGCGAGCATGTACGTCGCATACAGGATCAGAAAGCCGCCCAGCATGATCACCAGCAGGTGATTGTCGAGCGAGCGAAAGAGAAGGAGACCCGCGATCACGCCCGCAACAGTGGGAGGCGCAAGCAGCTTCAACTCGCGCCAGATCACCTGTCGACGGTCGCGTATCGTGAGGAATATGAAGAGCACGAACACCAGCAGGCCCGAAAGCGGGACGACCACGTGCACCGGCAGCACCATCGCGAGCAGCGGCGCCGCGATGAGGCCCGCGCCGAAGCCTGACATGCCACGGACCACGTACGCCGCGAAAACCGAGCCGGCGATCCACAACATCGTCGGCAGTGCGAGTGAGTCCGGCATCAGCGCTGCCGCCTCGCCGCACCGCGGCTCAACGTGAGCAGCACAAAGCCGACGATCGCAATCACGCTCATCCAGGCATAGGTGAGTGCATAGCTGCCTATCGTGGTGTAAACCGTCGCGAACAGGGCAGGCCCGACGAAGATACCGCCAAAGTTCTGGGCGCCAATTGCCATGTCAGATGGACCTGCTTAAAATTTCACGACGATGGGCGTGACTATACCTCTGCTGACCGAACGAGCCTACGAGCAGCTTCGGCGCGACATCATCAGTTGCTCGATCGCACCGGGCAGCGAAATTTCCGAGACGCAGCTGTGCAGTCAGTACGGGCTCGGAAAGGCCGCCGTTCGCGTCGCGCTGACGCGGCTCGCGCACGACGGCCTCGTGCGCGCCATACCGCGGCGCGGCTATATGGTGATGCCCGTCACGCTGCAGGATATCCAGGATGTCTTCGAGCTGAGGCTCCTCCTCGAGCCTGCAGCCGCCCGCCTCGCTGCAGGCAAGGTGAATGCCCAGCAGCTGCGAATGCACGACGAGGTCTGTGCCGCAGGCTACCAGCCGGGAAACGCGAAGAGTACCGCCCGGTTCCTGGACGCGAACAAAGCCTTTCACGTCGCGATCGCACAGGCCACCGGCAACGCGCGTCTCGCCAGCGCGATCGAGCATCTGCTCGACGAGATGACGCGCCTTCTGCATCTGGGCCTGGGACTGCGAAAAGGCTCGCAGGAAAGCCACTTCGAGCACAAGTCGCTCATCAAGGCACTCGCCCGTGGAGATGGCGAGCTCGCGGAGCGCATCTGCCGTGAACAGATCGAAGCATCCCGGCAGATGATCGTTTCGGCGATTCTCACGAGCCGCTCCGTCATGAATCTTTCGATCACCGCGGACGGCGCATAATCCGGCTTTCCGCGGTTTACCCCGCGCTGTCGTAACAATCAACTCCGGAGCAAAGCATGAAAGCAGTTGTACTGCGCGAACACGGTGGTCTCGACAAGCTGCAGTACGTCACGGACTTTCCCGATCCCGTCGTGACCGAAGGCCACGTGGTCATTCGCGTGCGAGCCACCTCGTTCAACTACCACGATGTGTTCACCGTGCGCGGGATGCCCGGGATCAAAGTCCCCATGCCGATGATCGTCGGTCTCGACCTCGCAGGTGAGATCATCGAAGTCGGCCCAGGTGTTTCGGGGTGGAAACCGGGCGATCGTGTGCTCGTGAACCCGCTCAATCGCAAGAAAGGCCTGATGGGCGAGATGGTGCACGGCGGCCTGGCCGAAAAATGCCTGGTGGCAGAGCACCAGCTCCTGCGCATGCCGCAAAACGTGTCGTTCGAGCAAGCCGCGTCGCTTCCGGTCGCATACGGGACCGCGCACCGCATGATCGTTACGCACGACACGATTGGAGAGGGCGATACCGTTGTCGTGCTCGGCGCGAGCGGCGGTGTCGGCACGGGATGCGTGCTGCTCGCGAAAATGCGAGGCGCCGAGGTAATCGCATGCGCATCGAGCGCGGACAAGATACAGCGCCTGAAAGATCTCGGAGCGGACCACGTCATCAACTACAAGGAAGTCGATTTCTCGAAGTGGGCGATCGAAAAGTACGGCAAACCGCAGCGGCGGTCGTACGAGGGCGGCGTCGACGTCGTGATCAACTTCACCGGCGGCGACACGTGGGGGCCGACGCTGCGATGCGTGAAACGCGGCGGCAAGATCCTCGTGTGCGGGGCGACCGCGGGTTACGACCCGAAGGAAGATCTGCGCTACATCTGGAGCTTCGAGCTCAAAGTGATCGGCTCGAACAGCTTCTATGACGAGAACCTGCTCGCGCTGATGGATCTCATCCAGGAAGGGCGCATGAAACCGGTGATTGATGAAGTGCTGCCGCTCGAGCGCGCGGTCGAGGGCTTGCGGCTCATCGAGAATCGCGAAGTATTCGGCAAAGTGGTGGTCACTCCATAATGGCAATCCCCCGGCCCGAGCCGCGCGGTTATCCCGGAAACCTCGGCCTGCTCTTCGCCGAGCATGTCGCATCGGGACGCAGCGCACTCGTCGATCTGTACGACGCCAATCGTCCGCGCGAAATCGATTTTCGCGAGCTCGACGCGCTCTGCAACGCCGTGGCGCGGGGGCTGCGAAGCGCGGGATTGGCGCCGGGTGACCGCATCGCCATCCTGTCTCTCAATCGCCACGAGTTCGTCGCGACGGTCCTCGGCGCGATGCGGGCCGGCGTAGTGCCGGTCCCGATCAACATCAAGCTCGCCACCGAGGCCGTTCATTACATCGTGCACGACGCCGGCGCGAAGCTTGTCTTCGCGGAGACGGACCTCAGGCGCCTGTCCCCGCCCGGAGTACGCGTTATCGAGTTCGGCGCGGATGGACGTTCGGATTTCGAGCAGTTCCTGGATCCAGGCGAGTTTTCGGCATTCGAGCCCGCGCCCGATTCCGTGGCGATACAGCCCTATACCTCGGGCTCGACCGGAAAACCGAAAGGCGTTCTGCTCAGTCATTACGGCCAGAACTGGAGCCGCAGGATGCTCGCGCACACGCGCCGCACGACGCCCCGGGACGTCATCCTCATTGCGGCACCGCTGTATCACAAGAATGCTTTGAACGCGATCAAGCAGGGGCTCACCGCCGGCGCGCGCCTCGTGCTGCTGCCGCAGTTCAGAGTCGAGCAGTACATCGGTGCCATCGGGCGCTATCAGGCGACCGTGATCTCGGGCGTGCCGACGATGCAATCGATGGTGCTCGCGCGAAAAGATCTCCTCGCGAAGATCGATACGTCGTCAGTGCGCACGGTGATGATGGGATCGGCGCCCTCTTCGCAGCAGCTGCTCGCGCAACTGCGCACGGCATTCCCCAACGCCGAAGCGCTCGTCGTGTACGGCGTCACCGAAGGCGGTCCCGTACCGCTCGGACCGCACCCCGAAGGCAAACCGCGTCCGCAAGGCTCCATTGGTTACCCATACCCTGGAACAGAAGCGAAGTTGATCGGTGGTGCGAACGAAAATGAAGGCGAGCTCCTCGTGCGCAATCCGGGCGTGTTGCTCGCATATCACAATCTCCCTCAGGAGACCGCAAAACGCATTCGCGACGGCTGGTACCACACCGGCGACATCTGCCGGCGCGATTCCGAAGGCTTTTATTACTTCGTCGGCCGCACCGATGACATGTTCGTGTGCGGCGGCGAGAACATCTTCCCCATCGAAGTGCAAACGCTGCTCGAGAGACATCCCGCCGTGCATCAGGCGTATGTGATGCCGTTCGACCACGAGCTCAAAGGACAGGTGCCCTACGCGTTCGTCGTGCTGCGTCGGGGCGCGCACGCGACCGAGGATCAGCTCAAGGCGTTTGCGCTCGCAAACGGGCCTGCATATCAACACCCGCGCCGCGTGTTCTTTCTCGACCAGCTTCCGCTCGCCGGAACGAACAAGATCGACCAGCAGCAATTGAGGGGCTGGGCGGCACAGCAGATGCCGAGAGAAGACGCCGAAACCACACGGAGCAACGCATGAGTGAATCCCGCATCGGAATCGACAAGATTCAACAGCTGATCACGCGCGGGCCGTTCAATCAGTGGCTCAACTTCACCGTGGTCAAAGCGGACGCCGATGGCCTGGAGGTGCGGGCGACCTGGCGCGAGGAATGGGTCGTGAATCCCGACCGGAAATATACGCATGGGGGAATCCTCGCCGCACTCGTCGATGTCGCCGCAGATTACGCGATCGCCGCCGAGCTGGGCCGGCCGGTTCCGACGATCGACCTGCGCGTCGATTATCACAAGGCCGCCATGCCTGGCGATCTCACCGCCAAATCACGCGTCGTGCGCATGGGCAGCCAGTATTCGACCGCGGAGGCATACGTCTATGACAAGGACGGGGCGCTCGTAGCGAGTGGTCGGGGCACGTATTTCACGGCGAGCCCGAAGTGAACCGCGCACAGTGCCCACAGTCCTAGAACAGCAGATTCACGCCACGGCGCCGGCTCGCAAATGGCGCGCGGACCTCGTCGCGCAACGCGTGGCGCTCGTCGTCATTCTGATCGCCATATGGTGGCTCGCCTCACTGCCGATGCCGCACTTCGTTCTACCGGGGCCGCCGCGCGTCTTCGAGGCGCTGCACACGATATCGGCGAACGGGGACCTCTGGCACAACCTCGCGATCACGCTGGCCCGCGTCGCAGCAGGATTCGTCCTGGCGACGCTGATCGGGCTTCCGCTGGGCATATTGCTCGGTGCGCACAAGCGCCTGGGCGAATTCTTCGAGCCCGTGATCCCGGTCATGAACACCGTCTCATCGGCGATCTGGGCGATCTTCGCGATCATCTGGTTCGGCGTATCGAACGCGACCACGGTCTTCGTAGTTTTCATGACCGCGATGCCGCTCATCATCACCAACGTGTGGCAGGGCACGCGCACCGTCAATGCGGATTTCATCGAGCTCGCTCATACGCTTCGCATGCCGCAGCGGAAGGTCATGGTGAAGATCTACCTGCCGACCATCCTGCCCTACTTCTTCTCCGGGGCGCGCCTCGCTTTCGGCTTCGGCTGGCGCGTGTCGCTCGTCGCGGAGACGCTCGGATCGTCGAGCGGTGTAGGATATCGGCTCCGACAGGCTGCCGACCTCATACAGACTGACCAGGTATTTGCATGGACGATCGCGCTGGTGGTAATGATGGCCGTGCTCGAAATGGGCGTGCTCAGACCGCTCGAAAACCATCTCTTCAGGTGGAAAAAAGAAGCGGCGATCGCGTGAAGAAGCGCGGCGACTCATCGAAAAAGCGCCTGATCGTGGGTATGACGGGCGCAACGGGATCGATTTACGGTTTGCGCATACTCGAAGTGCTGCGCGCCGCAGGCGGCTGGGAGACGCATCTCGTCGTCTCCGATGCCGGAATGCTGAACGTATGGCAGGAATACCGGCTCGCGCGGAAAGACGTCCAGAAGCTTGCCGACGTGGTTCACAACGTGCGGGACGTCGGCGCCTCCGTGGCGAGCGGTTCGTTCATCACGGAAGGCATGGTCATCGCGCCATGCTCGATGAAAACGCTTGCGGGCGTCGCGCATGCGTTCTCCGACAATCTCATCACGCGCGCAGCCGACGTCGTTCTGAAAGAGCGTCGGCGGCTCGTGCTCATCACGCGTGAGGCGCCGCTCAACCTTGCGCACTTGCGCAACATGGCGGCGGTCACCGAGATGGGCGGCGTGATATTTCCTCCCGTCCCTGCGTTCTACAGCGGCGCGAAAACAATCGACGATCTCGTGAACCACACGGTTGCGCGCGTGCTCGATCTTTTCGGTTTTCAGCACGCCAAGATCAGGCGGTGGCAGGGGATCAGGAGCGATGTCCTGAAAGACCAGTGACGGGTGACGAGTAACGCGTTAACGCCACGCCAGGTGCGCTGACAGCGCATCGACCCGCGGTGCGTCGCTGCCGCACTCCACGACGTACCGACACCGCTTCCAGTTTACGAAAGGTAGCTGATGAAAGAAAACTTCCGCGAGTTTCTCGGCCGTCTCCGCGACGCAGGGGAGCTCGTCGACGTGAAGCAGCCCGTCGACATCCGCCACATCGCGACGCTCGTCGATCAGTCCGACAAAGCGCTTTTCTTCCACGACGTGATCGGCTACGACATGCCGGCCGTTTCCGGAATCATTCGCACTCGCGAACGCTCGATCATGGGCATGGGCTGCAGCGAATATTCGGAAATCGAGATGAAGCTCCGGCAAGGCATCGACCATCCGATCCCGCCGCGCTACGTCGAGACCGCGCGGCACAAACAGGTCATCAAAGTCGGCCCCGACGTCGATCTCTTCAAGCTGCCGATCCCGATGTCTTCGGTGTATGACGGCGGGCCGATGATCACGGCCGGCGTCGTCATCGCGAAAGATCCGGAATATGGCCTCAACTCCGGCGTCTACCGCTTCATGGTGAAAGAGAAGAATCTCACCGGAATCGATATCGTGACGCCGAACAATATGCGCATGTTCGCGCAGCGGGCATTCGAAGCGGGCCGGCCCTGCCCGATTTCCATTTCGCTCGGCACGCATCCCATCGAAATCATGGGCGCCGGTTTTCGCGCGCCGATAGGCATCGACGAAATGGCGATCTCCGGCGGGATTCGGGGCGAGCCCGTCGAGCTCGCGCAGTGCGAGACCGTCGATCTGCCCTGCATCGCCGACGCGGAAATCGTGCTCGAAGGCGAAATTTTGCCGACTGGCTGGACCAACCCCGAAGGCCGCTTTGGCGAGTTCACGCGCCTGATGGGCGGGCTTCACTGGAATCCGGTGGTACGCATCAAAGCGATCACGATGCGCGAAGACGCCGTGTACTACGCGCTGCACATGCCATGGGAGAACACATGGCTCGCGGCCCCGACACGCTATGCGGCTATACGTGCAGCGCTCAAGAACGCGGGCATTCAGGTGAAAGCGATCAACGTGACGCTCGGCGGCTGTGCGTTCTGGCATGCCGTGATCTCCGTCAGGAAGCAGGCCGGCGAAGGCAAGAACGCGCTCCTTGCCGCGCTTTCCGTGATGGACCTGAAACACGTCGTCGTCGTGGACGACGACATCGACGTGTTCGATCCGATGGATGTCGAATGGGCGATCGCCACGCGCGTGCAGGCCGACCGCGACGTATTCGTCGTCCCGGGTGCTCGCGCGAAGCCTCTCGACCCGAGTCTTCCGGTGATGCCGCCGGGTGTAGTACCCGTGGGCGCGAAAGTGGGCGTCGACGCGACCATACCCGAAGGCGTGCCGCACGAACGCTTCGAGCGCATTGCATACGCCTACGCCGATACCGCCAAGATCGCGGACTATCTGGCGGGGAAGGCCGACCGCGCTCCCGCCCGCGTCACCGCGGACGATCGGACCGTCTCCGCGCTCGCGCAGGAGATTCTGGGCGTGATCGAGAAAACGCCGTTCTACTATTCCGAAGTCGCGGAAAAATTCAGTAACTATCCATTCGTCGTCGTCGCGCGTGCTCTCGGCAAGCTGCACGAAGACGAAAAGCTCTGGCAGGATCCGCGCGGGCGTCTGTGCGTTCGCGGCTCGCCATTCGCCGCCAAGCCGCCGGTCAAGAACGCATGATGGACGCCGCCACGTCCACGCAGGGCCGTTTGCAGAGCGCCACGCGAGACCCCGCGATCGCGGTTGCGGGTGTCAGCAAGTGGTTCGACTCCGGCGGAGCTCAGCGGCTTCAGGTCCTGCAGGACATCCAGCTCGCGGTCGGCGAGCACGAAATCGTGGCCATTCTCGGCGCGTCCGGTTCCGGCAAGAGCACGCTGCTCAACATCATCTCCGGCATCGTGAAAGCGGATCGCGGGCGGCTCTGGATCAACGGCGTACCCACCGACGAGTTCGACGACTGGCGCAGCGTGAGCTACATGTTCCAGGAAGATCGGCTGCTGCCCTGGCGCACGGCGCTGCGCAACGTCGAGTTTGCACTCGAAGCGGGCGGGATTGCGCGCGCGGAACGTGAGCGACGGGCAACGGCAACGCTCGAGCTCGTCGGTCTCAACGGATTCGAGAATGCTTTTCCGTACCAGCTTTCGGGCGGCATGCGAAGTCGTGTCGCGCTCGCGCGGAGTCTCGTGCTGGAGCCTTGCATACTGCTCATGGACGAGCCGTTTTCACGGCTCGACGCGCAGACCCGGGCTCTCATGCACACCGAGCTTCTGCGTATACACAAGCTGAAAAAAATGACGATCGTGTTCGTCACCCATGACGTGGAGGAAGCGGTCGTCCTTGCGGACCGCGTCGTGGTGATGACGCCGCGCCCCGGCCGCGTTCGCGAGCAGGTCGATGTCGAGCTTGCGCGGCCGCGGGACGCGACGATGCCCGAAGTAACGCGCTATATACAGCGCCTGCGGGCATTGATCTGAGGAGTGATGATAATCGCAGGCTGGGTCGCAGACCCACCGCCCTTTAGGAGATTCGTGTGAATCGGCTTTTACGTACGGTGTTTTTCGCGACAGCGTTTGCCACTGCGCTGGGGAGCGCTCCCGCAACCGCGCAGAAAATCAAAGTCGGCTACTGGACGAGCGGTTTCAGCCTCGGCTTCGGTGCCGTCATGGAACAGATGAAGTTCGCGGAGAAAGAGGGTCTCGACGTCGAGTGGGTGAAGTTCGCTGAAGTGAACGGCCCCACGCGGGCCATCGTTTCGCATGGCATCGATCTCGCCTTCGCCGCACCTTCGACGGCCTCGATGCAGATCGCGGGCGACGGCGTACCGGTCAAGATCGTCCTCGCCACTCAAATACTGGAAGGCCAGCTCGTCGTGCTGCCCAACTCGGCGTTGAAATCTCCGGCCGAGTTGAAGGGCAGGAAAGTCGGCATGTCGCCGCCGGGAAGCGCCACGCACGCGATCACGAGCGCGATCCTGGAAAACAACTATGGCCTGAAATCCGGAGACTACAGCGTCGTGCCCGGCAATGAAGGGCGCCTTGCGCAGTTCCTGACGCAGAAGGAAATCGACGCCGCGGCGATCCGGTCTGTAACGATCGCTCAGATCGAGGAAGTGAAACCCCGGCGGCTCGCGAGCATCGTGGACGAATGGAAAAAACTCACGAAATCGAATGCCGCACCCATACTTGCCGTCACGATCGTGCACAACGATTACCTCGCAAAACAGCCGCAGGCCGTCGCGCAGTTCATCGCCGGGGTCCGCAAAGCGCTCGAGTTCGGCGCGAAGAATCCGCAGCGCGTCGCCGAAATACTCCAGAAAAGCGCGAACATGAAGCCGGATGACGCGCTTGCCTATGCCAATCAGTGGGAAGGCGCTTACATGGCCTCGTTCGAGTCGCACGACGTCGCTTCACTCAAGCGGCTGCACCAGATCGCGAAGGCTGCCGGCGCGGTCAAGAAAGACCCACCGGATAACGCGTTCGTGACAGAGCCGTACGAGCGGTCCAAGAAGATCAAATGACTTTTCATCTCCATCTCGAGACGCGCCGCACGCGTCCCGAGCATCTCAAACTCACCGAAGCGCTCTGGGACGCAGCGGCCAAACGTCACCCGGAGCTCGCGCAGCAGCTGCGTGTGACGATCGGCTGGGACGACGAGATCCTCGACGAGGCACTGAAAACCGCGGACTTCATGATCAACCAGTTTCCGCCGAAGGAGCGGCTCGCCGAACGCGCGCCGCGGCTGAAGTGGATTCAGACGACGGGTGCCGGCATCGATGCGCTGGTCCCGCTGAGCTGGCTGCCGCCACACACCACGCTCACTAACAATCGCGGTGCGCACGGCGCAAAAGCCGAGGATTCCTGCACCCTCGCCATCCTCGCCCTTCACATGCGGTTTGCCGAGACGCTGCAGAACCAGCGCGATCGCCTGTGGAAAATGATCCTCACGCCACCGGTCGCAGGGAAAACCGCGGTCGTCGTGGGGTTCGGCGATCTCGGCCAGGGCGCCGGACGCGCGGCGCACAAGCTGGGGCTGCGTGTCATCGCCGTTACGCGCGGCGGCAAAGCGGAAGCGCCGGCGGAAAAAGCCTATGCGGTAACGCAGATCGACGAGGCGCTGCCGCTCGCCGACTTTCTGATACTCACGGCGCCAGCGACGGCCGAGACATGCGGATTGATCGACCGGAGGCGCCTCGCTCTCCTCAAACGCGACGCCGCTGTCGTCAATATCGGCCGCGCGGC
>Ga0075431_100002630_pt1 | contig 17365 bp, 15 predicted proteins | sample RhiMetdeltSRZDD5_FD_75297 | JGI IMG/M metagenome (GOLD analysis project Ga0075431, IMG submission 75297) | Populus rhizosphere microbial communities from Tennessee, USA - Rhizosphere MetaG P. deltoides SRZDD5 | ecosystem: Host-associated > Plants > Roots > Rhizosphere > Soil | place: USA... | reverse complement strand
ATCATGAATGACGTGCAACGGCGGGTATTTGAAGAAACGCATGAGTGCGATTTTTCCTTCGAACTCCAGAAGGTCGCGCGGTTCCGTGTCAATGTTTTTCTGCAGCGCAAAGGCGAGGGCGCGGTCTTTCGAACGATTCCGACGAAAGTCATGAGTCTCGAAGAACTGGGTATGCCGCCGATCCTCAAACAGCTTTGTGAAAAGGATAAAGGACTCGTGTTGGTTACCGGACCGACGGGCTCCGGTAAATCGACCACCCTCGCGGGGATGATCGATTACATCAATAATAGCTTCGAGGGGCATATTCTCACCGTCGAGGATCCTGTTGAATTCGTCCATTTATCGAAGAAGTGTCTGGTTAACCAGCGTGAGTTGGGTGCCCATACTCATTCGTTCGCCAATGCGCTGCGGTCCGCGCTGCGCGAAGACCCTGACATTATCCTAGTCGGTGAAATGCGCGACCTGGAAACCATCCAGCTTGCTTTGACGGCTGCTGAAACGGGTCATCTCGTGTTCGGAACTTTGCATACATCGAGCGCGCCCAAGACCGTCGATCGTATCATCGACGTTTTTCCGCCCAACCAGCAGGCGCAGATCAGGGCCCAGTTCGCCGAATCGATCGAAGCGGTGATTACGCAAACACTGCTTAAGAAAAAAGTCGGCGGCCGGGTTGCCGCCCTGGAGTTACTCACCGGAACTACCGCCGTGCGCAACCTGATCCGCGAAGGAAAGATCCATCAGATCCCCGGCACCATGCAAGTAAGCCAGAAAGACGGCATGCAGACCATGGATATGGCGCTGACCAATCTGGTGACCCGCGGCATCGTAACGCGAGAAGAGGCGCTATCGAAGAGTATGAATCCGAATCTTTTCGGTGCTGCCGCACCCGCTGCGGCGGCCGGCGGGAGAGTCTGATAGCCGGTTGAAATCCGATGGACAGTTCCATCAACATCCAAGAATTTTTCAAGACAATGGTCGAGTTGGAGGCTTCGGATCTATACCTCACCGTAGCCAGGCCGCCCATGTATCGTGTTGACGGCAAGATCCAGCCCGGCGGCGAGCATGCATTTACGCCGGAAGAGCTCAACGAACTTGCTCACCAGATGTTGAATGAAAAACAGCGGCTTGAATTTGCCGAATCGCGGGAAATGAACATGGCGATGTCTTTGCCGGGGGTTTCCCGTTTTCGGGTGAATATGTTTCAGCAGCGCGGTTCAGTCGGCATGGTGATTCGTCGCATCAAGGCCGATATCCTGTCGGTGGCCGAGATGGGATTGCCCTCCATTCTGCAAGACATCGTCATGACGAAGCGCGGTTTGGTGTTGGTCGTCGGCGCCACGGGCTCCGGCAAATCAACATCATTGGCTGCGATGATCGATTATCGCAACGCCAATGAGGCCGGGCATATCATCACGATCGAAGACCCTATCGAGTTCGTCCACCGGCACAAACAATCGGTCGTCACCCAGCGCGAGGTCGGCTTCGACACGCTATCCTTTCAGTCGGCGCTCAAGAACACTCTCCGTCAAGCGCCGGACGTGATTCTGATCGGTGAGATCCGCGACACCGAGACCATGGAAGCGGCAATCGTCTTTGCCGAGACCGGCCACTTATGTCTCGGCACCCTGCACTCCAATAACGCAAACCAGGCGATCGAACGAATAATGAATTTTTTTCCGCGCGAACGGCACGCGCAAATTTACCTGCAACTTTCCTTCAATTTGCGCTCGATTGTCTCGCAGCGCTTGGTTCCATCTCTTAATGGCAAGCGGGTGGCCGCTCTGGAGATTCTCATGGACACGCCGCGCCTTAGAGAACTCATCAAGAAAGGCGAGGTCGATTCTCTAAAAGAAGGCATGGAGCAGGGAATTCAGGAGGGCTGTCAAACCTTCGATCAGGCACTCTTTAGCCTCTATAAAGATGGCAAGATCAGCCTCGATCAAGCGTTGATCAACGCGGATAGCGCCAATAATTTGAGGCTTAAGATTAAGCTTGCGGGTTTGAAAATTGATCAGGAGCCCTTGGCGGAGCAATCCGCTGAAAACGATAAACCTGACAAATCCAGGCCGGCGCAGCTTCAAGCCGCCGCGGCAAACTTTCGGTTGCGCAATGGTTAGGCTAGAGCGCGCTATGTGTGAGGGTTTATCCGTCTGATCTGGAATCGAGTTTATCACATGTCCAGAACAGTTTGTTTTTACAGGACTTACACGGCATTTTTCCTTGACAACTTTGATGCGCGAGAGTAAAAAGTAGTTATACTCATTCTTCCCTTTACGGACGCGCCAACTTTTCCGGACACGCCAAATGTCGATGGACGTTTGGCGTTCAGAAGGGGTACCATGGCTGAGATGATGAAATACTCCCAACCCTTGCGGGCGATCGGCCAGGCTTTAGAGGTCCTCGATATTCAGGACTTCGAGATGGAAGCAGCAGGGGACGCTTTCTACGTTAGGGGAAATGTGCTCCTGATGGCAAATAAAGAGATCGTGAGCGATCAATGCAGCGCAGACGAGCTGCGCGCGATCTGGGGCGCCTCGCCGAGCCACGGCGATCAACTCCGCGATAATCAGAGGCGGACTCATGCAGGCCCGCGCTCCCGCGTAGACCTCCGTTACACCGTGCAGGACGTCACGAGGTTGGAGGAAGAAGGACGATCGCGCCGGGGAAATTCCGAAAAAACGGCGGATGCTTCCAGCCTATCTCAAGTCTTGCGTTGTATCGGGATATATCTCAATCAAAAACGCGCGAGCTTGTGCAAGATCAGCCGTGAGATTGAATCTTTTGTAATCGAATACGAAACCTCGTTGGGCAGCAGAATTAAGGAAACTCTTGCCGTAAAAGACCTCTATGACCTCTGGGTAAGATTGTATGTGCAGAGGGCCGATCGCGCGAGTTATTAGTCCCGTTGTTTTGGGGCTTCAAGAAAGGCCCGTGCAAAACGACACCACGCCAAAAAACGCACCATTCGTAATGCGCACTTTACGGCGCAAGTAGCGCGTTCTAGTTTTTCCTTCGTCGCTCACCATGTCCTCAGATTTCAGTTTTTCCCAACTCCTACGGCCGGTCGGGCAGATGTTGGAGCCGCTGCAGATCGAATCTTTTTCTCTCAAGGTACAGGAGGGGGGAGTGGCCGTGTACGCGGAAAAGCATGAGACGCCGCAGCCTGCGCCGAATGTATCGTTGAAAGTAAGGTGGCAGATTTTTCGCCGCAAGAAAAACGAACCGGAGCGGGATCCGCAACCCTCGTCGGGCACACTGGAAATTCATTACACCCACGAAGATATTGCGCGCATGGATACCGAGGGTCAAAGCAAGCGAACCGGCGCGGCCGGAAGCCCGGAAGCGCATTCACTCTCGCAGATTCTCCGGGCGGTCGGCGCTTTCGTAGATCAGAAACAGGGCAAGCTGCTAGGCGTTACTAAAGAGGGACAGGATATCAGCATCGAGTACGAATCCGCTTTGAAGCATGACCTGGTCGAGAAGTTTACCATCGCTTCGCTTTACGATTACTGGGTAAAAATGTATCTGCGGCGGCGCGATCGTTAGCCCCATTCCACTCCTGCGGCCGCCCGGACGCGGCGTAGCGATCCGTGCCATCCATCCTCAAACGCACCGATCCGGGATCAGTCGCTGGTTTTTTTCGAGTAGAGTCCGAGCAACTTGGCGATCGGATCATAGAACCGATCGACAACCCGTTCCTTCAACGGAATGATCGCATTGTCGGTAATGTGAATATGCTCCGGACAGACCTCGGTGCAGCATTTAGTGATATTACAGAACCCCAGTCCCGCCTTCTGCTTGATCAGCTCCATGCGATCATTGGTGTCGAGCGGGTGCATTTCCAGCGCGGCTAGACGGACGAACATACGCGGGCCAGCGAATGCCTGCTTGTTTTCTTCGTGGTCGCGAATGACGTGACAGACGTTTTGGCATAGGAAGCACTCAATGCATTTGTGAAATTCCTGGACGCGATCGATATCTTCTTGATACATGCGGCGCTTGCCGTCGGCATCCTTGGGCTGTGGTTTGAACGCGGGAACCTCGCGAGCTTTCCTGAAGTTAAATGAAACGTCGGTCACCAGATCGCGAATGATCGGAAAGGTTTTCATCGGCGAAACCGTGATGGTTTCGCCGGGCTGGAAGAGATTCATACGCGTCATGCACATCAGGCGCGGCTTGCCGTTGATCTCCGCGCTGCACGAGCCGCACTTGCCGGCCTTGCAGTTCCAGCGAACGGCCAGATCGTTGGCCTGCTGCGCTTGGATGGCATGAATGACGTCGAGCACCACCTGGCCTTCGCCGACCTCGATCCGGTAGTCTTTGAATTCCCCGCCGGCGGCGTCGCCGCGCCACACGCGCATATGGACTTGTTGATCAGCCATTTACTTCTTCTCCTCGAGCAGCGCCTTTAACTCATCGGGCATTTCCGGCAGCGGTTCCTGAGCGAGCCTCAGTCCGCCGTCAAATTGTCGCACCACGATGTTGACCTTGGCGAACTTTGCGTCGGTGTTGGGAAAGTCATCGCGGGTGTGACCGCCACGGCTCTCCCTGCGCTCGATTGCAGCCAAGGTCGCCGCTTCGGCGAAAGTGAGCAGCGAGTGGAGATCCAGGGCGAGATGCCAGCCGGTGTTGAAATGACGATTGCCCTCGACTTTGACGTTTTTCGAGCGCTGCTTTAGCTGCTGAATAATTTCCAACGCCTGCTTCAATTCAGACTCGACGCGAATGATGCCGACGAGGTCCTGCATGCAATCTTGCAAGTCAGAATGAATCTTGTACGGATTTTCGCTCCCTTTGGTTTCAAACGGCGCGAGCATCTCGCGCGCATAGGTGTCGACTTGCTCGTTGTTGATTGCGAGTGAACCTTTGACCGACTTCGCGTACTCGGCGGCATAGAGGCCCGCGCGCCGGCCGAACACCAGCAAATCGGAGAGCGAATTGCCCCCTAGGCGATTGGCGCCATGCAAGCCCGCGGCGACTTCGCCGGCGGCAAACAAACCGGGCACGGTCGTTGCGGTGCTGTCGGCATCGACCCTGACTCCGCCCATCGAATAGTGGCAGGTCGGTCCCACTTCCATGGGTTCTTTCGTGATGTCGACGTCGGCCAGTTCTTTGAACTGGTGATACATCGAAGGCAAGCGTCGCTGAATGTAATCCGCCGGGCGGCGCGAGGCGATATCCAGGAAGACTCCGCCATGCGGCGTGCCGCGTCCGGCTTTAACTTCGGAGTTGATCGCTCGAGCGACTTCGTCGCGCGGCAAAAGATCCGGCGTGCGCCGGTTGTTGCGCTTGTCTTCATACCAGGCGTCGGCTTCCTTCTCGGTTTCAGCGGTCTCCGCCCGGAAGAATTCCGGGATGTAGCTGAACATGAAACGCTCGTTCTTGGTGTTCTTCAATGTTCCGCCGTCGCCGCGGACGCCTTCGGTGACGAGAATGCCGCGCACGCTCGGCGGCCACACCATGCCGGTCGGATGAAACTGCATGAACTCCATGTCCATCAGGTCCGCGCCGGCATCCGCCGCCATGGTCACGCCGTCGCCGCTGTACTCCCACGAATTCGAAGTAACTTTCCAGGCTTTGCCGCCGCCGCCGGTGGCGAGAACGACGGCTTTGCATTTGAACAAAATAAATTTGCCGCTCTCGCGCCAGTAACCGAAAGCGCCGCTGATGCGGCCGCCGTCGGTAAGCAATCGCTGGAGATTGCACTCCATGTACACATCGATGCCCTTGTGCACGGCGTGCTGTTGCAAGGTGCGGATCATTTCCAAGCCGGTGCGATCGCCGACGTGGGCGAGGCGGGCGTAGCGATGGCCGCCGAAGTCGCGTTGCAGGATCAAACCATCTTTGGTTCGGTCGAATAGCGCGCCCCATTCTTCCAGTTCGAGGACGCGGTCGGGAGATTCCTGAGCATGAATCTGCGCCATGCGCCAGTTGTTGAGCAGCTTGCCGCCGCGCATGGTGTCGCGGAAGTGAACCTTCCAGTTGTCTTCGGGGTAAACATTGCCCATGGCGGCGGCGATACCGCCTTCGGCCATGACCGTGTGCGCTTTGCCGAGCAGCGATTTACAGACCAGCGCGGTTTTTGCGCCCAGGGCGGACGCCTCGACGGCGGCGCGCAGTCCGGCGCCGCCGGCGCCGATGACGACGACGTCGTAATCGTGAGTTTCGTACTTTGCTTCAGCCATTAGAAAAACCTCAAATCCGTAATCACGCCCATCGAGAGCAGTCGCACATACAAGTCGGCGAGCGCGACTCCGAAAAGACTGACCCAGGCATACTCCATATGCTTTTCATTGAGCCCGCTGATGAATCTCCAGGTTTTGTATTTCCCTGGGGCGTTGTGAAACGAGTTCAAAGAACCGCCGCAAATATGGCGGCACGAGTTGCAGGAGAGGCTGAATAAAGTAAGCAGGGCTGCGTTCGCGCCGAGCACGATTGTTCCAACCCCCATGCCGAAGCCGTCCGGGAACTTGAAGGCGAGAAGCACATCCCACCACAAGAAAGCCAGAATGATCAACGACAGGTAGAAAAAATATCGGTGTATATTCTGAAACAGAAAAGGAAATCGCGTTTCGCCGCTATAACTCTTGGAAGCGTCTCGCACCGCGCAGGCCGGGGGCGATAGAAAAAAAGAGCGGTAATAAGCTTTACGATAATAGTAGCAGGTGGCGCGAAAACCGCCGGGGATCCAAAGAATCAAAAATGCCGGCGATAAATTCCACCAAGAGCCGAACAGCGGCAAGGTCACATGGGCGCAGTTGTCCGCCAGACACGGGGAGTAGAACGGCGAGAGATAAGGATCGACATAATAGTGAGCGTTCTGCAGCGCCGCCCAGGTTGCGTAAATCGCGAACCCGCCGAGAACCACGACGACGAGCAATGGCTCAACCCACCAATTGTCTTTTCGCAACGTGCGAAACTGGTCCAGAGTTAGAGTTTTATCTGCCACGATAGTTATCCTTCTAGTTTTTGTTTATGAGATCCTGTTTCCCCTAATATGGATAGGAGAGCTATGTCAAGTTATCGCGATTTTTTCCCGCCACGCAGCGAGCCGACACACCAACGCTGTTCCTCCTTCATCAAGGCATGGAGAAACCGCGATGAGCCCAAGACAAATTGCGGGAGACGGCGGTGATGCGAGACGCGGTCTATTTCGCGGCGGCACCGGCTTCTTTGGCCTGGTCCGCGGCTTCGAGCTTCATGTATTGCTCGACGATTTGCGGCACATCTGCTTTGCTCACCTTCATATACCAGAGGCCTTCGGGCCAAATCATCATGTTGGGACCGAAAGCGCAGACATCTAAACAACCCGACCTGACCACGCGAATCTTGCCTTTTAGGTTGCGTTCTTTGGTGACTTTGCGCAGCTCTTCGACGATTTCTTCGGAACCGCTGTAGCCGCACGACGGGCTTTCGCCGTTACGATTGTTGATACAGACGTGAATCTGCCGAACGTAAGGCTGCGGCCGCTGAATCATTGATTCTCCATTCGCTGTTGAGTCATTGCGTTTATAGCAAAAAGAATAAGCGTTTGCACGCGCGCCTTGACCGCACAATGAAAAACTCGGAGAGCCCATATCAAACCGGATCGTCTCCGCTGTGAGTCGCTAAACTGTAGGACTTCAGCATGTCCAGGGTCCGCAAAACGCAAGCCAACGGAGCTGCTGTTTTCGTTCCGGTATCCCGTTGTGCTAACAAATGAGTCCCATGAGCGTTCTTGACGAGCTACACCGCAGCGTGACGGAGTGTCGCCGCTGTCCGCGCCTGGTGCGATGGCGCGAGGCGTCGGCGAAAAAACCGCCGCGCCGCTACCTGGGCATGGACTATTGGGCAAAGCCATTGCCGGGTTTCGGTGATCCGGCGGCGCGCGTGTTGATTGTCGGCCTGGCCCCAGCCGCGCACGGCGGCAATCGCACGGGCCGTATGTTCACCGGCGATCGCAGCGGCGATTGGCTTTACGGCGCGCTGCACACGGCAGGCTTTGCCAATCAGGCCAATTCGGATCACCGGGAGGATGGCTTAAAGCTCAGCGACTGCTACATCACGGCAGCCGTGCATTGCGCGCCGCCCGGTAACAAGCCGAGTCTTACCGAATTCAATCGCTGCCGTCCCTACTTGGTCGATGAGCTCAAAATTTTTAGCCATGCGAAAGTGGTCATCGCCCTCGGAAAAATTGCCTTTGACGCGTTTCTTGCGGCTTATCAGGAAACCGGCGGCGTAATCCCCAAGCCACGGCCGAAATTCGGCCACGGGCGGTCGCTCGATTTGCCCAACGGGCAGTTGTTGATCAGCTCCTATCATCCCAGCCAGCAAAATACCTTTACCGGTAAACTCACCAGGCCGATGTTCCAGCATGTCTTTGCTCTCGCCAAGGCAGCGCTCAACGAATAAGCCGCATCGATCGCGATGGAAACCGGGATTATCTATGCGCTCATTGCCGGTCTGTTTTGGGGCACGAGTCCGGTCCTGGTGAAACGAGGACTCGCTCATGCAAGCGTCAGCGCGGCGACGCTCTACCAGCAAGGCACGATTCTGGTCACGCTGGCGTGCTCGGCGTTGCTCGAAGGCGATCTTTTCGCGGGAAAGATTGCGCCGATTGCGGTTCTCATCTTTTGTGTCACCGGAGTCGTCGGCGCCTATCTCGGGCGCACGCTGTTTGTCAAAAGCGTCGACCAGATCGGCGCTTCGCGGGCGCAGTCGCTCAATAACTCCTCGCCGCTGATCACCGTTCTGCTCGCGGCGCTATTGCTCGGCGAGCCGCTGTCGCCGGCATTGCTGTTCGGAGTGCTTTTGATTATCTCCGGGGTGTTCTTCATTAGCGAGCGCAAGTCCGACGGCCAGCCGGCGCGCGCGGCGCGCATGCTCACGCTAACCCCGGTCCTGGCGACGATTTGTTACGGTATCGTTCCGGTGCTCAAAAAATTTGGCACGGATAACGGCGGGCCGCCGGTCATCGGAGCCCTGGTGATGCATGGGACGGGACTGATGCTGTTGCTGACACTGGGTAGTGTGCTCAAGATCGAGCGAAAGCTGGAAATCATCCCCACGGGTAGTTTCGTCTGTTTTGTCTCCGCCGGCTTTCTCTACGCTATCGGCTCGATCTGTACTTTGAAGGCGCTGGTGCATGCGCCGGCTTCCGTGGTGGCGCCGATCTGGAGCGCGCAGTCGATCGTCAGTTTCCTGCTCGCCAAGGCAACGCTCCGGGGAATTGAAGAAGTAGGTTTCAAGGACGGCGCCGCGGCCGCGCTGGTCGTGGCGGGCGTTTTGGTGTTACGGTGGGGATGAAATACTCGTTCAAGGGTTCAAGGTTCGAGCGTTCAATGGGGAGAGCTTGCGGAGATTACGATGAGTGTGAATGCGGGCAGGGACTATTTCGAGATCGAGGCGGAGCTTAAAAAACGGGTCGAAGGCGATTTGCGCTTCGACCGTTATTCCCGGCTGCTGTACTCCACCGACGCGTCGATTTATCAGATCGAACCGATTGGCGTCGTCGTGCCGCGACACAAGGGCGATGTCCAAGCCGTGATCGAAATCGCCAATCGTTTGGGCGTCTCGGTCCTGCCGCGCGGCGGCGGTACTTCACTCGCGGGGCAGGCGGTGGGGCATTCGATCGTCCTCGATTTTTCCAAATACATGCAGAATGTTTTGGAAGTGAACAAGGAAGAGCTTTGGTGCCGCGTCCAACCCGGCCTGGTTCAGGACGAGCTAAACGCTCATGTTCGGGGGATGGGACTGCAATTCGGCCCTGATACTTCAACTTCAAATCGCGCCACCATCGGCGGCATGATCGGCAACAATTCTGCCGGCGCCCACTCACTCACCTACGGCAAAACTTTGGACCATGTCATCGAGCTGACGATACTGCTCGCCGACGGCAGCGAAGTGGTCTTAAAGGATTTGGCGCCCGACGAGGTGGAGCGCAAAAGCAAAAACGACGCGATCGAAGGGCGCGCTTACCGCGAAGTGTTTCGCCTGGCGGAGCAGCATAAAAACGAGATTCTGGCGCGCTACCCGAAAATCATGCGGCGCGTTTCGGGTTATAATCTCGATGAATTCATCAAACCTCAACCTTTCAATCTCTCGCGCATGATCGTCGGCTCGGAAGGCACCTTGGCGACGGTTGTCGAAGCCAGGATGCGATTGGTTCGGAAACCCAAGTGGACGGCGATGGATGTCATTCACTTCAACGACGACATCGAGGCTCTGGAGTGCGCACAGACGGTCTTGCAAACCGCGCCTTACGCAATGGAGTCCACCGACAAGATGATTCTCAACCTGGCGCGCGGCAACATCGTGCAATCGCAGCGACTGGGCTTTGTCCAGGGCAACCCTAGTTCTCTGCTGATGGTCGAGTTCGCCGGTGAAAGCGAAGACGAAGTCAAAGAGCAGGTCTATAAACTCGAGGAACTTCGCACGCGGGAAAAAATCGGCTACGCGGCAACCCAGGCGTTCAAGCCGGAAGAGGTGAGGGCGATCTGGGGCGTGCGTAAGGCCGGCTTGGGTTTGCTGCTCGGCACTAAGGGCGACAAGAAGCCTATTGCCTTCGTCGAGGACGCCGCGGTGGCGCCGGCCAAGCTGCCGGAATTTATTCGGCGCTTTCGCGAAGTCGTCGCGCGCCACGACACCGTCGCTGGTTACTACGGTCACTGCTCGGTGGGCTGCATGCACATCCGGCCGCTGATCAATCTGAAGGATGAGAGCGAAAAGGCCAAGATGGTTTCCATCGCCAACGCGATCGCCGATTTGGTGCTCGAATTCAACGGCGCGATGTCGGGCGAGCACGGCGATGGCCTGGCGCGCAGCCATTTCAACGCCAAACTCTTTGGTCCGGCGCTCTACGACGCATTCCGCCAAGTCAAGCGCGTCTTCGATCCGAAGAATCTCATGAATCCCGGGAAAATCGTCGACTCGCCGGCGATGACGGAGTCGCTCAAAATCAGTCCGCAGTACAAGACCTGGCAGCCGCAAACGACGCTGAATTTTAGCGAGCAAGGCGGCTTCGCACGCGCCGTCGAGATGTGCAGCGGCATGGGCGAGTGCCGCAAGAAACTCGACGGCACCATGTGTCCGTCCTACATGGGCACCCTCGACGAGGAGCACTCCACGCGCGGTCGCGCCAACGCGCTCAGGAACGCGATCTCCGGCAGAGCGCCCGAAGCGGAATTCACCGGCAAACGCCTCTACGAAGTGATGGATCTTTGCCTCGAGTGCAAGGCCTGCAAGGCGGAGTGCCCATCGAACGTGGACATGGCCAAGCTCAAGTATGAATTTCTCGATCACTACCATCGCGCCAACGGCCTGCCGCTGCGTAACCGGATTTTCGGCGGCATCGAAACGTTGAATCGCATTGGCTCAACTTTGGCGCCGGTCTCGAATTGGCTCGCCAACTCGGGAATCAACCGCTGGCTCATGGAGATTTTTGCCGGGATCGATCGGCGACGCCCGTTGCCGCAATTCGCCAGCGAACCTTTCGAAGGCTGGTTCAAAAAACATCAAACAGAAGGGGATGGCGCACTAGGCGAGGTGGTGTTGTTTCACGACACGTTTAATAACTACAACACGCCCAACGTTGCCATCGCGGCGACACGGTTCCTCGAGAAATTCGGGTATCGGGTCGTACTGGTTGAGAAGAAATGCTGCGGCCGGCCGATGATCTCCAAAGGCATGCTCAGCCAGGCGAAGGAAAATGCTGCCTGGAATATCGATAAGCTGGCGCCTTACGCGGAGAAAGGGATGCCGATCGTCGGTTTGGAACCATCGTGCTTGCTTACATTGCGCGATGAATACCCCGAATTCATTCGCACGAGCGCCGCAAAGAAAGTCGCCGAGAACAGCTTCATGCTCGAAGAGTTCGTCATGCGTGAACAGAAAGAGGGGAGGCTGACGCTGAACTCGAAGAGCAATGGCAAGAAAGCGCTGCTGCACGGGCACTGCCACCAGAAATCGCTCATTGGCACAGCACCGACCCTGGCGATGCTAAAATCCGCCGGTTACGAAGTGAGCGAAGTCGATTCCGGCTGTTGCGGCATGGCCGGCTCTTTTGGATTTGAAAAAGAGCATTACGATCTGTCGACGAAGATCGGCAACCGACGGCTTGTCCCCGTTGTGAAAGCAGCCAGCGCCGAAGTTGAGATAGTGGCGCCGGGAATTTCCTGCAGGCAGCAGATCGATCATTTGGCGCAACGGCAAGCAAGGCATCCGGCAGAGTTGCTCTGGGAAAGTGCCAAGTAGGAAATACTAAGCCATATTAAGATTCGGCCGACGAATAGCCTGCGGGGATTGATTGCGCCGCCGCTAAAACCCGCCCCACGGCTGAACCCCTGGATTTACATCCACTGTCAGCACATTGCCGTTAAAACGTGCTACGGGTGCGTATTGCTGCTCATCGCTGGCTTCCAGCATGCGTTCGATAACGCTCTGATGGATGCGTTGCCCGGGGCGGATCGCGCGCGGCTCTTTTTTTAAGTCGAAGGAGACGGCAATTTTGCCGATGAGCCCCATGCCTTCGTAAAACTCCTTATAGGAGTCGCGTTGGATGGCGCGGGGGTCGGTCACATCGAAGCCGGGGATACCGCGGGAGTCGAGCGGCAAGCCGGCGTCGCGCGCCGACTGGAGCATCCAAAAGAGCGCGATGTTGGACAGGTTGGGGTCGATGTAACCGCCGCCAATGTTTGTGTGGCAGCCGCTGAACCAAACTTCGTCCACCCGCGTTGCCGCGGTCGCGGGCAGTTCCCAAAACGCCGGCTCGAAACGCTCGCGTTCCTCATCGAGGGCCAATGCGTGGGCCACGCGTTTCACATTGGGCGGGCTGATCCGGTGGAAGTTCCCTAGCGTCCGGCCGAACGCGAGCGCGCCGACGGTATCCCAAACGCCGAGAAAATCGATCGCCGTATCGACAGTGCCGTAAAGCGCTTTATCGATCGGTCTTGCATCCATGTAGGCATCATAGATTTCCATCAACTCCTCTTCTTTAAGCGATCTCGGTTCCGTCGGTAAGCCCGCCAAGTCGATAAACCCCGCCAGACTGCGAATGGCGAAAGCGCCGCGACTAAAACCGAAAGCGAAAATGCGATCGCCCGGTCGATATCGCTGCGCGAGAAAACTGTAGGCGTCGCGGATGCGCTCGGAAGTGCCGGTTCCGGTGGCGCCTTCGAGCAGTTGATGCTTCACGGTGCCGGTGGTGCCGATACCCGCCAAATAGATGACTTCACCCTCGACACCGGTGAAAAGAATCTTGGGTTTTATTGGCGCGATCGAACCATAATAGAAAGTTCGAGCGAGCGGGCGATTGGCCAGTGCTTCCCAAGTTTGCACCACGTTGGAGGAGGTCGCTTCTTCCTTGGCGCTGATCGGGTCGCGGTCGCGCTGCCCTGGTTGGTTCCACGTCCCGTCGATACAAACGATCCAGGTCTTTGCCATATCGCGTCCTCGCTATGCTTTAGTGTAGAGCCTTTTACCCCGCTACGGCTGAACGAATATTACCATAAGCGGACGGGAAGGGCCTCGAAAATGGCAAGGAGTATCTATACTTTGGAAGATGTTTCGGAAGTAGAGCTATCAGATTAGGGAGCTTTGAGCGGGACAGATCATAGTAAAGCTAGCGGCGAGGATCGCATCCGATCAGGAAAAAATGCTCAAAGCACTCCGGATGAGCTGAACGTGTCGCACTGTTTCAATTCGCCGCTGTCGATGCCGCGGCGGAACCAGCGGACCCGTTGCTGGGCGCTGCCGTGGGTGAAACCTTCGGGAACGACGTAGCCTTGGGCGCGCTTTTGCAGGCTGTCGTCGCCGATCTGTGCCGCGGCGTTCAAACCCTCTTCTATGTCTCCCGTCTCAAGAATCTTGCGATCGCGATTGGCTAGATTCGCCCAAATGCCGGCAAAGCAATCGGCCTGAAGCTCGAGCCGTACGGAGAGCGCATTGGCATCGCGCTCGCCGGCGCGGCGTTGGCGTGCCTGGGTTTTTTCCATAATGCCGAGCAAATTTTGCACGTGATGACCGACTTCGTGGGCAACGACGTAGGCTTGCGCGAAATCGCCCGGTGCTTTGAAGCGATCGCGCAGCTCGCGGTAAAAAGCGAGATCGATATAAACTTTCTGGTCGTTGCCACAGTAGAAAGGGCCGGCCGCGGCCGATGCGAAGCCGCACGCCGATTGAACCTGGCCGGTAAATAGCACGAGCTTCGGCTGTGCGTACTGGCGACCCGCTTGCTGAAATATTCCCCCCCAAACTCGCTCGGTGCTGCCGAGCACTCGAGCGACGAATTCACGACCGTCGTCGCGACCGGCAGGTTGCTGCGATCCCGGCGCCGGCTCCTGGGAGACGTTCGTTTGCGGAGCGCTTTCCAGAATGACGCTTGGATCGATGCCGAAAAATAGCGCGATGAGTACTAAGGCGATGCCGCCGATACCGCCGCCGGCAACACCCTTCGAAACTCGAAAGCCGCGACGATCCTCTATGTTGCCGCTTTGTTGCTCGTCATCCAGGCGCATGGGGATCTCTCTTTCAACGTAATTTCCTACCTTAAACTATTTCACCAGGACGAAAATAAACAACCCCGCCGCGTAAAAACACGGTCGGGGCTGTTTATCCGAACTATCTAGGCAGGTTATTTCTTTTCGACCTTCTTCTCCTCGACCTTGGCCTTTTCCGCCGTCTTAGTCGTGGCGGTGGTGGACTTCATCGCATCGCTCTTCGGCGCTTCCGCCGTCTTTGCGGTTGTGCCTTTGCCTTTTTCCTCACCGGCCTTTGCCGCGGGCTTGTCGGTCGAGGTCTTCCCCGTGACGGTGACATCGGACCGGATCTGCTTCATGAGGCCGGGGCCGATGCCGGGAACTTTTTCGAGCTCGTCGATCGATTTGAAATTGCCGTTTTTCTTGCGGTAGTCGATGATTTCTTGCGCGCGCTTATCGCCGACACCCTTGAGCGTCGTCAGCTCCTCCTTGGTCGCCGTGTTGATATTGACCGCCGCCAATGCCACGCCCGAGAGCACAAACCACATTGCGAACACCAACAATAGTTTTTTCATCAAACCCTCCTTGTTTTTTTGCCGACGTTGCGCCGGTTGCTTTGTTAGACGACAGACTCCGAGCCTGCATTCATGGACCTCAACGAAACGGGGTAATAGCTGAGACAGCGTGAGGGTGTCAATAGGTCGCACGCTGTGACAAAATGCCGCAAGGCAAATTTCGATGAAAACCGTTCAAGACCAAGCCAGGATGGCATTACGCGAATGGGCAGAGGCGCACAACCATGCGGTGCTTTACGATGACGAGGCCGCAACGCTGCTCGATGTTTCATCGGGCAAAAGCCTCAAGCTTCCCTGGAGCGATGTGTCGGCGTTTGAAGAAAAAGTTCATCCGGCAACGGGGGATCGCTACCTGGTCTTGCTCTTCGAGAGCGGCAAACAAATTGCCCTGGTCGATCCGGGCGGCGTGGCGTTTGCGCCTTCCACGGAGAATTCCGGGCCGGTGAAAGAACTGCCGCCGGTAGTGTGCTTGAGAGATTTTCTGACGCTGAAACAGCGTGTCGATCATTACCTTTATGATCATCCGGACGAACCGCCGCCACGCGAATGTCTGGATATGGTCATGATCTGCATCGCAACCCTGGATGGCGCGCGGGCCATCGGCTTCGACGTGGGTGATTTAGAAGGTGAGTTGGAGAAGTCCTTGAACGAGATTGAGCGACAGACGAGCTGAACGGATGGAGTGCTGCAGTGGTGGAGCAATGGAGTATTGGGTTGAACCGTAAAGACATGCCAGCGTCTGAGTGGATCTATGGGCTTGGTTAACAAGCTGCGATGTCCGAAATGCGGCCACGAGCCGGCGTCGAAAACTGTTTTTCAATGCCCGCTCTGCCAAAGTATTGTCGAAGTTCAAGTCGAGATTGGCCATCTCACACGCGCGGATTTTGAGCGGATGCGGACGAGCCGCGACCAATCGATCTGGCGCTGGTTCGATTTTTTCCCGGTGGCGGACCGCTTCTCGATCGTCTCTTTGGGCGAAGGGAATACTCCGCTTCTTCATGCTAGTCGGCTCGGCGAAAAATTGGGCATTGCCAAGCTTTACCTCAAAAACGATACGGTTTTACCGACCGGTTCGCTCAAGGACCGCAGCAACAGCGTTGGCATTTCCGTCGCGCGTGAGTTGGGATTCAAAACCGCGGCGGTGATGTCGACGGGCAATGCTGCGGCTTCGGTGGCCGCGTATTCCGCCGCCGCCGGAATCAAGAGCGTCGTCATGGTTCCTGCCGGAACTTCGCCGTCAAAAATTATTCAAGCGCGCGCGTACGGTGCGACGGTCGTCGTCATCGCCGGCGACTTCGATTACGAAGTGGCCAAGCTTTACAAAGCCGCGGTTAAAGAATTCGGCTGGTACGATTGCCTGTCGTCGAATCCGTATCGCGACGAAGGCAAGAAATCCTACGCCTACGAAATGGCCGATCAGCTCGATGGCCGAATTCCTGATTGGGTCATTCATCCGACTGCCGGCGGCACCGGCATCTACGCCATGTGGAAGGGCTATCAAGAATTATTGTCGCTCGGCTGGATCGAACGCGCGCCAAGGCTCGTCGCAGCACAGAGCGAGGCCGCAGCGCCAATTGTCGCGGCATTCGAGAAGGGATCAGCCGACGTCGAGCCCGTGGTGGCGCGGGAAACGGTCGCTGAAAGCATTCAAGTGGGAAATCCCGTCTCTCTCGGCTGGCGCGCGCTCGCGGCGATTCGCGAATCGAAAGGCACCGCTACGGCGGTATCGGATCAAGAGATTCTCGAAGCGCAGGCGCAAATAGGCAGCTTAGCCGGAGTTTTTGCCGAGCCGGCCGCGGCGACTTCGGTTGCCATTGCGAAGAAACTCCGGAATGCCGGCGTCATTGGCGCCGATGACGTGGTCGTCTGCAATCTCACCGGCCACGGGCTCAAACAGCCCGAGGCGATTCAGTTATCCGAGAACGAGTTGACGCCGATTGCGCCGACGTTAAAGGCATTGCGCGAGCAGTTGGCGCGTTAAAGTCGTGTTCGCGGCGAAATGCGATCTTTTGCTGTTTTGGAGTTAAGAATCGAATGCCGCTGAAATACCGGCGCTTAAGCAATTACGCACTCTTAGCGCGCACGACCAATTCAACGTCGCAATCCAAGATTTGTAGCAGCGAAACAAGTTGATCGACTGATTTTTCGTAGTTGGTCTGATTGAGGAGGCGATACAGTTGGGTCGCCGACGTCCCCAAACGCCGAACGATCTCCCGTTTCGCTAGCGGGCTAGCGGTAGCGGTGCATGGTTGCTAATGAAGAATTCTTAGAGGTTGGCGACAGTTGAGCCGTGTTGTTCACATGACGAAAATAGCTAGATTATTTGTGCTGTTTTGG
>Ga0075431_100002629_pt1 | contig 17366 bp, 12 predicted proteins | sample RhiMetdeltSRZDD5_FD_75297 | JGI IMG/M metagenome (GOLD analysis project Ga0075431, IMG submission 75297) | Populus rhizosphere microbial communities from Tennessee, USA - Rhizosphere MetaG P. deltoides SRZDD5 | ecosystem: Host-associated > Plants > Roots > Rhizosphere > Soil | place: USA... | reverse complement strand
AAGAGATCGTCGTCACGCCCACCGGACACGAAGTCATCACGCGCTTCCCGGCGGAGCAGCTACTCGTCGCTGGTGCGCCGTTTGTGACCGTTGGCGGGACACTACCGACCGTGCGGGAGACCGAGGCGCCGCCGAATCCGGACGTCGTGAAAATGATTGCGGCCGCGGCGCAGGCGGAAGTGCCGAAGGGCGAGAAAGAAAAAGTCGGAGCCGGTCGCTAATGGCCATAAGTGTGGTCATGCCTGCGCTGGAGATGGCGCAGGAAACGGGCAAGTTGGTCTCGTGGAAGAAGAAGGCCGGCGAGCAGGTGAAGAAAGGCGAAATGCTCCTCGAGGTCGAGACCGACAAGGCGGTCGTCGAGATCGAGGCGGCAGGCGACGGGATTCTCGGCGGCGTTACGGCGAAAGAAGGCGACGTTGTTCCCGTCGGCCAGACGATCGCATGGTTGCTGAAGCCTGGTGAGCAGCCGCCGACCAACGTCGCTGCGGCACAGACTGGCCGCAAGATGGACTCGGCGCCCGCTGCCGCTGCGGGCGCTGCAGCACCGGCTGCGCCTGAGCCCGTCTCCGCTGCGGGCGGAAAGATCTCGCCGAAGGCTCGTCGACTCGCCCGTGAGCACGGCGTGGACGTCGCGACGCTTCGAGGCTCGGGGCCGGGCGGTGAAATTCTCGCTGAAGACATCATGAAAGCTGCAGCCGGCGGTGTTTCCGCCTCCGCCGCGCCGTCCGCCTCCGCCGCACCAGCTTCGCCTCCTGCGGCTACGGCGAGACCGACGTCGCCACCTGCAGTGGCTCCGTCGGGCCCTCCAGAGGCGGTGAGCTCAATCGGCCGCATCATGGCCGAGCGGACGACGCAGAGCTGGACGACGGTGCCGCATTTCTTCGTCACGCGCGAAGTGGATGCAACGGCGCTCAACGCCACGCGCGAGCGGTGGATTCCGAACATCGAGAAGTCGCACGGCGTCAAGGTGACGCACACCGATCTCATCGTTGCCGCCGTCGCCCGTGCGCTGCATCTGCATCCGCGCATGAACGGCAGTTGGGCCAACGACAAGATCACGTTGAACAGCCACGTGAATGTCGCGCTGGCCATGGCGGTCGAGAACGCGGTGGTCACGGCCGTGATCAAGGATACGGATCGGATCGGTCTCGGCGACATTGCGAAGCAGCGCAAGGAGCTGGCCGAGCGCGCGCGCGCCAACCGGCTGCAGCCGGCCGACATCACCGGAGCGACTTTCACGATCAGTAATCTCGGGATGTTCAACGTGGATGCGTTCACGGCGATCATCGTTCCGCCGCAAGCTGGGATTCTTGCCGTGGGCGCCATCGCCGATCGCGTGGTGGCCGTGAACGGCATGATCGGCGTCCGTCCGACACTGAATCTGACGTTGTCATCGGATCATCGCGTCGTCGACGGTGCCCGCGCCGCGGCGTTCCTGAACGACGTGGTTGTGTCGTTGCACGAAGTCGACAAGTGGGCTCGCTAGCTGGTAGGTGGTAGCTTGTAGCTGGTAGGGCACGTCCTTTGGAGCCTGCCGTAGAGGCGGGTCTCAGGCCCGCCTGAGCTCACGATCATGGCAACGACATCTGCAGTTCCCACCGGCGTTTCCCTCAAAGATTCGAAGCTGTTCCGCCAGGCCAACTACATCGACGGCGCGTGGGTGAACGCGAAGTCCGGCGCGACGATCAACGTGGATAACCCGGCGACCGGCGAAGTCATCGGCACCGTGCCGAAGTGCGGCACTGCCGAGACACGAACGGCCATCGAGGCTGCCGACAAAGCGCTGCCGGCCTGGCGGAAGAAAACGGCCAAGGAGCGCGCCGCGGTCGTGCGCCGCTGGTACGAGCTGACGCTCGAGAACCAGGAGGACCTGGCGCGGCTGATGACCATCGAGCAGGGCAAGCCGCTCACTGAGTCCGAAGGTGAGGTGCTCTACGCCGCGTCGTTCCTCGAGTGGTTCGCCGAGGAAGCCAAGCGCGTGTACGGCGACACCATTCCCGGCCACGAGGCCGACAAGCGCATCGTTGTCATCAAGCAGCCGATCGGCGTTGTCGCCTGCATCACGCCGTGGAACTTCCCGCTGGCGATGATTACGCGGAAGGCCGGTCCGGCGCTGGCTTCGGGCTGCACCGTGGTGCTGAAGCCCGCCTCGCAGACGCCGTTCTCGGCGCTCGCGCTTGCTGAACTCGCCGAGCGCGCCGGCGTCCCGAAGGGCGTGCTGAACGTCGTCACAGGCTCGGCGGCCGAGATCGGCGGCGAGATGACCTCGAGCCCGATCGTGAAGAAGCTCTCCTTCACGGGATCGACCGAGGTCGGCAAGCTCCTGATGGAGCAGTGCTCACGCACGGTCAAGAAGGTCTCGCTCGAACTCGGCGGCAACGCGCCGTTCATCGTCTTCGACGATGCCGATATCGATGCGGCGGTCGAGGGGGCGATGGCCTCGAAGTACCGGAACACCGGGCAGACCTGCGTGTGCGTCAACCGCATCTACGTGCAGGACAGCGTCTACGACGCGTTCGCGCAGAAACTGGCGGCCGCGGTTGGCAAGCTGTCGCCGATGAATGGCCTCGAGCCCGGCGCGACGCAAGGCCCGCTCATCGACGACAAGGCCGTGCTCAAGGTCGAAGAGCACATCGAGGATGCGACCAAGAAGGGTGCGAAGGTGATCGTTGGCGGTCAGCGTCACGAGCGTGGCGGTCGGTTCTTCCAGCCGACCGTGCTGGTCGACGTCACACCGTCGATGATGGTCGCGCGCGAAGAGACGTTCGGTCCCGTGGCGCCGCTCTTCCGCTTCAAGACCGAGGAGGAAGCGATCGCGATGGCCAACGACACCGAGTTCGGCCTGGCCGCGTACTTCTACGGTCGCGACATCGGCCGGGTGTGGCGAGTGGCCGAGGCGCTCGAGTCAGGGATGGTCGGCATCAACACCGGCCAGATCTCGACCGAGGTCGCCCCGTTTGGCGGTGTGAAGGAATCCGGTCTCGGCCGCGAGGGTTCGAAGTACGGGATCGAGGAGTTTCTCGAGATCAAATACCTCTGTCTTGGTGGGATTTCCTAGAAGTCCTGACGCTGTCGTTACCGCGACGAGTAGGCGAATCAAGAAGGGAGTGCCCGGTTCTCGTCCACAGACTCAGACTACGAACTAATACTTTGCCTATTCGTCGGGCTGGGGGGCTACCGGCACAGCGGCTCCGGGACCGCCGCGAGCTTTTTAGAGATGTCGATCTGTTTCGAGTTGGTTGCGTTACTATCTCGGCGGATCCACTCAGATTCAGGACAAGCCAGTCGATGCCAGCCATTGTGGCCGTCGTCGCATCGTGGTCGAGAGTGCCAAGGACATCAGTGCATTAACCGCGCTGGGGCACAAACAAATGCAGTGCTTGGAGTGTGGAACCGACAATCCGACTCGAGCCCGCTTCTGTATGGAGTGCGGATTGCGCCTTGTCCCACCCTGCTGGCGATGCGGCGCCGAGGTCCCTCGGGACGCAAGATTCTGCCCGGGATGCGGCGCAAGCCTCGCGCCGGAGCCGCCCGTCAGTCCGCTGCCGATGCCGCAGGCTGAGGTCGAGAACTCGCTTGCTGCTCCCTTGGTTGATAGAAAGATCGAGAAAGCCGAACGGCGCCAAGTCACCGTACTTTTCTGCGACCTCGTCGGCTCGACTGAGTTGACTCGAACGCTGGGCGATACCTATCGGAAAGTCCTGAGCGCGTATCGTGCCGAGAGCGAGAAGGTCGTCAAGCGTTTCGATGGTCACGTCGCTCAGCGACTGGGCGACGGGCTGCTCGTGTCTTTTGGCTATCCCGCAGCTCATGAAGATGATGCGCAACGCGCGGTCCGCGTTGGACTAGGCATGTTAGAGGCCATCCGACGTCTGGACAGCACCGCTCAACGCGAGCACCACGTGCGTCTCGCTACCAGGATCGGAATTGCGACTGGCGTCGTCGTCATAGACCAAATTGGCGAAGGCTTTGACGCCGAGCTGATCGGCGAAACAGCTAATCTCGCGTCGCGGCTTCAGGTGATAGCGAAACCCGGAACGCTCGTGATCAGCGACTCCACGCGGCGATTGATTGAGGGCTATTTCGCGATTCGCGATTTAGGCCCTCAAGAGCTGAAAGGACTGGGCCAGCTCTCGGTGTACGAAGTGTTGCAGGAGGGGACCGCACGGAGCCGACTGGACGTTGTTGGTCCGGCGGGACTGACGCCACTGGCGGGCCGCGACCTGGAGGTCCAGGTGCTCTGGAGCTCCTGGGAGCGCGTCAAGACCGATAACAGAGGAAAGCTTCTTCTCCTCTGTGGCGAGCCTGGAGTGGGGAAGTCGCGACTAGTCCGCTCGATCGAGGAGTACGTCGCCAAGGATTCTCAGAGCTGGTTGACGCCCTGCCGCGCCTCCCCGTACCACCAACACAGCGCGTTTTATCCCATTGTCGATCTCCTGGAGCGCGTCGTTCTGAAGCTCCAGAACGACGACAGTCTCGAGCTAAAGAGCCGCAAGCTCGAAGACTGGCTCCTTCAATACGACCCCAATCTCGGAGAGACGCTTCCGCTCCTTAAGAGGCTTCTGTCGCTCCAGTCTGATGACACTGACATCGGTCCCGTGCAGGATCCGATGGCTGAGAGACAGCGGACGATGGAAGGTCTGCTGTCCATTCTCTTCATGAGGGCGTCGAAGCAGCCAGTACTCTTTGTCTTCGAAGACCTTCACTGGGCCGACGCATCGACGCTCGAGCTGTTGAATCTGTTGGTGACAAAACTGCCGAGTGAGAGGGTGCTCGCGGTACTGACGTTTCGACCAGAGTTTCGCCCGCCGTGGTTGGACAGAGATTGGGTCACCTACATGACCGTCGACCGGCTTGGCCGAGCGCCGTCGGAGCAGATCGTCCGTTCGGTTCTCGGTGAGGCACCGATCTCGCCGGAAATGATGGACGAAGTTCTCATCCGCACGGATGGGAACCCCTTGTTCATCGAAGAAGTCGCGAAAACGGTTCGCGAGTCTACTCAGGTACGCAATGTAGGCGGGCAGCGCGACAGCGTTCTTCCGCGTCTTGCAATCCCGGCCACATTGCGTGATTCATTGACCGCCCGAGTCGATCGCTTGCCGGAGGCCAAAAAGGTCGCGCCGCTCTGCGCCGCTTTGGGCCGAGAGTTCTCGTACGAGCTAGCGCGCGCGGTATCCATGTTCGATGAGTCGGCTCTTCGCAGCGCACTGCATCAACTGGTCGGCGCCGAACTGCTCTATCTATCCGGGGCACCACCCCATCCGACCTATGTCTTCAAGCACGCGCTGATTCAGGAAATCGCGTACGACATGATGCTCCAAGAGACGCGAGAGGACCTGCACGGACGCATCGCCGAGGTTCTCGAGCGGCAGTTTGCCGGCATTACCGCCAAACAGCCCGAGCTCGTGGCGCATCACTTCACTGAAAGCGCGCGGCCTGAAAGAGCGATTGCGTACTGGCAGATGGCCGGTCTCCGCGCCCTCGAGAGGGCCGCCAACGTTGAAGCCATTGCGCATCTCGAGCGTGCTTTACGATTAGTTCTGGAACTGACGCCGAACGGTCCAGCTCGCGAAGAGCAGGAGCTGCATATTCAGCACGCTCTCGCTCCGGCCTATATGGCTATAAGGGGTTGGGCATCACCTGAAGTCGAGCGGGCGTGCCGGCGTGCGCTCGAGTTGTGCGCACCGGGCGGCGACTTCGGCTCGCTGTGGGGCCTCTGGACAAACTACTTCCTGCGCGGCAAGTTGGGCGAGGCACTTCAGGCCGGCACCCAGGTTCTGGAACTGGCGCAACGTGCCCGCGCGGCGGCCAATCAGGAAACCTCGAAAACGGTAAACCTGGAAGTCATGGCACGGCACGCGATTGGATACAGTCACTTCTACCGAGGCGAGTTTCGCGACGCGCGCACGCACGCCGAGGCAGGCTTACGGCTGCAGGTCGTGGAGCCGGAGCGCGCGTTCAACCTCGAGGCTGAAGGCGAGATCGTCAGGCAATTTCAGTTCTCCTCGTCGGCGGCTCTCAGGATGATGCTGGGTAGCAGTCTGTGGATGCTTGGCTACCCGAAGCAGGCTCGCGCGCTCGTCGAATCGGCCGTTGTGCTGACGAGAGAACTACGGCACATTCCGAGCGAAGCCTATGCGCTGGCGGCGAGTCTGCTCGTTCATCACTACGAGCTCGATATCGACAGTACTTCGGCCACCGCCGATCGGCTACTCGATATCGCAGGAAAGGAGCATTTCGAGATCTGGAGCCCCTTTGCGCTGATGTTTCGAGGATGGGTGCGCACGGAACAAGGCCTGGAGGAGGGCATCGAAGAGACGCGAGCAGGCTTGCGCCAGTGGGAGGCTACTGGCAGCTACCTCAACCGGTCGATCATCGTGGCCATGCTTGCCAGATCGTTAATAAAGGCTGCTCGCAAAACTGAAGCGCTTGTCGAGCTCGACGACGAGATCTCGCAAGCACGTGAGCGCCAGGAGCTACACTTTGCGCCAGAGCTGTATCGTCTCAGGGCAGTAATCCTGATGGAGCTGGGGAAATTTGACGAGGCCCAAGAGTCTCTTGATAGTGCGATCGACATGGCCCGGGAGCAGGGGGCTCGGCTCCTGGAATTGAGGGCCGTTGTGAGCAGCGTGCCTGCATGGGTCCGGACAGGGAGGCTGGTACTCGCCCGACATCGACTGCGCGATCTCTACGTGACTTTCACGGAAGGATTCGACAGCCGCGATCTTGCAGTCGCGCACGAACTGTTGTCGCAACTGGATACAGCCGCAATAACGGGGCAGCCATTGGGACTGTCGATCAGGTGAGGAAACCAGAGTGCGCTTCACACACGACTTACTGACACTGTGGTACGGGACAGTGGATGCTCCGGCGCCCCGAGCCGACGAGGTGATGGGTCGGTCTGGAGTGTCTGTTGTCGTCGCTGTGCAGCCGTCTCACCCGTGCAACGTGGTGATCGTCTACTACCGCGTCGATGGCGGTCCCAGTGAGACGATTCGGGCCGTTCGGATGCGAACCGACTACACGCAACGACTGGAGTATCATCGCGCGACATTTCCCGATTTCTGGGCCGGCGATGAAGTCTCCTACATACCAGTGGTCACGTGCGCCGGCAGGCACGCACCGGATCCTGAGACGATCGCGAGCCCCCCATCAAGCTTTCGTCTTGGTAATCGGCGTCCGTCGAGCCTTTGCGTGTCGAACACCGCATATGCGTCCGGCTCGAAGCCTGACTCGGAGAGGAGGCCGTTTTCGGTTGACTACCTCGCGACAGTCACCGTCCCTCTCAAGGACCCCGAAACGATTGGCCAGACCCCGGACGGCATCAAGGTAAATTGGTATTGGTCGCCGGTCGAAGGCGTGGTCGCCGGCCCGAAGGTCACGGGCAAGGTCCGCCACATCGGGGGCGATTGGATGACGATTCGTCGCGACGGTGTCGGCCTCATGGATGTTCGGGCCACCATCGAGACCGATGATGGAGCACTGTTGTTCGTGGAGTATCCGGGGTACTACGAACTAGGCAAAGACGGGTATCAGGCGTTCCTCGAGGGTCGCTTGCCTGCTCGTGCACCGACCCGAACGACACCGCGGATTCACACGGCGCATCCAAGTTACAGCTGGCTCAATCGTACACAGTGCATTGGAATTGGCGAGGTCGCCTCAGTGCCTCGACCCGTGTACATGTATGACCTGTACGCACTGCGCTAAGTGGGCGCAGCTGTTCCCTTTCCAGTCGCGAACCTCACCGGGGCGGTCACGCGCTCGGCGTGATGTGGCCGCTCATTCGACTCTTCGTAGAGATCGCCCCGGAATGGCGGCGGCTCATTCGACCTCGATTGTGATGAGGGCACGCAGGTAGTCCACACCGCTTACAACGAGCAGACCGGAATAGCAACCTGGTACGGCCTCGGCAGGAACAGTCGCGGCGATCGTCAGGTCCCCTTTCCCCTGGGGTTCCAGCGTGAGCTCCGCGGGCGTGAACTGGAGAAGCGAACCGGCGATCCGGCCGCCGCGGCTGCCGATCAGATCCGTCGCTGCCGGGACCAAGCGCACCGCACGGCTCTCACTGTTGCAAAGCGTCATGGAAATCGTCGAGCGCTCGCCGGGCCTCACGGCTGCGCGTGGCCTCAATTCGGTCAGCGGGTTGGAAACGGTCGCCGTTGATTGAGACGCGGCGACTGGTTGGGCGGAGGCACTCTGCACGCTCGGCCAGCTGGCGGCGATGTTGTCGACGAGTTCGTGCAACTGACGCAGTACGGGGTTGCTTTCCCCGGAGCGTCCGTACGGACCCGTCCCGGCTGAGCGTCGAGCAGCGAGCACTCCCCTCGCCATCTCCTCATCGAGGATCGACGCTGCCTGCGACACGATCGACGCAGCTTGATCACCGACGATATCGGCCGCTGCGGTAGCGGCATTGGATGACGCCGTGCCGCCTGATGGAGTCGTTGGCAGCAGGGAAAGAGGCGACAGACCCTCGGTACCGGGAAACGGGATCAGCCGCCGGAGAAACGCACTTGCGTCGTCGAGAGTCTCCCGGGCCGCCGACTGACTGTCGTTGGGCACCGCACCTGGTGGTCGTCGATAGCCTTCCACGAGTCCTCCTCGGCCTACAGGTCCCTGGTCACCATATAGGAAATGACCTGGTGCAGAAACGTCTTTTCATCCGACTGCGGCACATCGGCGAATGCCCGTGTGAACTCAAAGAGTGAGGCGCCGGCCAGCTGCCGTGCGATTCTGCGCGCGTAATCGAGGCTTCCGTGTGAGCGCATGAGTTCGAGAATCCATTGCGCGTCAGGCGTGGCCCGGCGTGCACGCGGCTGGCTGAGATACGCAGTCAAGCGAGCTGCGTCACGGGTATTCAGCTGCCGCAGCAGGTGAATTAGCATGAGCGTGCGCTTGCCCTCGAGGAGATCTCCGCCGATCTCTTTGCCGTAACGACGTTCGTCGCCAATCAGGTTGAGCAGATCGTCCTGAATCTGAAACGCCGTCCCTAGATAGCACCCGAAGCGATTGAAGCGATCCAGGTCGATACCGTCCTTTGTCGCGATCAGCGCGCCGATGCGACAGGGCTGGATGAAGCTGTACCAACATGTCTTCTTGAGCACCATTCGGAGGTAGTCATCGTCGGTGAGGTCGCAACTGTTGTCGCGCACCCAGCCAAGCTCCATGGCCTGGCCTTCCAGCGATTCCTGCATCATGTGCTCGAACTCGTCATAAACGCGCCAGGTCAGCGGTACGCCCAGGACGCGGAAGTTCTCGCGCAGGATGCGGGCGCTCAGCGCGGTCAGCATATCTCCGGCATTGACGGCGATCGGCACCCCGTATTCTGCGTGCATCGTCGGGAGACCGCGGCGCAGATCGCTTTCGTCCTCGATGTCGTCGTGAACCAGGAAGGCGTTGTGTAGCATTTCGATCGCGGTTGCCGAGGGTTGAGCGTCGAGAGCATCGCCGCCAAATGCACGGCAAGTCGCCAGACAGAGTGCCGGCCGGATTCCTTTTCCGGTGCGCGACAAGTATGAGGAGAGAGGGGCGTAAAGGTGACGCTGCGGCTCGCGTTGCGGCACTGCCGACAGCAAACCTTCAAGGGTTGTGTCGCGGTAATTCGAGAGGTGAGCGCGAAACGTGTCGATCGCCATTTTCCTCGCGAGACTATTTCGGGATGATCGTCACCTTGCTGCTAACGCGGCCGCCGTTAGCGGGCAGACGCTTCCTTGCGCTTTGCGCCTCAGTCAGGCGGACGGCGAGTATTCGGACCACCCGCTCGACGAGCGTCGTCGCCTGGCGTCTGAGGTCGGATGTCACACCCGCCTGCGCCTGACGATCCGCAAATGACACGACGGCCTGATGGGGCAGCGAGAGACCGGCTGTTCGGGAGCTCGAGAGGGCGTGCTCCTCAGAACCGCTCTCCAAGGCCTTAATCGCTTTGTCGGTGAGTTCGGTGAACGAGAGTCCCACGCGCACGAGCGTGTCGTCCCACGGCAGCCCCTGTGAGTAGCGAATGTAATCGAGCTCACGCCATGGCGCGAACATCTCCGGCTCGTGCAATTGCCACACGGCGCACCGTGCAGCGCCGGAACCGGCGGCGTCAAGGATGCCGTTCACCGCCCGGCGCGCGGCTTCGTTGGCCGCTTCCATAGTCGCGAGGTCGGTGAAGGTTCGCACGTAGTCCGAGGCCAGAAACAGGTTGGGGATTTTCGAGACGGCCTCTGGGCGAAGCTTCCAGGTATCCACGAGGTTGACCAGCAGCGGCTCCTCGTTCGCCGTGGTCTCGGCATGACGGCTCAAGCTTGGATCCAGGCTGAAGCTGTGGAGCTGCTCGTCTTTCAGAACGGCCACGTCCCCGTAGTTCAGGCTCCTTTTGAGCTGTTCCCAGACTTCGGCCTTGACTTCCTCGGCCGTGCAATCCTTGGCGGTCTTTCCGCTAAGGCCTGGTTCTTCCCATTCGGAGATATCGACTGAAATGATCCCTCGTACCGTGCCGTCTCCGTATCCCGAGAGGCTCACGTGCTGCCAGAAGCGTGCCTGAGAAATCGACGTGAGCGCCCAGGGAGAATCCACGTAGATGTTGTGGCCATGCGCGAGCGGCACATCTTCCTTGAGGTAGATCTGGATACCGTTCATCCACTCGGTGATGTCGTCGAGAGTGAAGAGTGAGGATAGTGCCGGATCGGCCCTCATCATGCCCGGCGTGATGAGATCGATGACGTCCTCGACCGGCAGTGCGAAGATGAAATAGTCGCCCTCGACTGTGACCTTCGACCCGCCTCGATTGACCGTGGCCGAGCGAATGCGCTCGCCATCGAACGATACTGCGGTGGCCTTCGAGTCAAGGTGATAGGCGACGCCTTGTGACTCGAGGTAGTGTCGCCAGGGATCGATCCAGACGTCGTTGGTCGGACCGTTCAGCACTCGATCGGTGCTCGGCCCCGGCGTGACGATATCGAACAGCAGCTGGACGAAGATGTTGCCAATCGTCTTGGTACTTGCCTCGCGGGCCTTGGCGGCGACGAGCGACCGAGTGATTCCATGTCCGAGCAGCTTCTGGTAGGCCAGCGAACGCTTCTCTGCGCCGATGAACTCCCACCAACCTATCTTCTCGTAGTCTGAATCGCGCCGCTCGCGGCACGACGTGACGATTTGCCACACCTTCGAGCCGAAGAACCTCAGGTCGTCATGGGACAGGTCGAGGTCGCCGCCGAGGAAGCGGCCGAGATCGTCGAGTGCGACGCGCACGTCGTTGATCGAGCGGGGGCAACGGGCGATGAGATCGACCGGGTGCCTCCCATACCGGTTCAACTGACATCGCGTGGTATCAACCAGGTTGTCAGCGACCGTTCCAGTCGGCCCATAAGGGATGCGATTCATCGTCTCGGTGATGTGACGGTAGAACCGGGGGAAGAACCGAAACCCATGTTCGCCAGGCAGATCCTTTCGGCCGTTCTTGCCCGACCCCGGCACGGGGAAGCTCCGCGCCTTACCTCCGGGAATCGGCAGGAGTTCGTAGATCTCGACGTCGAAGTTGCGCTCGATCAGTTCGTGGGCGGCGCTGAGCCCCGCGATGCCGCCGCCGAGGATGATGACCTTCGGATTCACGATTCAAATCAATCGGGTAAGGCCGGCCTTCTCCTGTCGAGAAGTTCTTTCGCCACCGGAACCGACTCCTGAGCCTTAGCGGCGTCATCTCGAGCTCTATCCGCAGCGTCATCGGCGTCAGCGGTGTTGGCCTTTATCGACGATTCCAACGCTTTCGCAGCCTGCTCCCGAGCGGTGGTGACCTGCGGTTCGACTTTCGCATACGCTGCGTCGATCTGAGCTTTGGTCGTCGCCTCATTCATCTCTTGAAGAGCGCTCCCAACGGCCTCAAGAGCCTTCTTCGCTTTATTCGCAGCTGCTTTAGCGTCATCAGTGTCACTCATCGTAATAGGCTCCTTCCACTTGGTTCTTCTTTCCCTCTTGAAAGCAGCCTGACGATTCGACTGCCTTGAACCCTTCATGTCACCGATCTTCGATTTCTTGCGCTGCTTTAGCCGCTTTCCTTTCTGCGGCAACCAGCTGGAGTTGTTGCCTTTCATCGGCTCTCTCCTGTCCCGTGGGTCGGATTCTGAAACCAGCCACTGGCGGCTTGGCCGCGTCCCTAATCCTCAAGGCGAATCGCTCGTAGACCCGAAACAGGAATTTGGCGTCTTCTTTGCGCTGAAGGAACTGGACCGTCGGTGGTGTCGCTACGACGATGTCGACAGCGTTGCCGGCGAGCGAGACTACGATGCCTACGTTGTCTTCCATCTTTCCGGAGCGCAGCAACGGCCCGCCCTTCAGCATCGGCGTGATCCGGTCAGCGGGAAGCACAAGGGACGGTGATGGGTCATGTACTCTGTCGAATAGAGTGTTGCCCAGCACGCATGCGAACGGACTAGGATGGAAACTATCCTCGAGGCGGTGAATCGCGTTTACCACCGCCGATACAGCGGCTTGGCCTATGTTCGCCCCATCGAAACCTGAGAATCGTCGTCTCGCAGGGAGATCAGCGAGTCCACGCTGTGGCGTGACCTGATTCACGACGAATTCCGAGTCATGGCCCCGAGGGCTTTGCCCGAAACCTCCGAACACGATTCGATCCTCTTCCTGAGCAAGAATGTTCCCCGCGCGTCGAAAGGCGAGGATGGCGTTGGAGAGCGTCTCGTCGGCAACCTGTTCGCTCGACAGCTCGACTCTCACGGTGAGGTTCACAAGCTTCAGGTTTACGTCGGGGTGATCGCCGTCGAGCTTGACTGTCGGTGGCGTCGAGGCGTCGTCTTGTTCAAGGCGTTCATTGCGAACAATCTCGGCGCCGCCTGAAAGCGGGCCGTACATAGGAAGGAAGGCTGACGCGATGCTGGCCTTTCCGAATGCCTCGGTCACGGCGTCCTTCACCTTCTGCCACTGGGCGTCGTTCCAATTCAGTTCAGCCATCGGTGCCTCTAACCCTTAAAGCAAGATGCTTGAATGGAGATCCCGACTTGTTACGATGAACTCGTAGGGCCGGGATTATGCCTCGACAGCCAAGTCGCGACAACAAGTAGTTGTGTGCGATTTGCGCCACGATTCGGGCGGCCACTGCCGAACCGGTTAGGGCACTCGCTTGATGACCATCGCGGTGAGATCGTCGGCCTGTGGCACACCCCCAGCGTGATCGAGCACATCTTCACGCAGGCCGCGGATCAGTTCGGCTGCCGGACGATGTGCGTGACATCGCAGGCTCTCGCCCAGCCGCTCGAGGCCGAACTCACGCCTTTTGTCGTTCTCCCATTCATACAGACCGTCGGTCGGCATCGCGACGATGTCTCCCGAACGGAGCGTCAGCTCCGTCGCAATGCACCCGTGTACCGAGGGCAGGACTCCGAGTGGCGGAACGCTCGCTTCCGCCGGGATGAACCGACTCTCGCTCTGGCGATACACGATCGGGGCACATCCGGCGCTGACGAACTCGAGGCGGCCGGTCGTCGGCTCCAGCGCCGCCAGGAACAGGACCACGAAACGCTCGTTGTGGAGATCTCGATGCAGCAAAGCATTCGTCCGCATCGCAATCTCGACGATCGACGCCGTCGATACGGCTGCGGCGCGAATCAACGCGCGCGTCTCGCAGGCGAGCAGTGAGGCGGCCAGCCCGTGACCGGCGACATCGGCAACCACAAGCCCGATACGGCCGTCAGGAAGGTCGAGGAAGTCATAGAAGTCGCCGCCGGTGGCGTCGGCAGCTTGCGTCCACGCGACGATGTCGAATCCAGGAATCTGCGGAAGCGAGACGGGCAGCAGCGATTGCTGAATGTTGCGCGCCAGTTGCAGTTCGTGTTCGAGACGCTGTTTCTCTCGATAGTGCTCGAACAGGATCTGTCGCTGGAGTGTTATCCCGGTCAACGAGCCCAGCGTCAACGCCAACTCTTCGTCGTCGGCGGTGAAGACGCCATCGCGCTTGTTGAGCAGTTCCAGGACGCCGATCGCCTCGTTGTCGATTCCTCGCAACGGAACCGAGAGGAGCGATCGCGTGCGGAAGCCGGTCTGCCGGTCGATGGCGTCGTAGAACCGGGGATCGGCCGGCGCGTCCGCGACGTTGATGATGTGGTTGTTTCTGAACGTGGCGCCCACGATCCCTTGATCGGCCGGTATGCGGATCTCATGACCGCCCGTTGCAAGCCGACTGCGCAGGATGTTGGCTAACGGCTCGCTGACAAAGACAGTGAGACGTTCGCAGTCCAGGATGTGCAGTGCGGCGGCTTCGACCCGCCGTAACAGTGTGTCGAGATCGGAGTGCACGCCAATCTCGCGAGACAGCTCCACGAGCGTTACCAGACCGTCGAGTGAATGGTAGGTCGCCCCATGTGCCGCCGGTTCGACGCCGGAGCCGTTCGTCATCTGTACCCCGCCTCCAATGTTGGTGAACCCCCAGAGGCTACAGGGTTACCAGAAGCCAGTCCGTGATGACCGTCACACGGCGTCTGTGATTTCAATCACGCGGCGCGAACATCACCCCCAGCTGCCAGGCGGACCCTGCTCGCTGCGCAAATACCGCTGCAGTTTCTCGATGTCGACCCGCATTGTGCGCCTGTCCCACGAGATGCATTTCTTGGTCTTGAAGGTGTCGAGCTTGCGGCTGACGGTCTCCCGCGCACAGCCGATCATCTCGGCGAGTTCCTGGTGCGTCTTCCTCGGGATCACCGAGGTCGTTCCGTCGGGCGTCCCCTCCTGGCGCGCGATCCGGCACAGACACCACGCCACGCGGGCCATCGTCGACACTGGTGCGATCCCCCGCACTTGATCATTCGCCTCGCGCAGTGTCGCCGTTATGTGAGCGATGACCTTGTCTTCGAACCGCGAGTTCTTGCGCAGCTTGTCGAACGACTCCGCCGGGATGCGAATGAAATGACTGTCTTCGGCGGCAATCAGGGCCGCCGATCTCGTCGAGCGGTTCAACAGTGCGAGCTCGCCCACGAGGTCCTTGGGCTTGATCGTCGCCAACGTGATCTCGCCGTCGCCGGCACCGCTGAGGACGACCCGGGCGCGCCCGGACGTCAGCACATAACAGCAGTCGCCCGGGTTCCCTTCCTCGAACATCCGGGCATGCTTCTTCACCGTCACTGATCGAGCGCTGGACGCCAGCATTTCCAGCTCGTCAGTAGACAGCTCGGAAAAGAGCGACACGGCCTTCAACCACTCCTTGATGGCGGCCCGCGTCATCGGCGCGGCCATGGATCGCCTCCTGCTCGCATGTGACGGAATGCCGCATTGTACGAGCCACCGCGCCGAAGCGCGAGCACCTTGTGATCGGGATCACTGGCCCGCCGTGACGGCCGTCACAGACCCCCGCACCGTCGGGACCTAGAGTGCAGGTGTGAGTCCAGCAATGACCCCCGCGAAGCGCGCCGACCCTGAACGGCTGCCCGGGACCGTCGTCGGGCGCTACACCATCGTGTCAACGCTTGGCCGCGGCGGCCAGGGTGTCGTGTACCTGGCGCACGACACGACGCTGAATCGGCTCGTCGCACTCAAGTTCCTCCCACCCGCACTGGCCGACGATGAGTGCGCGCGTCATCGTTTTACGCGCGAGGCGCTGACTGCGGCGGCCGTGCGGCATCCGAATATCTGCACGGTCTACGCGATCGAGACGACTGACAACGGGCAGCCCTTCATCGTGATGGAGTACTACAATGGCGTGACGCTCCGGCGCGCGCTGAACGATGGCGTCCTGTCGATCGTTGACGCGATCGACGTCGCTGCGCAGATCGCAGACGGCTTGAGTGCTGCGCACACGCTCGGGGTCGTCCACCGGGACGTCAAACCGGGGAACGTGATGTTGACCGACATCGGTGTGAAGATCCTCGACTTCGGACTGGCCAGGTTTATCGATTCATCGCAGATCACAGCGGCCGGATCGGTCCTCGGCACAGCCTCGTACATGTCGCCCGAGCAGATCCGCTGCGAGCCGGCAGACCCGCGCAGCGACGTGTGGTCGCTCGGGATCATCCTCTACGAGATGCTGACTGGGGCGCCTCCCTTCACCGGGTCGAATCCAGATGTCATCTGTCATGCGATCAAACACGACTCCATCCGGCCGTCTACGATGGGAGTTCCGATGGCGCTTCGAAGTCTCGTGTTTCGTGCGTTGAGCAGGAACCCGGCTCGGCGGCCGAGCGCTTCCGCATTGGCTCACGCCCTCCGGGGACTCCAGTTACCGAGTGAGGTGCTATCGACGAGACTTTCGACGCTTGCTCAGTCAGCGAACGAGCGGCGTTCTCGGCGCTCGCTCAGTGGAGCGCTCACTCCCGCCTACACCGCGCTTGCGACGGCAGCCGACTTCATCGCCGCGCATGTGCTCAAAGGTTCGGCGCCGCGAATCCGGGCGCTGCAGTGAGTCGGCCTCATTTCGACCGAAGTCGCGGCGTTCGGGGGCGTGAGGGAATCGGGACTCGGACGAGAGGGATCGAAGTACGGGATCGACGAGTACCTCGAGATCAAGTACCTCTGTTTGGGCGGGATTTCGTAAGGTCAAAGGGCAAAGGTCAAAAGCCGAGGGCAAAGGTCAAAGGTATAAGAGCAAGGTTGACGTCTCTAGGTCTAGGTCCAAGGCTCGATGTGCAGGTGCAGGTTGCGTTCAGTGAATTGGCGGAACGCGCATCTCGACTCGTAGTACTTCGACAGCCCCCTTCGCCGGGACCCTGTCCTCTGTCCTCAACGGTATCCATCCGGCCGCTTCAACTCGAATTCGGTATGGCTGTCCTGGCGTCACGCTGAGTGCCGCCATCCCTTGTCGATCCGTTCGCGCGCTCAGCGCCACCGTGGGACGATTTCCACTGATGACATCGACAACCATGTCTGCGATTGCCGCGCCAGAGACGTCGTAGAGATACAACAGGACGACACTGCTGGATTCAGGGAGGCAGTCGGCCGGCGCATGACATGCTCTGACGACCCTCGATGTGACCGAGGACACTTGAGCATGGCTACTGCCTGCAACCAACAGCGAACTGCCAACAATTACGATCGACGCGCAGAGATAGTCAGTTCTCGTCATTTGCACCCACTTGGCCTAAACCCCTCCTAGACTTGCACCTACACCTAGGTACCTGACCTTCGACGTTTGCCCTTTGACCTCGGCTTTCGACACTTGCCCTTTGACCTGACACTCAGGCCCTCGCCGCCCGCTGATCGCGGCTGAGCACCAACCAGATCGCGATCCCAATCGCGGGGAGGATGGCAATAATCCAGAAGATCTCCTCCCACTGCTGATTGTTCATCAGGCTCGTTCGCGGACCGATCGCCTGCAGCAGGATGAAGTTCACCAGCGACCACGACCCCGACGCGATTCCCGACATCATCGCCGACTGTTCGCGCGG
>Ga0075431_100002619_pt1 | contig 17406 bp, 15 predicted proteins | sample RhiMetdeltSRZDD5_FD_75297 | JGI IMG/M metagenome (GOLD analysis project Ga0075431, IMG submission 75297) | Populus rhizosphere microbial communities from Tennessee, USA - Rhizosphere MetaG P. deltoides SRZDD5 | ecosystem: Host-associated > Plants > Roots > Rhizosphere > Soil | place: USA... | reverse complement strand
GTCCTGCGGAATTCCGATTCCGGTGTCGGAGACCGCAAAGCGCAGACATCCCGGGCGGGAGTCTTCGGGATCCTGCTCCACGCGGACTTCCAGGTAGCCTTGCTCAGTGAACTTGATGGAGTTGCCCAGGAGGTTGATCATCACCTGCCGGAGCCGGTTTGGATCGCCCATGAGGTACACAGGGATGCCGGGCGCAATGTGTCGCTTGAGCGCGAGGTTTTTCGCCTTCGCGCGTCCGTCCACAACCTCCATCGCGCGCGCGATAACCTCGCGCAAATCCATCGGTAAGTTTTCCAGCTCGATCTTGCCGGACTCCACTTTAGCGAGATCGAGAATATCGTTTATCAGGTTCAGCAGGCTGACGCCGTTGCGCTGGAATACGTCGACACACTGTTGTTGCTCGGCCGTCAACGGGGTGGCGGCGAGGACGTCGGCCATGCCGATGATTGCGTTCAGCGGAGTCCGGATCTCATGGCTCATGGTAGCCAGGAAGTCACTCTTGGCCCGCGTAGCTCGATCAGCCACCTCTTTCAACCGCTCGGCTTCCTCTTGCGCAAGTTGAAAATCATGGTAAAGCTGCTGATACGTAAATCGCTCGGGCGGCAGCGATTTGAGTGCGACCAGGCTGCGGCTTCCGAGTTTCAGGGCGGTGGCCTGCAGATAAAGTCTGCCCCCGCTCTTTTCACCAAAATCTTCCTCCCAGACATCGGACTCCAGGCGCGGCGGCGCTCCCGTTTCGAACACGGAGGCGCAATCGGATAGAAAGAGCTCCAGTACTGGAAACCGTTCTCCCAGGTCGATTTCGGCCGGCGCGCCTTCGCCAAGCTTCAGCCAGTTCGGCAGCAATCCCACGGGCCGAAAGAGACCGCTCGCTGTTTGTTCGAACGCAGCTACGTCAAGAGCCGCGGGCAGGTTCTCCATGCAATCAAGGTCAACCGCCATCCTGACCATCGCCCTCGTCGTCTTCGGCTTCGTCTTGGGATTTCAACATGCCAGCGGCAAGGGTGAGAAAGGCTTCCTCCACCTTCTCGCCTGTCTTTGCGCTAGTCTCCAGCACTGTCCATCCTCGTGTGGCGAGTTGAGCCAGATCCTCGTCCTGAACCTCCCAACTAGCTCGCTCATCCGCCTTGTTCGCCAGTAGTAAAAACGGACACCGTCCAATTTCGGGTTCCACCCGTTGCTGAATGCTCAAGGCGGCTTCCAGAGTTTTGCGGCGACGGCCATCCACCACCAGCAGGTATCCGCTGGAGCCCCGGACATGGCTCAGTTTGACGGGCGCATTATCTTCCTCTCCCGCAACGTCCCATAGCATCAGCGTGACCTCGCGGCCATCCACTTCGACGATTTTCTTGTCGACTTTGACGCCGACGGTGGTCTGATACTTGTCGGCGAACAATTGGTTCACGAATCGCGATACCAAGCTGGTCTTGCCGACACCATAGTAGCCGAGCATACAAATTTTCTTCTTCAGCATGCGGTGTCCAGAAGTATATCAATCCGAGAATACAGCCATCCGCGATGGGTCTCTGCCCATTGCAGCGCCATGCCCGCCCGGATAAGGATGCAATCAGGTGACCGTGACATGTCCCAATTTCGAAACACGCGCCACAATCCTAAGCGCCACTAGAGCCACTTCTAATTCATCTACAAAGCTGCAGTGAACAATCGAAAAGTTCAGAGCGTTTCCATACTCGGCGACGCCGTCGAGTATTGACGCAAGCGTCGAATGCGCGGCGCCATTTTTTATTGGAGACGAGTAGTGGCAAGCGGCTCCTCGTGGACGCTTGTGCGAACCGGGGCCGTGCCTGTGTCGGGACCTTCCGAGGAAGCTGCTTTCGTTGTTTGAGCAAGTTTCCGCTGGATGCGGCGGGTGAGTTCGTTTTGACGTTCGGGCGTCACGAACGTGTATTCGCCGCTCATTTCTAGATCGCTGTGGCCTGCAATCTTGGACGCCTCGATAGCGCTGCCTCCGACTTGTTGCCGCCAGGTAATGTCGCCCTCCGCAACGAGTGTGGTCCCAGTCCGGGGAAATCGCATCCAGCTGCCTCGGCTGCCTGATGGAGAGCATTGCGCACACCCGAGTCCACCTCACTCCGTCTCTGCCGATCCCCATGTGTGGTCTATTCCGGCCAAGGTTTCTCGCTGGAATTAAAGGTTTTTAATCGCGCCTTAAGGTAGCTATACGGGACCGGGCGATACACTTATATCGAAGACCATTACTACCAAAAATCGCCTTTGCTAAAAAAATGGCTAAGGAGGCTCTCTTGGAACCGGACGCCGAACTTGAGCTCCTCAAAGATGCCGTGGAACAGACCAAGGCTCTCTACGAGCGTGCAAAGCTTGAACACAAACGACAAACACAGCAAATGCATGATCTGGGAATCGCGCACTCAGACGGGAGCAAACGCCATGCTACGAAAGTCTACATGTCCGCGCTAAATGCGTATCAAACGGCACTGCGCCGATACAACCGCTACGTCCTGGACAAGACGGGCCCTACGGTAGCCGCCATGATTCCAACTCCCGGTGAAAATTCATCAACACAGAATTAGCGCACTACCAGCTTGCGAATTGCCGACATCCGTAGAATGATCGAGGAAGAACCGAGCTCGCGTGCCTCGAGCGATGCTCGCCAAGCGCTCACCGTAGCTTTGCTGAAGCCAGGGCGCGGCGCCTGTAGGTACCAAATCATGAATTCGTTCAAAGCCATGCCATGTTGTACACGTGGCGTGTGATCGGCGAAGAGACGCTATCGAGGACAAGGGCCTTCAACCTGTCCCACTCGGCGAGCTTTTCACTGCAATCAAATCATTCATTGGTTGTCCCGTCTGGTATTGGTCATTATCGGTAGTCAGCAGGACATTAGCTCTCTGGGGCGGCAACATCAAGCGCAATGCAGCCTTGGAAGTGAGTAGTGCCGCCAGAACTTAGCACTGACACGGTGTCGGGATTCATCGAGTAAACAGCCGGAAGTGAGAAACCGGCCATTCAGACCCCTGGATAGACGAGTACGCGATAAGACTGGTCACGTGGCATTCTGGCGACTACCGGAGTCGAACAATGAAAGAAAACACACAAGCCGATCGAATCTCGTTGAGCGATACGAGGCGATTGACTTTGGGTATGCTTCCTGATAAAAGTTCGATGAACTTCTTGAGGAGGTCCCATGCAGGTACTTCGTTTCTGTGTCACATGTCTGGCGCTGACTTTTGTGGTGTGCGCACAGAGCGATCGAGGCGTGATTACCGGTACCGTCGCCGATCAAGCTGGAGCGCTTATACCGAACGCGCGAGTAGTGGCGACTAACGCCGGAACCGGAGTTCAGTTCACTACCGAGACGACCCAAACGGGAAATTACACAATCCCCTCCCTTCCGTCGGGTAATTACGAGGTATCCGTAGAAGTCACCGGCTTCCGCAAGTACCAGCAAACAGGTATCACCGTACAAGTGGCTCAGACGGCCCGCATCGATATCGTGATGCAAGTGGGTAGTACGACGGAGTCCGTGACGATCACGGCAGACGCGCCTCTACTGCAAACTGAGAACGCCGCACAGAGCACCACTGTCAGCGGTGATCAAATCAACAACCTACCGCTCAATTTCGCGATCGGCCAGGGCGCCGTGCGCAACCCGCTGAGCTTCGTGCAGCTCGCGCCGGGATCGAGCATCAACGGCTGGAACGACATTCGCGTAAATGGCGCTCCGAGCAACACGTTCCGTATCATTTTCGAAGGTCAAGACACCACGAGCGCACTGAATCCTCGCGTCTCAGACGAGTCGCAAGCAAGCGTCGAGTCGCTGCAGGAGTTCACGTTGCAGACGAGTAACTTCGCAGCCGAATTCGGACAGGTTGGCGGTGGCCTTTTCAATCTTACTTCGCGTTCGGGCGGCAACCAGTTCCATGGCAGCGCGTACGAGTATTTTGTTCACGAGAAACTGAACGCGCGCAACGGCCTACCAAATCCGGGATTTCGGCCCCAGGTCCGGCGTCACGACTTCGGCTTTAGTGTCGGTGGTCCCCTCTCGATTCCCAAGCTATATAGCGGCAAGGATCGGACATTCTTCTTTGCCAACTACGAAATGTACAGAAACCGTGAGAAACAGTTCCTCGGCCTCGGCACTGTGCCGACTGATGCCATGCGCAATGGCGACTTCAGCGCTCTTCTGACCGGGCGATCCCTAGGCACTGATATTCTTGGCCGTTCCATTCTTGAGAACACGATCTACGATCCGGACACGAGCCAGATCGTGAGTGGCCGCGTGGTTCGCAATCCTTTTCCCGGCAATTTGATTCCGTCTAACAGGCTCGATCCAGTAGCGCTCAAGGTGCAAGGCCTAATGCCTAAGCCGACCACCGGGGCCCTTATCAATAACTTCGATCGGCGAGCGGATTTCCGCAAGATTCAGGACATTCCGAGTATCAAGATCGACCATAGCCTAAACGACAACGCAAAGATCTCAGGCTACTACTCAAAGATGCGAACTGACAAGGACAACGGTCAGGGCGACGGTCTTCCTGACCCCATTTCGCCGCGCCGCGACCAACTGATCCGAAGCCACACGATCCGTGTGAACTACGACCAGACGCTGCGGCCAACTCTGTTGCTGCACACGGGTATCGGTTATCAGCGGTATCACAATCCAGATGCTTCTCCGCAATCAATTCAGGAATATGACGCCTCGCAGCTTGGCTTCCGCGGGCAGATCGGTCCAGGTTTTCCCCGCATCACCGGTTTGAGCAACGGTTTTGGCGGGATTGCCAACCTAGGCCCAACGAATCGCACTTTGTATCTGCAGGACAAACCGACAGCAGTCGCCAGCTTGACTTATATTCGTGGCAATCACACCTACAAGTGGGGCGGCGAGTGGAGACTGGACACCTTCACTAACATCTCGGATGGCGGCGTCGCTGGTATTTATGGGTTTTCCGATAATCAGACTGGCATTGCTACCGACGGCCAAACCTTGCAAGGCGGTACTGTTGGGCATCCATTTGCCAGCTTCCTGCTTGGTCTTGCCGATAACGCCAGCATTGCTAACCGCGCCGATCCTCAATATAGACGAGCCACCTGGGGCTTTTTCGCGCAGGATACCTGGAAGGTCACGCGTAAACTGACACTGGATATCGGCGTCCGTTACGACATCCAGAACCCGGCGCGCGAACTCCACAATCGTACGAGCATGTTCGCGCCCACCCTTGCCAACCCCAAGGCAGGCGGGCTGCTAGGAGCCACCATCTACGAAGGCGAAGGTGCTGGCCGTTGCGGATGCACTTTTGCCAAGACGTATCCGTGGGCGATCGGTCCGCGGTTAGGTGTCGCCTACCAGATCGATGACAAGACGGTGCTTCGGGTTGGCTGGGGCATCTCCTATGCCCAGCTTACCGGCTTTAACTACATCGGCGGCGGCAACTCGCAAGGCATGGGCTTCAATTCGATCCCGTTGAGCAGACCTGCGTTTGGCGAGCCGGCGCTGCTGCTGCGCAATGGACTAGCTGGACGCTACAGTTCTGCCGAACTATTTGGCGCTACTTATGACCCGGGTCTTCGTGTTACGGCGGGCAGTTTGAATTCAGCCACGGCGCACGTGGACCGCAACGGCGGCCGGCCACCGCGTCAAAATGTTTGGAACATCAGCCTGCAGCGGGAGATGATGAAGGACCTTGTCGTTGAAGCCGCCTACGTTGGTAACCGCGGCGTTTGGTTCCGTGGTGATGGGCTGCTTGACTACAACGGGTTGACGGCGGAACGAATCGCTGCCTACGGCCTGAACATCAACGATGCGACTGACCGCACGCTGCTCACATCCCGCATAGATTCGGCGCAAGTAGCGGCACGCGGCTTCCGGCTTCCTTATGTTGGCTTCCCGGGTTCGCAGACTTTGGCGCAAGCCTTGCGCCCTTTCCCGCAATTCACGGGCATTGGAAGCATGTGGGCTCCCATCGGCAGTAACTGGTATGATTCACTGCAACTCAAGGCGACAAAGCGCTACTCACATGGGCTGAATTTCACTGTCGCTTACACCTGGTCGAAGAACCTGACCAACATTGAAGATCAGGACGGCACAATCGTGCCGACCAACGATGTCTTCAATCGGCGCAATCAGAAGGCCCTTTCGCGTGAAGACCAGCCGCATGTGTTCGTGACCGGCTTCAACTATGTGCTGCCTGCGGTAGGATTCATGAGCCGAAGCGCCGCCGCAAAGCAGATCTTCTCAGGTTGGACGATCGGCGGAATCTTGCGCTACTCTAGCGGCAAGCCGATTCGTGTTCCCCAGGCCCAGAACAATCTCAACTCGCTGCTGTTTCGTTCAACAAACGCCAATCGTGTGGCTGGCGAACCGCTGTTCCTGAAAGACCTCAATTGCCACTGTATCGACCCGAACGCGGACTTCGTGCTCAATTCCAAAGCTTGGGCCGATCCAGCTCCGGGACAGTGGGGTACTGCCGCGGCTTACTACAGCGACTACCGCTACGCCCGCCGGCCCGACGAGCAACTGAGTATCGGCAAGATGTTCCGGCTCAAGGAGTCCATGAGTTTCCAGGTCCGGGCCGAGTTCTTCAACATCTTTAACCGGTTACAACTGAACAACCCTGACTCGGGGAACGCTTTAGCGGCGCAGGCCCGCGCCGCGGGCGTGCCGACCTCTGGCTTCGGGCGCGTCAATCCCGGCGGTGTCTTCGGCGATCGGCCGGCACGCTCGGGGCAAATCGTCGCGCGATTCCAGTTCTAGCGGAAAAAGTAATCGGAAAACAGGCAAGAATGGTATGGTGCGGTTGGTCAGCGTTTTTGCCCTCTTGTTCTACGCCGTAGGGCAGCCGGTGTTCGTCACTCTTCCACCCGCGAAGACAGGGATTAATTTCCGGCACAACAACGCAAAGTCTGAACGGCGCTACCTTCCCGAGTCGATGGGTCCTGGCGTCGCGATCTTCGATTTCGACAATGACGGCTGGATGGACGTGTATTTCACGAACAGTGGGCCGTCGGATTTCTTCCGCCCAAAGACACCGCTCCGCAACGCCCTCTATCGCAACAATCATGATAATACGTTCACCGACGTCACTTTTCGCGCCGGAGTCCCGGGCCGCGACTTTGGCATCGGAGTCGCGACCTGCGACTTCAACCGCGATGGTTGGACCGACCTGTTTCTTACCAACTACGGCATCAACGTTCTCTATCGCAATAATGCCGACGGAACGTTCACCGATGTGACGAAAAGGGCCGGTCTCGAAGTGAAAGGTCTATGGACCGCCGCTGTCTTCTTCGACATTGACAACGATGGCGACGAAGACGCGTTCATCGGGCACTTCGTCAAGTACAACAAGGCACTCGAACGCGATTGCCGGCAGAAAGGCGTGCCGCACTACTGCTATCCTCTGACCTACGATCCTTGGCCGAGCAAGCTGTATCGCAACAACGGCGATGGAACCTTCACGGATATCAGCGAATCTTCCGGAGTCGGCTCGCCGATGGGCAAGACCTTCGGGGCCGTTGCGACCGATGTCAACAACGACCGACTCCTCGATCTCTTCGTCGCGAACGATTCTGTACCGAACTTCTTGTTCCTCAACCGCGGTAAAGGCAGATTCGACGAAATCGGACTCGAGGCGGGTGTTGCATACAACTCGGATGGCGCGGCCCGGTCCGGAATGGGCGTCGACGCCGCGGACTATGATAACGACGGTTGGCAGGATCTGTTTGTCTCCAACTTCAATCGCGAGAAGTTCTCGATCTACCGGAATACGCGCGACAATACCTTTGTCGATGAAGCAGGACGCACTGGTATCGGCATGGCGACCCAAATGTATAGTGGCTGGGGAGTGAAGTTTTTTGACTTCGACCACGATGGCGCGCTCGACCTGATCGTCTGCAACGGCCACCCAGACGACCTCATCGAAACGCTCTCGAGTACGCTGACATATAAGGAGCCGATCCTGCTGTTCCGAAATAGTGGAGGTAAATTCCTGAAGCTCGGGCCGGAGGCAGGCGAGGCGTTTACGCAGATGTATCCGGCGCGTGGACTGGCGGTCGGCGACCTCAACAACGACGGGTATCCTGACGTGATTGTCGCCAACAGCGGCGAGGAGCCGGTGATTCTGCAGCACACGGGAGCAACGGTGAATCACTGGCTCGGTCTAGCCGGGATTCAGCCGGGCTGGAGGATTACGTGGTCGATCGAAGGACGGAAGTCGTCGCGGCTGAAGACGGCGGGAGGAAGCTACCTCTCTGCTCACGATCCTCGGGAACTGCTGGGCTTAGTAAACGCTACCTTCGCCGATTTCTTGGAAATCGTCAAACCTGACGGCGGCGTGTTGCGATTTGAGCAAGTGAAAGCAGGTCGATACTATACTCTCTCCAGAGACGGGAAACTGCGATGAAGTGGGCTTATTTCGCTCTGCTCGCGAGCACCGCAATGATGGAATACGAGCTCGCCAACGAACTCTTCCGCAAGAAGCAATTTGGCGAGGCCAGCCAGGCGCTTGATCGAGCGCTCGCCCAGGACCCGAACCTGGTTCCCGCCCTGACCTTGAAGGGGAAGTTGGCGATGGGCTTCAACCGCTTCGATGAGGCGCGCGAAGCGTTCACAAAGGCGGTGCAACTAGAGCCTGAATCCACGCACACGCAGTTTCTTCTTGGTTTCTTTTATTACGTCGATAATGATTTCAAGAAGGCCTTGCCGCCGCTCGAAAAGGCTGCGAAACTCAACCCGCGCGACTCTCGCGCAACGTTCTATCTCGCGCTGACGCACGAAGGCCTCGCCGACGCCGAGGCGGCTATCAGTTATTACGAGCGGACTCTCGAACTCGAAAACTCGAAACCATCCGCGGAGACGTTCACCGCCTATGCACGGCTTCTGTTTGCCCTAGGCCGTTACGGCGAGAGCCGGCGACTTATAGATCGCGCCTTGCAACTCGACCCGAGCTCGCGTGATGCGCACTACGAGCGTGGCCGCTTGTTATTGGACGAAGGGAAGTTCGCCGAAGCCGCGGCCGAGGGCGAGCGCGCGCTCGCGATTAACGGTCTCGGGACACTCGATCGGCAGATTCATTTCCTGCTCGCGCGCGCATATGCAAAAAGCGGCGATAAGGCAAAAGCTGATCAGCATCTCGCGAAATTCAAAGCGTCGGGCGTGAGCCTCCGTCGATGAAGCTCCTGATTTGGATCGCACTTACGACCACGTGCAGCAGCGCCGCGACCTACGTTGGTAACGCCTCGTGCCGGCCGTGTCACACGAAGATCTACGAAAGCTATTCAGTAACACCGATGGCCCGTAGTAGCGGCCGTGTGATCGCAACCTTTCCTGGCCGGTTTCGACACGCCGCCAGCGGCGTAGACTATCACATCGATGCTCGGGGCGCGGTTCGGTTCGGAGACGCCGAAAAGCAATTGGATTGGTTCATCGGTTCGGGCGCAGCAGGACGCAGCTTCATTTACTCACAAGATGGCTTTCTGTACCAGGCGCCCATTACTTTTTATTCGCAGAAGGGCGCTTGGGACGTCTCCCCCGGATACGAAAACGACACGAGTACTCGATGGAACCGTCCGATCGAGTCGAACTGCTTCTTTTGCCATGCAAGCCAAGCAAGGCCCATCTTCGGCACGCAGAACCGCTTCTCTTCTCCACCCTTCGCGCAAGACGGCGTGGGTTGCGAGCGCTGTCACGGTCCGGGATCGGACCACATCGCCGGCAACGGTCGTATGGTGAATCCAGCGAAACTTGATCCCCAACGGCGCGACTCAGTCTGCGCCCAGTGTCACCTCTCCGGTGAAGCGCGCATCAACAAGGCGGGCCGATCTATTGCGATGTTCCGCCCAGGTGAGCTGTTGAGCGATTTCGTAACGTATTTCGTTTTCGAGAGCGCGAACGTCACCGGTGTCAAAGCCACTGGTTACGTCGAGAAACTGTATTCGAGCCGATGCAAAATTGCGAGCGGCGATAAGCTCTGGTGCGGAACCTGTCACGAGACCCATCGCGCGCGCGACCCTTCCGCCGTAGTGGCCTACTATCGCGAGAAGTGCCTCAGCTGCCACCAGGTGGCAGACTGTCAACGCGGGCTTGATTGTCGCGGCTGCCACATGCCTCGCACACGCGCTGTCGATGGCGGGCATGGCGTGCTCACGGACCACAGCCTGCCGCGGAAACTCAGTGCGTTTCGCTCTGATCGTCCCCAAGCCTGGCAGCTTGTGCCGTTCAAAGACTTCGATGCCGACGCCAGATCTCTCGGTCTTGCCTACGCTGATGTAAACCTGCGTACGCAGGACAAGAATCAGCAGAACCAAGCAGTTCTCCTTTTGGGTCGAGGACCGCGTGATGGTGAAGTGCTAGCACGCCTCGCAGACCTCTACTCAAGGCAAGGGAATCGCACGCGAGCCTACCAGTTCTATAATGATGCTTTTCGCGCAGACCCGAACTCGGTGGTAGTCCTGGTAAATCTCGGCGGTCTTGAAGCGGAGCGAGGTAATGCTGCACGGGCGATCGAACTTTGGCAATCGGCGCTCGAGCGCAACCCCGGTCTGGTGGAAGCAGCAACCAACATCGAGACGCTGCTCAACGCCCTTGGTCGAGCGAAAGAAGCAGAGGCGCACCTGAACCGCGCACGCCAGATCGAACGGGGTCTCGCGCCACGCTGAGTAACTCGCCGTGGATATGCGCAACGACATCCTTAGTGACATAGTTTGGGACGTACTCTTGATGCTACGTACGCAAACGCTGTTCTGGAAGCAGTCCGTTATGCATCATTAACGGAAACTATTTTTGGGGCTATGACAAACAGCGTCAGGGCAGATGCTCCTGTTCACCGCGAAAATCGTCCCTCTCGTGCGGTGCTGATAAAATGATGTTGATTTCAAGCACGGGAGTGAGGGTCCAGAATGCAGGGAGCGTGGGCGCTGTGGGAAGGTCAAATAGTCGAGGGCAGATTCCCCTTGCGAAAATACTTGGGTGGCTCGCAGCAGAGCGCCGTGTTTCTCACGGAGTATGCTGGACCCGAACCTCAGAATGCCGCGATCAAACTCGTGGCGGCTGACTCCGAAAACACAGAACTCCAACTCGTTCGGTGGAAACTGGGGGCGGACCTTTCTCACCCGCATTTAATCCGCATCTTTGAAATGGGCCGCGCGCAAGTAAGCGACAGCGAGCTGTTCTATGTCGTGATGGAATACGCGGAAGAGAACTTGTCACACGTCCTTCGACAGCGTGTCCTGACGCCGGCGGAAGCTTGCGACATGCTCGATCCTGCCGCGGACGCACTTGCGTACCTTCACGGAAAAGGCCTCGTCCACGGTCACCTGAAACCCTCGAACATGATGGCTGTCAATGATCAACTGAAGGTCTCGAGTGATGGCCTCTACCGGGTCGGCGAACAAAGCGGCCGCCCTAAGGAACGGAGCGCCTACGATCCTCCCGAAATAGACGAAGGGATGTCGCCGGCCGGAGACGTTTGGTCGCTGGGTGTGACATTAGTCGAAGCGCTAACCCAGCGAGCTCCGACTCAGGGGCAGGCAGAGCAACCCGCCCTCCCGAACACGGTACCGGGCCCGGTTATAGATATCGCGCGCCAATGTCTGAGGTATGATCACTGGCTTCGGTGGACGGCAGCCGACATTGCCGCACGGCTTCGTAAGATTTCGGTCGAAGGCTTGGGAGAAACCACCAGAGCGTCGGAACCGATCTCTAAGCGACACTATACTACGCTCGCCGTCATCCTTTGTGTGGTGCTGGGAGCGGTGTTGGGACCCAGAATAATCAACCGTGGCCAGGACCGGACGCGCTCTTTTTCTGCTGTGCCTGAACAACCGAGTGCTCCGCCAGCGTCGCCCCGGGCGCCAGCGCCGTCTAATGTGGACGGATCTAGGAAAGGACCTGTTGAGGAGAAGAGCGGTTTGAATGGCGGCTCTCCAGGAACTGCGCCTTTACGGCCGCAGGCGAAATCAGCGTCCGGCGATTCTTCACCCGGGCAAGTCCTGCAGCAAGTTCTGCCCGATGTTCCCCTTAAAACGAGAAAAGGCATTCGCGGCACGGTGCGAGTCGGGATTAGAATCCGCGTTGATCCGACTGGGAACGTTGTCGGAACTAAACTCGATTCCGCCGGACCAAGTAAATACTTTGCTGAACGGACAGTAGAAGCTGCACGATTGTGGAAGTTCAAGGCGCCGAAAGTTCAGGGCCGCGATGTTTCGAGTGAATGGCTCTTGCGGTTCGCGTTTTCGCCAGCCAGAATCGTCGTCGCTCCGCTCCAAACAAGTCCTAAGGAACATTAGTGGTTCATTTTCCGAGTAGCGCGCGCCTGATAACGTACATTAACGGTAGCGAACCCATACTTCCCAGAACCGAACTTCATAGGCGTTTGGTGGTGCGAAGGGGATTTCGCAACAGGAATGACGATCCGCACGAGCTTGGCTGCCGTCTCGGGCATTCTCCGAGTGGCCGACAATCCGCTCAGAATCCAAGTGGCCACATCCACGCATGGTGCGGTCACGTGGATTGTTCCAGAGTGGCGCGAACCACAACCCGAATCGCTGCAGTGCGGGCGGAGGCTTGGCGAAGCTAGCCGTAGGACGTCGGGTGCAACGGAGGGTTGGGCGTCATGGGGTTGGCAGGGGCTTGGGCCGAGGCGAGCGAGGCGCTACAGACACAGATTAATGCGGCTGTAATGGTGAATACACGTGTCATCGTGAGGCTCCTTGAATGCGGTTCCCAGCGGTCGGACGAATACGACTGGTCAGCCACATAGACTACTGTAAGCGCCCAGGAACCGCGGGTCGGTACGCCTGAAGGCACGCCGCCGCGACTGGTGGCTGAGCTGCGTCTGACCCAGGACCGGCGGGACACGACCATCCGCGTCGCGGAGCGGATGTGGGTGTATACTATGGGGAGCCTCGACCGATTCCGCGGAGTCAATCTGCCAGGAGAGCACCAATGCGTGAGAAACGACCTGCTCGAAGAGAATTCCTGAGAAGCGGCGCCGCACTGGCCGGCGGCTTCACCCTGGGCGCCGCAGCGCCCGCGCTCGGGCAGGCCCCGAACCAGTCGCCGATGATCAAAGGCGAGAGGGAGGGCGAGATTGCCTACGGCGCTCGTTCGAAGTACGTCACCTCGGTCCGCATCCCGCACGGAAGCAGGCCCTCGCCCGACAACTTCGGCCTCACGTTCCATGTCGCGACGCCGCTGCAGGATCAGGTCGGGGTCATCACGCCGTCCTCGCTCCACTATTTCGCGACGACGCGGGGCGCCTTCCTGCCGGATGTCGATCCCAAGCAGCACACGCTGATGATCCACGGCTTGGTGGACCGTCCGCTGACGTTCACGGTGGACGACCTCAAGCGCCTCCCGTCGGTGACACGGCTGCACTTCATCGAGTGCGCCGGGAATCGATCATCGCGACGCGCGAAGACCGTGCAGGAAACGCACGGCATGGCGAGCAATGCGGAATGGACCGGCGTGCTGCTCTCCACGCTGCTCAAGGAGTGCGGCGTGAAAGGCAGCGCCAAGTGGTTCGTCGCCGAGGGTGCGGAAGAAGTCAAAGGCGCGTCGAGCATGCCGATCGCCAAAGCGATGGACGACTGCCTGATCGCCTACGGCATGAATGGCGAGGCGGTGCGGCCGCAGAACGGATTCCCGCTGCGCCTGATGGTGCCTGGCTTCGAAGGGATCTTCCACACCAAGTGGCTCCAGCGCATCAAGCTCGTCGATCAATACTACATGAACTACAACGACTTCGGCCACCTCGATCAGGATCACAAGATCGCAGCGCTCGAGTATCAGATCGGACCGAAGTCGGTCATCACCCGTCCCTCCGGCGACCAGCGATTGCCCGGCAAGGGCTTCTACGAGATCAGCGGCTTCGCCTGGTCCGGCGGTGGCGCCATCAAGCAGGTCGAGGTGTCTACGGATGGCGGCAAGAAATGGAACAAGGCCGAATTCCGCGGCACGCCGCAGCGGATGGCGTTCTGCCGTTTCGCCTACCCGTGGAACTGGGACGGCAACGAGACCGAGATCATGTCGCGGTGTGTCGACGAGATCGGCCAGGCGCAACCGACGCGCGAGCAGATCGCCAAGTACTGGAACAAGACCTTCGATCAGACGTTCAGCGTGCCGGGGCTCGATAACAGCGTCCAGCCCTGGAAAATCGCCAGGGACGGGAGCGTGACCAATGGGTTCGCGTAGCGTTCTCCCGATCGCGTTCGCATGGCTGATGGGCATCTCGGCCCTGGCGCAGGGGCCAACCTACGGCATCGGCCGCGCGCCAACCACCGAGGAAATCCGCGCGCGCGACATCTCCATCGGGCCGACCGGCCAGGAGCTCCCGCCGGGAAAAGGCAGCGCGACGGAGGGCGCGACGGTCTATCGCACAAAAGGCTGCGCGGGATGCCACGGCGCCACCGGCATTGGCGGTACGGCGCCGATTCTGAAGAGCAGAACTCCCACGAATCCTGACGTCTGGGCGCGGGGACGAATCCTGGCGCTTCGCGCGCCGTTCGCCACCACGGTCTGGGACTACATCAATCGCGGAATGCCGCTCAATCGCGAAGGGACGCTGACCCCGGACGAAGTCTACGCGCTGACGGCGTTTCTGCTGTTCATCAACGGCGTCATCCCGGAAGACCAGGTCCTCGACCAGCAGAATCTTGCGAAGGTCAAGATGCCGCTGGGCGACAAGTACGCGTCACTCCCCGATTGGAAGCCGCGGACGCCGCGACTAAAGGGCTACCCCTACTAGCGGTCGGGCTGAAGCCTGCACTACAGGGACATTCACAGGGACACGGTCAGAATTGAGTGCCTCGATTCGCAGCAGGCCGACTGGTGCAACGCATGTTAGACGGCAGGTGGGCCAAGCCCTTTATCGCTTCTTGTAGACTCTGACTCCATGTGTCGCGCCATTCGGACCCGTTCCGTTCTCAGTGATCGTCAGTGCCTTGCCATCTCTGGGAACCACAAGGCGCGTGGCGTTGACGACGGAACCGGCCTTCTTCACGATCGCATTGATGGTAAACGCGTCGATGGGCTTCCGCGACACAGTGTCACCGCCGTTCCGAGTTCCAGCGCCCACGAACGGATAGTCCTTTCCGTTGAAATCCCCGTTGGCACTGTATGCGAAGGTGACCAGCAGGTACACGACCTGCATCTCATTTCGGATTCTCTTATCTAGAACTCGCTGGATCTTGGAACAGAGCTCATCTCGCATCTAGCCCACAATGGTGCCCGATTTGGACGTCGCCGCCCACCGTGGAGCCAGATCCAGAAAGCACTCCCCGTTCGGGGAGGATCACGCGCTACTCGTAGACGACTTTTCGCTTCCGGAACACTCGACCTCTGTCCAGTTTGCCGACATCCATGTAAGTCTTTGTCAAGAGAAAAAACAACTCTCCTGCCGCGCGCTACGGAGGAGCGCGCCAGACCGCGTATGCAGAACTAGCAGCTCGCACGTGTTGCCTCTCAGCAGTGGTTCCTGCCTTCGCAGAACCGGACAATTCGGACCTATGTCGGAAACCCACCTCAAAATGACTCTTATTGGAAGTACCGCGGCTACATCCGCGCAGCCCTAGGCGTTAGTGTCCACAAGCGGCGCACCAGGGCATGACTCGGGCGAACCGGGCCAATTCGAGCCACGGTATTTGCCTAAGATGCGACCTATAAAGAGAACAACGGGGAAAACGATCCGCTGAATTGCTCGGGGCGGGACCGCAAGCAACTGTGTGTCCCGATGGCGCCAGAGCACGTGCGCGAGATAGAAGATCGGTGGCCGACCGTTGGAGCTGGCGTTGAGAACGGCAAACACTGCCTGGAGGTAGCAATCCAGGTCTACCGCTGGAACTACGTGGCCGCTAAACTCCAACAGATCATCGCCCGCGTTCCACCAGCGATGAGGAACGCCTGCGGGCAAGACTGCAGTGCCCCCAATTGGCACGACGATCTTTTCGGCTCCGACTTGAGCGCCGAGAGTTCCAGCTTTCACAATGCCCTCCTCCCTTTCACGAAAGTGCACGTGCAAAGGCGGGCCGTCCGCTTTGGGAGGCAGCGTGCCATCGAGGAATAGGACGATTCGTCCCTCCGCGTCATGCCTGCGGTGCATCCGCAAGATTTCTCCGTTATGGCGGTTCTCCAACCTCAGAAAACTATTCACGGATTCATCCTCGCTGGTGATCTATGCGCGCCGACAACGACTTCTTAGGAATCTTATCAGTGGGCATGCCAACTGGCAACAAACCCGTTCGCCGCAGTGATCTGGCAGTCAGTTAGTCTTGGTTACGCGCAACCAGAAGAGAGAGGGCTCGCGTCTACTCTGTTTGACCGCCGTACGGATCGCCGACGATCCGCCCGGAAGCCGCAAATCTCACCGGGCATCTCGTATCCCTTCTCCCTGCCTTCGTTGCGCCGCGCTCGACCTATCCGCTGGGGTTTCCGGGACGGACGTGCGTTTGCTTTACGTTCAGTATCTCGCGCATGACGACGTCAACTTCCTATTTCGCCTGCCCCAGCCCCGCAACCACTGCGGCAAATTTATCGAGTATCTGGTTCCAGCCCTCTACTTGACCGCTATTTTTAGCGTTCTCCATGGTTTCATTTCCAATGAAGGTGAGTCTCGTCTGGCCGTTTCCAAGATCCTCAAAGGTGGTCACATCGTGCACACCGTCTATGGCCTCATGTTCTATTCCATAGTGCGCAGGCTCAACCTTGTTTCCCTGCGGGTCGGAAAAATACATGGAGGAAACGATCTTTTCGTGCGGAACAATCTCGTGGTATTCACCGGCATTCCAGAACTCCTGGCCATCCGGAGCTCTCATGCAGCAGAGAAACTTTCCTCCCACGCGAAAATCCATCTTGCAAAAAGGCGTGGTAAAACCCTTCGGGCCCCACCACTGCATTACATACTTCGGGTCCGTCCACGCCTTCCAAACCAATTCGCGTGGGGCATCGAAAACTCTCGTGACAACCATCCGCTCTGTCTCACTAACCGTGTTTTTTGCCATCTTTGAGCTCCATGTTTTTCATTTGATTCACAAGCACATCCAGCTTGTCGAAACTCTCTTCCCAGAATCGGCGATAATAAGCCGCCCAGTCGCTGACTTTCTTGATCGCCTCTGGCCTAAGCGTGCACACACTCTCTCGTCCACGCTTCGTCTTGATCACAATCCGCGCCCGCACCAGGTAGGCAACATGTTTTGAAATCATCTGCTGCGAAATTGCAAACGATTCCGTCAATCCATGCACAGAGGCAGGACCATGTGAGAGCCGTTCGATCATCCCCCGCCGGGTCGGATCAGACAAAGCGGCAAATGTTGTACCCAATTTATCCACAACCATATGGTAGTGGATTACCTAATAATGTCAAGTGCGAATTTTGCGATTCTTGATTTCTGACACCCGAGCTAGTTCATACTTCCCCATGAGCGCCCTGCGCAGGA
>Ga0075431_100002618_pt1 | contig 17409 bp, 14 predicted proteins | sample RhiMetdeltSRZDD5_FD_75297 | JGI IMG/M metagenome (GOLD analysis project Ga0075431, IMG submission 75297) | Populus rhizosphere microbial communities from Tennessee, USA - Rhizosphere MetaG P. deltoides SRZDD5 | ecosystem: Host-associated > Plants > Roots > Rhizosphere > Soil | place: USA... | reverse complement strand
GTGTTCATGAGCTTGGGCGCGCGGGCCCCGCTCGCCCGCAGGGTGATGGTCCGGTAGCCGCAGTCGCAGTACCCGGCCAGCAGCGTGCCGATCCGCGCCGCCAGCTTGGCGAACGGGGCCTCGTCCGGCGGCAGGTCGAGCCGGATGCCGCCCGCGTTCACGGCGCCGCGGATCTCCCCGCTCCGCAGGTACGCCACGATCGCCTTGCAGGCGTCTACGCTGACTGCCGTCTGCGCCTCGTCCGTGCTGGCGCCCAGGTGCGGCGTGAGCACGACGTTGTCCAGTCCGAACAGCGGGTGGTCCTTCGCCGGGGGCTCCGTCGCGAACACGTCCAGCGCCGCCCCGGCGACCTTCTTTTCCTTCAGCGCCTCGGCCAGCGCGAACTCGTCCACCACCTCGCCGCGCGCGTCGTTGACCACCAGCAGGTTGGGCTTTACCTTCCCGCCGAACAGCCGCTCCCGGTTGAGCAGGTGCCGCGTCCCCTCGCCGCCGGGCACGTGGAAGGTGATCACGTCGAGCTGGGCGAGGAACTCGTCGAAGTCCCGCACCATCTTCACTTTGCCGTCCAGAGCGGTCGGCGCGTTGAAGTAGGGGTCGAACCCCAGGACGTTCATCTCCATCGCCAGCGCCCGCGACGCGACGGTGCGCCCGATGCGCCCCAACCCCACCACCCCCAGCGTCTTGCCGGCGAGCTGCGTCCCCTGGTACTGGCTCCGCTTTTTCCACTCGAGCTGTCCGCCCTTCAAAGCGGCGTGCGCCTGCGGCACCCGGCGGGCGAGGCTCATCATCAGGGCCAGGGCGTGCTCCGCGGTCGAAAGGGTAGAGGCCTCTGCGGTATTGAGGACGAGGATCCCCTTCCCCGTCGCCGCCTCCAGGTCGATGTTGTCCACCCCCACGCCGGCCCGGGCGATCGCCTTCAGCTTCCCGGGGTCCTGTAGCACCTTGGCCGTCACTTTTGCGCCGGACCGCACGACCATCGCGTCGTACTGCGGCACCGTCGCGGCCAGCTCGTCTTCCTTGAGGCCGACCTTCGCGTCGTACTCCATCCCCGACTGCTTCAGGAACTCCAGCCCCTCGTCTGCCAGCTTGTCGGCCACCAGTATGCGCATGTCGGACAACCTCTCGGGAGTGAAAAGGGCAGATCGTAGGGCCGCGGGAAGGGGGGGGCAAGGCGAGAGGACAGCCCTCAATACGCCGTTACTTCGGCGGGGAATCAGTCACCGGTGCGTTGGCCGGCTGAGTTTTTTTCGCGGCTTCTGGCTCCGCTTCTTCGGGGTCCGGCGGCGCGTCTGGCTCCTGCATCCCGGGAAGTCCCGGATACATCCCCGGATATCCAAAGGGCATCCCTTCGCCTTCCGGCTCAGGCTCCGGACGGGGCTGGCGCTTCAGGTAACGCACCTCATCCCGCTGCGCCTCGTAATCCCGATGGCGCGTCCGCCGCCGATCCGGGTCGGCGCCGCGCTGGTCGATTCCATTGGGGCCGACGCTGTAGACGCGCGGCTTCTCGGGATCCTCGTCCGGGCCGACGTAACCCAATGGCCTCCCGCCGGCGGCGAGCGGGTCGAGCGGGACTGCCGGAAGATAATCCGGCACCAGGTCCTGCAGCTTCCTCGGCAACCGGCCGTCGTGCTCCACGGCGTAGAGCCTGCACGCCAGTGCGACGGCGGCCAGGCGCCGGTCGGCCAGGATGCGAAACTGCTGGTCGGTCGCCCGGTCAATTCCCGGCAGAAGGATGTTCGCGAGGAAGTAGCGGCGGGAATCCAGGTAAGCCGGCAGTTTCGCCGGCACCTTCTGCCGGTACGCGGGCAGGTCCGCACTCCCCGCCGACGCGTGCATCACCTTCGTCGTGTGCGACACGATCACCGTTCCGTTGTCATGGAACACGGGGCGCATGAAGAAGAGCTTGAAGCGGAGCGACGGGCTGACAGGGCCGCCCGACAGGCTGCCGTCGGCCAGGGCGTTGATCGAATCGATCTGCTGCACCCGCTCGGCGACCCAGGCGCGGCGTTGTCCGTCCTTCAGAGGCTGCTCGTCCAGGAACTGGGTGATCAACGAACGCACCGCCTGCGGCGTCGCCGGTCGGTACGCGCCAGGTTGACCTTGCCCGTCTCCCGCGCCGGCCGCGTCGACTCTTAACTCCGGCGCCACGAGCGCCGCCTCGTTGCCCGCCATGGCGTAGACCCCGATGGCGACGAGGTGGGACACCAGCGTGGGCTGGTGGTCTACCGCGCGCGCGACGAACAACGTCTGCTCGATCCGACGAACTGCTTCCGCGTCATTGCCGCGATGGTGTTCCAACAGCACCGCGGCACGGAGCAGGTTGGCGATGGTCCGCTGCTTGTTCAGATCCGGGTATAGGTTGTTGATCATCGGGGACGTGAGGCGCAGGTCCCAGTTCACGCCCGGCTTCTTCACCGCCTCGTCCAACGCCCGCAGGGAAGGCTCGCATTCCCGCACCAGCGCCTCCAGCGCCGCCACCTCCTCCTCGCGCAGGGGCGGGGCGTACTCCTGCGCGTCGGGGGAGTACGCCTTCTGCCACGCCTCGCTGTCACCCTTGATCAGGTCCGCCGCCGCCCGAAGGGCCGGCACGGCATTCTCCCCCTCGGCGCGCAGGAAGGGCCAGTCGCTGAGCTCCTGCGCCGTCACCGGTTCGCCCGCCGCGCGGGCGGCGGCAAACTCCCGGTCGAACCCGCGCGCGGCGCCTCCGCGCCACGCCAGGAACGTACCGAAAAGCCCGAACCCCAGGAGAAGGACGACCAACCCGCCCCACTTCCACCACCGGCCGCGGCGGCGCATCGGGGTACGAACAGGGTCGGCCGATGCTTCGATTTCGACGGACATGCGACCTCGCTTTCGGCTCGCGCTTATCCACCTACCGAGTGGCGACGTCCATTACAAACCGAACGGCGTCCTCCACCCGCCGTGACCAGAGATCACCCTTGCCGCGCCGGCAGGGCGGGCCTACGCTGTGCGGCCCATGAGCATCCTCGTCAACCAGTCCACGCGCGTCATCTGCCAGGGCATCACCGGCTCGGCCGGGGCGTTCCACACCAAGGGGTGCCTGGAGTACGGCACGAAGATGGTGGGGGGCGTGACGCCGGGCAAGGGCGGGCAGAAAGATCCGAATGGGCTGCCCATCTTCGACACCGTGGAGCAGGCCGTGAAGGCGACGGGGGCGACGGCGACGATGATCTTCGTCCCCCCGCCCTTCGCCGCCGACGCGATCATGGAGGCCGCCGACGCCAACATCAAGGTCATCGTCGCCATCACCGAGGGCATCCCGGTGCTGGACATGGTGAAGGTCAAAGCCTTCCTGAAGGACAAGCCCCAGAGCGTGCTGATCGGCCCCAACTGCCCCGGCGTCATCACGCCCGGCGAGTGCAAGATCGGCATCATGCCCGGCTACATCCACACGCCGGCCCGGCAGTCCAAGAGCGGCCGCAAGATCGGCCTCATCTCCCGCAGCGGGACGCTCACCTACGAGGCGGTGTGGCAGTGCAGCACGCGCGGCATCGGCCAGACGACCTGCGTCGGCATCGGCGGCGACCCCGTGAAGGGGCTGAACTTCAACGAGCTGCTGGGGATGTTCAGTTCCGACCCGGAGACCGACGCGATCATCATGATCGGCGAGATCGGCGGCACCGACGAAGAGGGCGCGGCGCGCTTCGTGAAAGAGAACGTGCGAAAGCCGGTCGTCGCCTTCATCGCCGGCCGCACGGCGCCGCCCGGACGGCGCATGGGCCACGCCGGGGCCATCATCAGCGGCGGCGAGGGGACCGCCGAGAGCAAGATCGCCGCCCTGCGATCAGCGGGCATCACCGTCGCCGAAAGCCCCGCGACCATCGGGGAAGCGGTCGCACAGGCATTGGGGGTTCGCGGTGGCGCGGCCGCCTGAGGGCACTTTCCTCCTTTAAGCATTGACGACTGCGCCGCCTGTAGCGTCGCCCCCGTTGCCGGCGTCACCACTTCCGCCGCGCCCACATTACGGGGGCGTTTCCCGGCCCCTTCCCACTCACCCCCGCACCCCGCGCCGTCGATGAACACGCAAGCCCGTATCGCCGCGGGAGGGTCGCGTCGCGCCGGCGGCCCACAAGGGGAAACGCTTCCATGAAACCGTCATTGCTTTCCGCGTCGTGCCTCGCGGCCGGCTTGTCCCTCACGCTCCTGGGCGTCGCGGGCTGCGCCGGCGAAGTCCACCACCACCACGCCCCGGCGACGATTGCCGCGCCGGTCGAGGAAGTGGCCGTCGAGGAGCCCGTCGTTGAAGAGCCGGCGTTCGACGACGAGACCGGCGTGCAGCCCCCGCCGGTGCGTGACGTGGTCGTCGAGGAATACGAGCGGCAGTACCCACCCGACACCGTCATCACCCACCTGCCGCCGCCGCGGCCCCGGCCCGCCGAGGTGCACGTCCACGTGCACGACGACGACCGCCACCCCGGCCGCGGCCACGCCTACGGCCGCGACCGCGGCTGGCACGGCGGCCGGATCAACGATCGGAACCGCGACCGCCGCAACGACCGCCGCGATCGTGACAACGACACGGACGTGAACGTCACGATCGTGACGCGGCCCGAAGGCCCGGTCCGTCCCGACGCGCCGGGCGGCGTGACGGGCGAGACCCAGACGAGGCCCACCGTCACGGTCAAGACCGAGCAGCCGAAGTACGTCCCCGTGAAGCCGGCGCCGAAGCCGGCGCCGCAGCCCAAGGTCCAGGTGAAGGTCGAGACCAAGCCCGCGGTGCAGCCGGCCGTAAAGCCGGCCCCGGTGAAGAAGGAGCCGGCCGCCACCTCCACCGCCGACGCCCGCGCCCAGAAGCGGGCGGAGCAGAAGGCCAGCCGCATGGCCCTGAAGGACCAGCGCAAGGCCCAGCGCGACGCCGCCAAGGAGCAGCACAAGACCGAGATGGCCCAGCGCAAGGCCGAGAACGAGGCCGAGCGTGAGGAGGCGAAGGCGGAAGCCTCCGCGCGGTAAAGCATCTCACGAACTTGGTGAACCCGAGGGGCGCCGGCGGCGAGCCGGCGCCCCTTCTTGTTTTGGCACCGGCCCCGCTTCACGCGCCGCGTCGCAGGCACAGGCCGCCCACTCCCCCGTCCGATAAAACGTGCCCTGTGGCACTACGTCCGTTTTTGCGTGCACTCCGGCGGGATTATCGTATCCTTCGTCTGCCCAAGACCAGGCGCGCAGATTCCATCCGATCCGACGCGCGCCGCCCCGCTGGAGGGCGACAGCGAGATGTTCCTGATTTACGCCCTGCTGTTCACCTGCGCCGCGGGGCTGGCCGCCTTCGTCTACCGCTACGACCTGTGCCGCCGTGAGCCGTGGTACATGGTCTTCCTCGCCTTCGGCTTCGGCTTCGCCGCCATGTGGGTGGCGGGGGCGGTCGAGGACCTGGTGCTCCTGCGGCTCGGAATTACCCGCGAGGACTTCGCCGCCAAGGCCGCGGTCGTTTCCCTCGTCGAGACGGGGGCGCGCGTCGCCATGGTCCTCACCTTCGCCACCGCGTTCCGCGCCCGGTTCACCGGCGCGCTCGACGGCCTCATGTACGGCACGTTGGGCGGGCTCGGGATGGCGGTCAACGAGTCGCTGCTGTACCTGAGCCTCGCGCCCCCGACGCCCCACACGCTCGGCGTGGAGGTCGTGAGACTGTTCGCCCATTCGCTGATGGGGGGGCTGGTGGGCTTCGCCGTCGGCCAGTGGGTGCGACCGCACCTGCGACCACACCCCAAGCCCATCCTGTCCGCCGGCTGCCTGGCAGTGGCGATGCTCGTGCACTTCTCGTGGGACTTCATCGCCTACCAGGCCAGCCGCGACGCACTGCTGAAGCTCCTGCCGATGCTCCTGATGCTCGCGCTCATGCTGGTGTGGGGCGGCCTGGTCGCGTACGCGTCGGAACAGACGCCGACGCCCGAGACGGTCTCGGCGACCCTTCCGCCAGACGCGGACGAAGGCGAAGTGCCCGAATCCGCGTAACCCTGCTAAATCGTCATCCTGAGCGCAGCGAAGGATCTCTCGTCCGTCGCGCGGGCGGCGCCGAAGCGCCGGGCGCTTCGGCATTCCGAACCGTCCGTCACTCCGACCGACCCTCTCGAAAATGGACGAGAGATGCTTCGGAGTACCTCAGCATGACGGCCCGGCGCAAAAGCAACTCCCGCGCAGTCCGCACATTCACCTCGGCCGCACGACCAATTGCTCCACAACCGCCCGGTGCGGCAGGTTGATCGCCAGCATTACGCACTCCGCCACGTCCTCCGGCTGAAGCATCTTCTGACGCGCCTCCGGCGTCGGCGGCTGGGGGCGCTTCTCCAGCAGCGGGGTGTCGATGTCGCCGGGGAAGACGGCGCAAGCGCGAATCCCCCTGTCCCGCTCCTCGGCGTTGATCGACTGCGTCAGCCCCGTCACCCCGAACTTGGACGCCACGTACGCCGGCCCGGCCTTGGCGTTGGCAATGAGGCCCGCGTCGGAGACGACGTTCACAATGGTGCCTTCGCGTTGTCGCCGCATCATTGGCAGCACCGCGTGGACGAAGTGAAACGTGCCGTTGAGGTTCACTTCCACAAGCGCGTGGAACTCCTCGACCGACAGCACCTCAAACGAACGCCTGGGGATGTTGGTTCCGGCGGCGTTGACGAGGGCATGGACGGAGCCGAACTGGGATTCGAGGTCGCGTACCACGCGCGACGCCGCGTCGGGGTCCGAGACGTCGCAGGGGAGGGTGCGCATCTGGCCCTTGCGATCACGAGCAATTGACGCGGTCTCGCGCAGCGCGTCCTCGCGCCGGCCGACGATCCCAACGTGAAAGCCCTCAGCAACGAGCCGTAAGGAAACGGCACGTCCAACCCCGCTGCCGGCCCCTGTTACGATTGCAGCCTTCGTCGTGAGCATCGGTCAGACCTTCGGCACGTCCACCCACTTGCGATCCGCGTCGGATTTGATTGCCGCGTCCATCACGGCCTGCGCCCGGGCTCCGTCGATAAACGACGGACTGCACGGCCGCTGCTGGCGGATCGCGTCGTAGAACTCGAAGTTCTGGTCGTACCGGAACGTCACCAGCGGGTCGCCCTTCGCCGGGTCGCGCGGCGAGCCGGGGTAGACGAGGAATTCCTTCGGCACCGGCACCGTCTCCAGGTCCTTCGCGCCGACCTTGCCGATCTGTAGCTCCAGCGGCCGCTGCGTCGAATACGCGATCGTCCCCTCCGAGCCATTCACCTCGCACAGGTCCCGCCCGTAATGCCCCTCGCCGCGGCCCGTCGCCAGCTTCGTGCTCTCCAGCACCCCCGTGGCGCCGCCCTCGTAGTCGGCGATGATCGCGACCCAGTCCTCCAGGTCCGACGGGTGACCCTGCCGCTCGTCGACGAACCGGCGGGTGCGCGCGACCAGCCGGGCGACGGGGCCGATAAGCAGGTGGCCGTAGTCGATCCGGTGAGAGAGCATGTCGCCCAGTTCGCCGGTGGCGGCCAGCTTCTTCACCTGCCGCCATCCCAGGTTCCGCGTGCCCCAGTCCTGGAAGCGGCTGGCGCGGAAGTGGTAGGGCCGGCCGATGGCGCCGGAGTGGACGAGGTGGGCCATGAACCGCATCGCCGGCACGAACCGGTAGGTGAACGCCGTCATGTGCCGCACGCCCGCGCCCTCGGCGGCGTGCAGCATCCGCAGTGCCTCGTCCAGGTTCATCGCAATCGGCTTCTCGCACAGCACGTGAATCCCCCGCTCCGCCGCCGCGATCGCGACCGGTGCGTGGTACACGTTCGGCGTCGCGATGACGACGGCGTTGACGTCCGCCTTTTCCAACAGGTCCTGGTAGCGGGTGAAGGTCGCGGCGATGCCGGTCTGCCGGCCGGCACGTTCGAGTGTGGCCGGGTCGCTGTCGCACAGGGCGACTACCTTCGCACCGGGGCACAGCGCGAAGCCCGGCAGGTGATTCGCCAGCGCGATGCCGCCGCTGCCGACGATCCCGACACGGAGGGTGGTCATGGGCGCATTGTGGGGCCTGTCGCGGCGGATTGCGAGCGGAGGGGCCGGCCCCAGCGGTCCTTCGCAGGGACCTTGCGGGCGCGAGCGGGGGCGGCGCGCCGTGCCGGGGCGCGGCGGATCGGGGGCCACTGCGTGCGTGCCGTCTCCGCGACGTCCATTGCGTCGGGCGCGGCGTCGCCGTCGGCGTCCAGGGGCTTCCCGGTGAGCCGCCGGTACAGGTTCATCGCGTCGAACGGCGCGCGGACCTTCACGTCGTTGTCGAAGTACACGAACACGTCGCGCGCCTTCGTCTTCTTCGGCGGCTTGCCGCCGGCCCAGTGTTTCGCGTCGGGCGGCTCGGTCCCGGCGCGCCACGCCTGCAGCCGCGCGGCCCACCAGTCCAGCGCCGGGTCGTTGTACCCGCTGACGTAGATCTCCTCGTCCCCGTGCAGCCGGCAGTAGACGAAGTCGCTGGTGAGGTCCTCGCCGTACGGCCACTTGCCCGCGGTGTCGGCGAAGACGAGGGCGACGTGATGCCGGCGGAGGATGTCCACGAACTCGGGCTTCTCGAAGCTGTGGTGGCGGACTTCGACCGCGTGCCGGACGGGCAGGTCTACGTCCGCCTTCGTGTAGGCGCGGCCCTTCAGCTTCTCGTTGTGCCCCTTGGCGAAGTCGGCCGCCGCGCGGGTGTCGCGCGGGAGCATCTTCAAAAACGTTTCCAGCTTCTCCGCGTTGAACGTCATCTGCGGCGGGAACTGCCAAAGGAACGGCCCCAGCTTCTCGCGCAGGCACAGCACGCCGGAGGCGAAGAAGTTCGCCACCGCCGTTTCGCAGTCGCGCAGCTTGAGCATGTGCGTGATGTACCGGCCGCCCTTGACGGAGAAGACGAATTCGTCCGGCGTCTCCTCGTACCACTGCCGATAACTTTCGGGGCGCTGGAGAGAGTAGAACGAGCCGTTGATCTCGATGGAGTTGAGCTTGCGGCTGGCGTACTCCAGCTCGCGGCGCTGCGCCAAACCGGGCGGGTAGAACGTCCCCCGCCAGGGCTCGTAGCGCCACCCGGAAATGCCGACGCGCGCGTCGCCGAGGCGGGTGCTGCCCTTGCGTGCCGATTGCTTCACAGCGCCGATTCTGGCGCGCCACCCCCCCGGTGACAACGGACGATCCGCAGGCTCACGACGCGCATGCGGCCGCGGCCGCGACTGCACCCGGTGCCTCCCGCTCGTGCCACTCGTGCTCGACGCCGCGCATGAGCAGCGCGCAGTCGAACGTGGCCGAGCCGGGCGGGAAGCGGGCGGGGTCGTCGAAGAAGGTTGAGCGGACCTGCTCGACGGCCAGCGGCTCCACGTCCCACCGCAGCGTCCGCAGCTCCAGCCCCTGCAGTTCCCCCGCGGCGCGGCCCGGCGAATAGCCGCACGCACCGCCGCGGAAGAAGGCGGAGGCGGTGGGGAGGTCGGGGAAGACGGAGGAGCTCGGCAGTGATTGGGCGACGCGGGCGTCGATCAGCAGCCGCGTGACGCCGTCCTCGCTCTCCACCGCGATGTGCAGCCGGTCCGCCTCCTCGCGCACGTCGAACCGGGCCAGGTGGTGCACGCCGGGGAACAGCCGGCCGCCGACGAGGGTGTTGAACCGGGAGGCGCTGTCGCGCCGGGGGATGTACACCCCCTCGCGGGTGACGAGGCCGCCGTCCGGCCCCGGCTCGGCCCACTCGACGGCGATGCGGTGGGCGGCGTTCTCGGAGGAAACGCCGACGAACCCGGGCAGGGTGTTCCCCCACTTGGGGCGGAGCGCCTTCAGGCGGATCAGGCAGACGCCCGCGACCGCGTATCCGCCGGCCAGCTTCGGCCGGAACGGCGGCGGCAGGAGCGGCGCGACCACCTCGGGGTCGCAGCGCCAGTTGGCCAACACCCTTCGGTCGATGACGCCCTTGAGGACGGGGATGCGCATGTGCGTGCTCCGTGGGAGGGGACGGCGCACGATTGTACGGCAGCCCCAACGACGCACACGTTCTGAAAGTTCCGGTCGCTCCGCGCGTCACTTCGCCGGCGCGGTGAACGTGAAGAAGTCCACGTCTTCGAAGATCGGGCCGCCCGGGCCGCTGGCGGCGCAGTACGCGTCGAACCGCGCCAGCCCCGCGCGGAACTGCTCGTCCGAGATCGCCTGCAGGTCCGAATGGGCGCGCACCGCGTTTTTCTCCCGGTACTCGCGGAGGTCGTCGGCGACGCGCTGGCTGACGGTGTCGAGCGCGTGGGGAACGAACCCGGCGTTCGAAACGAGCTCGACCAGCCCCGCGCGCGACGGGAACCGCGTCTCGTCGAACGCGCGCGCCTCCGGGAAGAAGCGCTGGTAGAGGTAGGAGTCCAGCGCCTCGAGGCTGCACGTCCGGATGCACAGCGAGCCGCCGGGGCGAAGGGCGGTGCGAATCGCCCGCACCGCCGCCGGCTGGTCGCCGACGTGGTGAAACGACATCGACATGAAGACGAGGTCGACGGACTGCGGCGCCAGGGGCAGCGCCTCCGCCCGCCCGCAGACGAGCCGCACGCCGGGCAGGCCACGGAGGTTGCCCGCCGCCGCGCGAAGCATCTCACGGGAGGGGTCGATCCCGACGACGGTCTCGCCGAAGCAATCGGCCAGGACGCGCGTGAACCGGCCGGTGCCGCAACCGAGGTCGACGCTGACGCGTGGCCGGACCGGCACGCGCTGGCGGATCAGGTCCGACCACTGCGCGACCACATCCGCCGGCAGCGCGCGGGACGCGTCGTACCGCGCGGCGATGCCCGGGCGGTCGTATAAGCCCTTGGACGGTGCGGCGCCCATGGCCGCACTATAGCGGAACGCGTCAGACGGCGTGGAGGTGGCGGATGATCCGCCCGGTGTGCACGTACACCACGTCCTCGGCGATGTTGGTGCAGTGGTCGGCGATCCGCTCGAGGTTCTTGGCGATCATGATGTACGACAGGTCCGAGCTCGCCTTGTGCTGGCCGGCCTGGATGTGACAGAGCACGTCCTGGACGATCTGGTGGTACAGCGCGTCCACCACGTCGTCGCTCCGCATCACCTGGCGGGCGAGGTCCACGTCGCCCAGGTTGAGCGCCCTGATGGTGTCGCGCAGCGTGGACAGGACCGTGTTGGACATCAACCGCAGGTCGGCCGGCGCCTCGTCGCCGGCGTCGTGTGACAGCGGCGGGACGCGCTGGGCGGCGTTGACGGCGCAGTCGGCGATCCGCTCCAGCTCGCTGTTCACCTTGATGACCGTGGTGACGTACCGCAGGTCGCCGGCGGCCGGCTGGTGCAGCGCCAGCAGGTCGATCGCCGCCTTCTCGACCCGCACCTCCTCCTCGTCGATCCCGCGGTCGCCGTCGACGACCTGCCGGGCCAGCTTGGGGTCGTGCGCGAGGACGGCTTGCACCGCTTGCTCGACGGCCTGCTGCACCATCGCCCCCATCCGCGAGACGCGGCCTTTCAAGTCGTCGAGCAGGTCCTGGAGGTGACGCGACATCGGGGAACGCCTGGGTCTGGGACTGCCGAGAAGGCGCGGGTCAGCCGAACCGGCCGGTGACGTAGTCCTCGGTCTGCTTGTTGGCCGGGTTGGTGAAGATGGTGGCGGTGCGGTCGTACTCGATCAGGTTGCCGAGGTAGAAGAAGGCGGTGTAGTCGCTGACGCGGGCCGCCTGCTGCATGTTGTGCGTTACGATCACGATCGTGTAGCTCTCCTTCAACTCGGCGACGAGGTCCTCGATCTTCGCCGTCGCGATCGGGTCCAGCGCGCTGGCCGGCTCGTCCATGAGCAGCACGCGCGGCCGCGTCGCCAGTGCCCGCGCGATGCACAGCCGCTGCTGCTGGCCGCCGGACAGCCCCAGCGCGCTGTCGTGCAGCCGGTCCTTCACCTCGTCCCACAGGGCCGCCTTGCGGAGGCTGTCTTCGACGACCTCGTCGAGTGCGCCGCGGCGGCGCAACCCCTGGAGTCGCGGGCCGAAGGCGACGTTCTCGTAGACGCTCTTGGGGAACGGGTTGGGTTTTTGGAACACCAGCCCCACCTGCCGGCGCAGTGCCACCAGGTCCACGCCGGGCCCGTAGATGTTTCGCCCGCCGATGAGCAATTCGCCGGCGAAGCGGCAGCCGGGGATCAGGTCGTTGAGCCGGTTGATCGAGCGGAGGAGCGTGCTCTTGCCGCAGCCGCTTGGTCCGATGAAGGCGACGACCCGGTTTTGCGGAATCGTCAGCGAGACCTTCTTGATGGCCTCGAATTCGCCGTAGTAGACGCTGACCGTCCGCGCCTCAATAAGGGTCGTCTCCGCCGATTGTTGCGCAGGGAGCGAAGCGAAGACCGGCCGGAAGGGGGGCGACTCCGTCTTGACCGTTGCGGGCCCTGCGGGGGAGATGACGGCGGCATTTGAAACCATGGCTGCGCCCCTATGCGTGTCGTCGTCGCACTGTAGAAGCGCCCACCCGGCCTTCCAACGACTTAAAGAAACATTAACAAAACGGGCTGGCGCAACACGTTGCGCCAGCCCGTTCGTCGGATGCCAAGCCCCTATCGGAGGTGCGGCGGTTGCGCCCCTGTGAGGCGCGAGGGTCGGACCTGCTGCTACCTGAGCCGCAGCAGCCCCGCCCCCAGCGCCGCCGCCGCGGCGAAAAAGATGGTGAGCTCGGCAACGCTCGACACGACAGAAACAACCCGACGTTGCATGGGCTCCTCCGGTCTTTGGGAAGACCAATCGAAACCACAGGCCCGCCACGACGCGAAACACCCGCGCCGCCGCGGGACCGACTCCGTGTGTGGATCAACATCCCTGGCGATCCACCCCGAAGATCGTCGCAGTTGCCGGGTGGGCTTTTATGACTTCTGGTCCGGTTGGGAATTCTGGGGAAAGGGCGGGAACGTATGAAAACGTCCGTAAAAAACGTGCCGTCGGGCAGCCATTTGCAGCCATGACCAGCCGAGCCGCCCGCGCAAACTCTATCGGACGCGCCGCGAATGCCGCGCGCAACCCGCCGCCCGTTATGAGACCGATGACCCGACCGCCTACCGCAGCCCCATCACCACGATGAAGGTGAGGTCGATGACGAACAGCAGCACGATCGACGTCTCGAGGATCAGCATCCACCGGTTGTTCTGCTCCGTGCGCAGCAGGTGGTACAGGTCGTCCATCGTCTTGAGCTTCTCGTCGATCGCCCGGTGCCAGTCGGCCAGGTGGAAGCGGGCCGACAGGCTCTGGTAGATGCGGGCGAGGTGCCAGTCGCCGAAGAACTTGGTGATGTTGGACAACTCGTCGCTCAGCCGCGCCAGGTCCACGCGGATCTCGCGCAACTCCCGCTGCACGCCCGTCGCCTGCCACCCCTTCCAGCGGCGCTGCGAGATGTCGCGGTACGAGCGCTCGACCGCGTCGTCGAGCATCCGGTCGTACGCCTCCAGCTCCGCCAGCTGCACGTTCGCCAGCTCCATCAGGTAGAGCGTCTCGTCGATGTTCTGCGGCTCGTCCACGACCAGCGCCGCGTCCCAGTCCACCACGACCAGGTCCCGGTCGTAGTAGCTGAGGTACTTCACCGTCGACTCCTCCGCCTCCTGGTGCGAGAGCCGCCCGGGGTCCCGCTCCTCCGTCAGCAGCGCCGCGATCTCCCTCCGGTTGGCGTGGAGCCACTCCTCCGCCCCCATCGCCGCCGGGCTGCCCTCGGCGGCCCCGACGTTGCGCACCGGCTCGCGCCCGCCGACGCGGAAGGGGGAGTGGACGCAGAAGACGGTGTACGCCTCCTCGTCGCGCAGCTGCTCGACCGGCCGCACGTAGTAGGGGAGCAGCTCCCGGCGGACGTCCTCCGCCAGCCTTCTCACGTCCTGGTACAGGCTCGTGCCGTCCGGGAAGCGCAGGTCGTGGTAGTCCACCAGGTCCTCGACCCGGTTCACGCGGAACGGCACGCGGACGGTGATGCTGATGGCGCCGATCGCCATGATCTTCACCGACCACTCCAGCCGCATCAGCCCCCGGTGCCCGACCCGCTCGACCGCAGGCAACCGGACCATCTGCGGGCGGTAGAACAGGAACTGCCGCGGGCTCCGCTTGCTCGCCCCCACCACGAACTCCGCCACCGGCTGGCCCAGGAGCTGCCCGACCGGCTTGCGCGACATCTCGTACGCCACGTCAAAGGCGTACATGTAGACGACCGCCCCTTCGTAGGCGGCGGCGGGGGGCGCGGGCGCCGCAAGCGCGGAGGAGTCGGGACGATTGGCGTTGGACGCGGCGAGGGTCATCCGTGTGAATGGTATCGGCCGCATCCGCCCCGGCCCACCCGCCGCCAAACGAATCCTCGAACGCGGGGTCTAACGTCCGGCAAGATGCAGTGTTGGGGTGCAGGCGTCGCGCCCGCCCGTCGTCTTGCCATCACCCGCGCGGCCGAATAGCCTGCCGGCTTACAGACCACGGTCCCGAAGCACATTTCCGCCCCGAAGGAGGTCCCCGTGAAGAAGACATTGACACTGCTCACGCTCGCGTCGTTCGCCCTGGCGGCCGCACTCTTCGTCCCGGCCCGCGCCGCCGACGACAACAAGTCGGCCAAGGACTCCGCCGACGCGGCGAGTGACGCCGCGAGCAAGGCGGGCGACGCCGGCAGTGAACCCGCCAGCGAAGCCACCGAGGCGGCCGGCAAGGCCGCCGCCAAGGCCGACGCCGAGGGATTCGTCCCGCTGTTCACCGGCAAGGACCTGTCCGGCTGGAAGGCCGCCGAGAACCCGCAGGCGTTCAAGGTCGAGGACGGCGCGATCGTCGTCAACGGCGAGCGGGGCCACCTGTTCTACGTCGGCCCGGTGAAGAACCACGAGTTCAAGGACTTCCACTTCCGCGCCGAGGTGATGACGATGCCGAACTCCAACTCCGGCATCTACTTCCACACCTCACTCCAGGAAAAGGGCTGGCCGTCCAAGGGCTTCGAGTGCCAGGTGAACAACACGTACACCAAGGACCCGCGCAAGACCGGCGGGCTGTACGCGGTGAAGGACGTGATGAACACCGCGCCGGTCAAGGACAACGAGTGGTTCACCTACGACATCGTCGTCAAGGGCGACCGCGTGCAAATCATGATCAACGGCAAGACGACCAGCGAGTGGACCCAGCCGAAGGACTTCAACCCGCCCCAGGGAATGAACGGCCGCATGCTCTCCAGCGGCACGTTCGCCCTTCAGGCCCACGACCCCGGCAGCAAGGTGCTGTTCCGCAACATCCGGGTGAAGCCGCTGTGAGCGGCCGCCCGGGACGCAGAGGCTGAAGAGTTTCCCCCACAACGGGGCGAAGAAACGCAGGGACGGGGGTCGCGAATAAGGCGACTCCCGTCCCTGTGCGTTCCGCCGATCCCGTAGGGGTCCGCTTCAGCGGGGACCGCTTACTCAGAACGCGGGAGTACGCGAGACGCGAAGACGCGAAGGTGACCACGAAGAAGAATACGGGGGGAGGCACAGAGGCACGGAGGCACGGAGGCGGGCATTCGATTCGGACAGGGCTGCGCGTATCACGGGTTCGTAACCCGTGCGGGCGATATTCGAACTTTGGGACCGTGGGCACGGGTTGAAAACCCGTGTCACTTCACCCCCCCAAACGAAAGAGCGCCAGTTCGCACAGCCCTTCACGAATCGAATGCCCGCCTCCGTGCCTCTGTGCCTCTGTGTCTCCCCCCGTATTCGACTCACGTCGCGGACTTGTTGGCGCGCTTCGGGCGCAAGTGGTTCAACACGTTCATCCCGCCCAGGGCGCAGCAGAGGAAGTAGACGCCGGCGCCTGTGGCCATCAGGATCAGCAATTGGGCGGTCCAGATGGTGCGGGTGTCGCCCCTGGGGTAGAGCGGCGAGCGCTGGAGTTGCCAGCAGACGCCGGCCATGACGGCCGTTGCGGCGAGCATTGTGCCGACGGGTTTGACGAGTTTTCCCAGCCCCAATCCGCGGACGCGGCGGTCGAGCATGTAGAGCATCAGGACGGCCTGGAGGGTGAAGCTGGCGGCGGTGCCGACGGCCATGCCGCTCTCGCCCAGGCGCGTCCACAGCAGCGGCAGCTCCGCCACCAGGTTCACCGCCAGCGTCACGATCGACATGACCAGCGGCGTCGTCGTGTCGTGCAGTGCGTAGTAGGCGCGGTTGATGATCTGCTGGAGGCTGAAGGCCCAGATCGCCATCGAGTAGAAGAGCACGGAGCGGGAGATCCATTCGGCGTCGGCGGCGGTGATGTGGCCGTGTTCGAAGAGCAGGCGCACCGCCGGCTCGCGGACGAGGATGAGGCCCAGCGTCGCCGGCAGACCCTCGAAGAGCGTCGCCTCGATGCCCCGGCGGACGACGGCCTTGAACTTCTCAGGGTCGGCGTCGGCCGCCTCGGCGCTGAGGCTGGGAAAGATGGCGGTTGCCAGCGCGATGGCGAACACGCCGAGGGGGAACTGGTAGAGGAACTGCGCGAGGTTCAGCCGGGCGGGCGCGCCGAGTTCCAGCGGGTAGCGGACCCAGTGGCCGAAGAGTGAGAAGTGGGTGACGGGGTTCCCCGCGCCGTCCACGCCCTGCATCAGCAGGACGGAGATCCCCTTGTCGAGCAGGACCGAGAGCTGGAGCACGCCGGCGCCGAGGGCGACGGGGACGGTGAGCTTGAGCATCCGCCGGACGGCGGGGGAGAGGATGGTGCCCCACTTCCAATGCTCCGGGGAGAGGTGGAAGCGGAAGCCGCTGGCGCGCAACGCCGGCAGCAGGACGATCACCTGGAGCACGCCGGCCACGAGGACGAATGCGGCGAGCCAGTAGGCGAGCGTTGTCTGAAGCGGCAGGGCGCGGGCCGGGTCCTTCTCCAGGTGGAGCATCAGCATCCGCGCGCCGACGAACACGACGGCGATGTGGCACAGGTTGAGGATGACCGGGGCGGCGGCGGGGGGGCCGAACCGCCGGTGCACCTGGAGCACGCCGCCCAGGAACGCCGTGCCGCAGATGAGCAGCACGTAGGGCAACATGATCATCGTGAGCTTGATCGTCAGCAGCGTCGCGGGGCGGAGGGAGTCAGCGCCGAGTGCGAGGATCAGCCAGAGGGCCAGTTCGCCCAGGACCGTCAGCGCCAGCAGCAGGGCGCAGAGCATGTTGAAGCCGGCGGCGGCGAAACGGTTGGCTTCGGGTTCGCCGTCGCGCTTCAGGGACTGCGCGTAGAGCGGGATGAACGCGGCGGAGAGGGCGCCCTCGCCGAAGAGCTTGCGAAACAGGTTGGGGACGACGAAGGCGACGGTGAACGCCGAGGCGACGAGCCCGGTGCCGAGGTAGTGGCCGGCGACGACTTCGCGGACGAGGCCGAGGACGCGGCTGACGAGCGTCAGGGCGCCGATGAGCTTCGCGTGGCCGAGGAAGGAGGTCCTGGCGGCGCGCTCGACCGTCGGGGCGCCGGAGGGCGCGGGGGGCGCGGCGGAGGTCTGATCAATGGGGAAGGTCAAAGCGGGTTCGGACATCCGTGTCACCTG
>Ga0075431_100002617_pt1 | contig 17411 bp, 18 predicted proteins | sample RhiMetdeltSRZDD5_FD_75297 | JGI IMG/M metagenome (GOLD analysis project Ga0075431, IMG submission 75297) | Populus rhizosphere microbial communities from Tennessee, USA - Rhizosphere MetaG P. deltoides SRZDD5 | ecosystem: Host-associated > Plants > Roots > Rhizosphere > Soil | place: USA... | reverse complement strand
GCGCTCGTCATCCTGCAAAGCGCCGGCATCAATCTCACCTCGCTCAACGTTCTCGTCGGCGCGATCGGAGTCGGCCTCGGGTTCGGCCTGCAGAACATCACCAGCAATTTCTTCAGCGGCCTCATCGTGCTGTTCGAGCGGCCGATCAAGATTGGAGACCGCGTCGAAATCAATGGCGTCGTGGGCGAGGTGCGTGAGATTGCGGCGCGCGCCACGACTCTCGTCACCGACGAGAACGTGGCCGTCGTCGTGCCGAATTCCCAGTTCGTCTCCGAGCGCGTGATGAACTGGAGCCGACCAGGCAAGCTGACCGCGTATGTACTGTCGTTCTATGTGGCGCACTCCTCCGATCCAGAACTGGTGCGGCGAGTACTGCTTGCCGCCGCGGGCGAGCATCCGGACGTCCTACGGAAGCCAGCGCCGGAGGTGGAGTTCGTAGAAGTAGGCCGGACAGGGCTGCGATTTCACCTTCAGGTGTGGAGCACCGAGCACGTCAAGTCGGCTGGTGCGCTCAAGAGTGATCTGAATTTTGCAGTCTGGAGGCAACTCGGCGCGGCCGGTGTCACGCTGCCCGCCCAAGGTTCGATGATGTTCGGGATGCCGATCGCCGCGTCGAAGAGCTCATCTGCGACGTGACTCGGGGTTGCTTAGCTCCTCTGCTCCTTCAGAAATGCCAGGGTATGGGTCACGCACTCGTCTGCGTTGGCGGCGGCAATGTGGTACGCATCGCTGCGAATCACCACGAGCCTCGAATTCGGAATCTGCACCTGGTACGCTCGCGCCTTCTCCACTGAGTGCATCTTGCTTCGGTCGGCCGTGATCACCAACGTTGGAGCCGTGATGCGCTGCAGCACGCCCTCCTTCGCGAGATCAAAGTTCGACAGCGATCGGCTCAAGCCTTTGACGCCTTCGCGTTCGGGATGGCTGAACAACGTGTTCCAGTAGGCGATCATTTCCTTCGAGACGTTTGAACCCAGACGATCTCGCTGCGGAATCGGCGAAGGGTCGGCGATCGCCAATGGCGACGCCGGACCACCCACAACGACGAGTGTTCGGGTGCGCTTCGGATGATCGGCCGCAAACCGCATCGCGACGGCTCCGCCGGTCTTCGCTCCGATGATGTGCGCCGATTCAATGCCGGCCTTGTCCATCACCTGCGTGACGAAGGTGGCGAGGTTCGCGAGGGAGTATTCGAAGCCGCGCGGAACCGTGGAGTGTCCAAGCCCGGGCAAGTCCGGGCGAATCAGCCGGTACTCCTGCGCCATCCGCGGCACCCACGCGTACCATTCGATGCCGGATTCGTCGTTGCCATGGATGAGGACCACGGGTTCCGGCCTGCGCCAGGGCTCCCCCAGCCAGTCTTCTCTATAGAAGTGATCTTCCTGGTAATCGTCCCTCAGCGACCTCACGGGCAGACTTTGTGCACCCATCGCCGATCCCGCGGGTGCGTCCGATCGAGACGACATCCCGAGCATCGCGAGCGTGCTGCCGCCAACATGCAACAACTGGCGACGAGAGATGGTTCGAGTCATGGCTTTACCTCGGCGCAGTTCTGAGTTCTGAGTTCTGAGTCATCAGATTGACGACTCTGCAATCGCGCTTTCAAACTCACAACTCATGACTCATCACTCAGGACTGTTCTAAGACCGCCCCTGTTCGCGCAGGAACTGGATGAGAAGTTTGCTCACCTGCTCCGGCTGCTCCTGCTGCACCCAGTGCCCGGCTCCCTCGACGAGATGAAATCCGACCATCTGCGTGCACGCGGTGGTCCGCATTCTGTCCACGGCGCCCGGTGTTTGATACGTGCCCCAGTCGCTCTTTCCTCCAACGAACATCGATGGGACGTCGATCGCGCGGCCCGAGAACGTACGCATCTCGGCAAGGCTTTTCGGGTCCGATCCGCGACGCACGCGATACCCCTGGAGCGCGCCAGTGAACTGCGTACGACCGTACTCGGACGCGTATACATCGACTTCGGCGTCGGTCAGCCACTTGCACGCCGCGATCTCCGCTGGTGACGGCATGAAGGGCGCCACCGTCTCTGCCATCCCCTTGTCCTTCTCCATCACGTAGTAGGTAGGGATTTTGGCCATCTCCTCGGCGATTCGTGCCTTCAACGGATGCGGGTTGTTTCCTTTCCAGTCGGCGCTCTTGTAGTGGTAATAGGCGCGGAAGAATGCATGCAGGCCCTGAGGGGCATGGAGCATGTTGTCGTTCGCCCCGCGCGTGCGCTGATAGTTCTGGTAGTACTTCCGGGGAGGATTCAGCTTGGCAAGCTCCGCATCCAGTTCGTCGTCAGTAGGTGCCGGGCGCGGCGCGGCAGCTCCGTTCGCAGTGTCGAACGGCATTGCGGGCGGCCCTTCGAACGGCGAGCTCATGATCGTGATCGAACGGAAGACATCGGGCCGAATGAGCGCCGACCACGACGCGACGGGCGCTCCCGCATCGTGCCCCACCACCATCGCCACCGAGCGGTATCCCAGTGCATAGACGAGCGCCATCGCATCCCGAACCATGTTGAGGATGCGGAACGGATCCGGATCGGCGTCATAGGTATCGTCCCAGCCGGTGGTGCGGCCATAGCCGCGCTGGTCGGGAGCGATCACGTGATACCCCGCTGATGCCAGCGGAAGCATCACCTTGCGCCAGCTGTAGGCAAGCTCCGGAAACCCATGTAGAAGCAGCACCGCCGGCCGGCCGGGCGTCTCGTAGCCGGCTTCCAGCATGTGCACGGTGAGGCCGTTGACATTGGCGACTCGCCGGGAACGAATGCCCGGCGGAATCGTGGCGTTGCCGTACGGGGGAAGGCTCGCAATATCGGTGCGGACCGACCCTGGCTGTGTCCGGTCTTGCGCAAGCGTCATACCGCCCATCGCTACTGCGGAAGCCGTCGCGAGGAAACCTCGCCGGGACAAGGTAGATGTGGTTGCGGACTGGTCCGACATGTTCGATCTCCTTCGCGGGAAGCGTCGATCCGGGGGATCCGGGACTGTCCGAAACGAGCCGTATGGTAACTCATCAGACGACGCACCATTTCTTGCAGCAGTCCTCGAGGCCGCTCATGCCTCGACCATCAGCGAACGTCGCGCGAAAACCGATCAGCAAGGGGGACGGCGCCAGATTACTCGCCCGCATCAGGAGCGCCGGCAGGCGGCCGTGGTCCAGGGCTGTCTACCTGGGCAGACGAGAAATCGGCACGTTGGCCACGCTCCTCCTGTTTGCGGCCCTCACTCTCACGTTCGGAATCGTCGCGAACGAAATGAGCGCGGGGAACACGCGCGCCTTCGACAACGCTGTCGTGATGGCGCTGCGCAGTGACGCCAACCCGTCCGACCCGCTTGGGCCCACGTGGTTCGAGGGAGCGGTTCGTGACATCACGAGCCTCGGAAGCAACGCCGTGTTGATCATTCTTACGCTTGGAACCGTCGGCTTCCTGGCTCTGTCCGGGGCACGCGGTGCCGCGTTGCACGTGCTCGCGTCGGTGGGCACCGGCGCAATGCTGATTCAGGTCTTGAAGGAGCTGTTTGGAAGAGTGCGTCCTGATGTCGTGCCGCAAGCGGTCAGCGAGGTGACGCGCAGCTTTCCGAGCGGGCACGCGACACTTGCGGCGGTGACCTACCTCACATTGGGTGCGCTGGTGGCGCGTGTACAGACCAAGCCAGCGCTGAAGATGTATGTGCTCTTCGTCGCTATCCTGCTGACCCTGCTGGTGGGCGTCAGCCGCATATATCTGGGCGTCCACTGGCCCACCGATGTCCTGGCTGGATGGTGCCTTGGCTCAGCGTGGGCCATTGCATGCTGGCTCGTCGCAGTGCAGCTGCAACGCAAGGGTCAGATCGAAAAGCGCATCGGCGCGTGAGCTCGAGATCACAGCACGGCATAGCCGCAACCTAACATGCCGCGCTGTGATCACCGTTGTTTCCTGGTGACACTAACGCGCTCGCGCTGTTTGCCCAAAAAACATACTTCAGCGCGTTAGTGTCACAGCGACTTCAAGTACTCGACAAGGTCGGCCTTTTGACGCGGTGTCAGGCCCAGCCGAAACAACCGGTCATAGTGATCGACGACTGCAGGCAGATCCCGCGCGCTGCCGTCGTGGAAATACGGGGGATGCTGCAGAAGTCCGCGCAGCGGCGTCGTGCGGTACTGCCGCGTTGCGGATCTGGCGGCATACGCCGGGTCCATGCCGACTTCGACTGGATCGTGCAAGAACGGCGCTGCGGCATTCGGACCGCTCGACACATCGGTCAAGTTCGGCCCCCGATGACAAGTGCTGCAACGCGCCTGGTTGCGGAACACGTCCTTGCCGCGCCCGGCGGCCTCAGGGTCGAGGCTTCCCGCATCCGGCTTCGGCGCGCGCAGCTGCAATTGATACTCGAGGAGCGCCGCCAGCTTCGGCGTGACGAGGTCAGGCGTCTGTGTGATGAACAACGCAATTCGCGGATCGCTGAAGTTGCCACGGCCGCCCATCTGGCCAACGCCGACGTAGCTGTTCCAGTACGAGATCGGGCCGTCGCCTGTATACGTCTCGAACCCGACGCCTCTCAGGCCATACACGGGCGGAATCACGATTGGTACGGACGGACTGTTCAACGGGACGATGTTCACACCGTTGAACGCATGATGCCGCGGGTCGTACTTTCCCGGCCCCCATGTTCTGAATTCGGCCTTCGTGGCCTCGTCCAGAGCGGGTGAGAGCGCGACGATTGCGCCGACGTTCAGATCGTGATTCGCCCATCCGTCGAGCCGCTTTCCGATCCCCGGCGCGAACGAGTCGTCCACGGAGGAGTGGCACAGCGCACATGTGACGCCCACCTTTGTGAGATGACCGGTCTCATTCACCGCGCCTTTCACGCCAACGAACGCATCCCGGCGAAGCAGTTCGATCGTCACAGCCGGATCGGTGAGATTGACTTGGCCGCGCCGCAGCGCATCGACGATCGACGGTGGAAGGGCTTCGACATCTACCTTGAGCCCGACCCCGAGCGCGGTTACAGGATCGATCGCTGGAATCACGTCGTGCATTCGCAACACGTCGGTCCAGAGCTGCTCGTCTCCAAAAGTGTCGTAACGAAAGATGTCTTTCCCTTCCTCGAGACGAGCCTCGCGACCGTGTGCGACGCCGGCCGCATCGAGCTGACGCGAAGACGCGGTGACGACTTGGGAGATGGCAAGTGCCATCATCAGGATGTAGAGAATTGAAGCAGCGCCAATGAGCCGCATAGTCCCACCACTCCTTTAGTGCGCAACAGGTATCTCGTGGTGCCTTCAGGACGGCAGCACGAGGTTCAATGATTGGAGTGGCGGGAATCGAAAGAGTGACAGGCGCTCAACATCGATGATCGATGAATGATGATTTGATCATCGATAGATCCATCAATCCATCTATGCATCGATGAATGATCCGGATCATCGATGCATCGATTGACACATCGATGGTTAGATCATCGATCATCGATCATCGATGTAATCCGTGCGAGAACGTTAGCAACGACGCGATCGCATCGCGGCCGGTAGAAGCGGAACACATCCGGTGCGGATGCACCAGCGCGCTCCAAGAGCGACCGGCGCAACGCCGTGCGTGCACGGGACAAGCGCGTCTTCACCGCGTCTTCGGATACGCCGAGCGCCTCCGCGGTGTCGGCAGTACTCAGGCCTTCCACGTCTCGAAGCACGAACACTTCACGCGCGCCTCCGGGCAGAGTGTCAATGGCCCATTCGAGCAGCTCGCGCAGCTCGCCGGCAAATGCCTGCCGTTCCGGATCCGGCGTCGCGTTGAGCGGCGTAATCGCCTCCACGTTCGACACCTCGTCGTCGAATGGTTCATACCGCCCGCGGCGCCGCACACGTGCCAGCGCCTCGTTGATCGCAATCCGGGTCAGCCACGTTGCGAACTGCGCCTGGCCCTTGAACTGCCTGAGGTGGGAGAAGGCGTTGACATACGCCTGCTGGATGACGTCTTCGGCCTCGCGGTCGTCGCGCGTAATCGCGCGCGCCGCGCGGTAGAGCCGCTCGTTGTAGCGGCGCATGAGCAGCTCGAATAGTCCAGTATCGCCGGCCAAAACCTGCCGGACGATGTATTCGTCGCTTTGCTCCGGCCCTTCACGCAGAACGGCAGCGCTTGCAGTCGTCATCGGATTCATCATCTCAGTATAGAGAGTCGCGTCGGTCAAAAAGGTGACATCGGGCGCGATGTCACGTTTTGGCGCCTGCTGGCTCGAATTGCCGGGAGGAATTTTCACAATGGATACCCGACTGAACACCGCCTGGATTGCGCTGCGTTTCGCGCTTGGCCTGACCGCAACGCTGGCCGGGCTCGACAAATTCTTCAATCTGCTCGCCGACTGGGGAACGTACGTGAGCCCGCTGGCCGCGCAACTGCTGCCGTTCTCCACTGGCACATTCATGGGAATCGTGGGCGTCGTCGAGATCGCCGTCGGTCTGGCCATTCTGACCGGCTGGACGCGAATCGGTGCCTACGCCGCCGCTGCATGGCTGCTCGGTGTGGCCGTAAACCTCGCCGCAGCCGGTTACCTCGACGTCGCCGTTCGGGATGTGGTGATGGCGATTGCCGCGTTCACGCTGGCTAAGCTGACCGAAGTGCGGGCGGAATCACCGTCACATGCGCTCGACGCGGTTGCGGTGCGACCGAGCCGACCCGTGACGGCGTGATGCGGCGCCGGTCTTCGTCTTTGATGTTGTCGCCTTTATAACGATTCGCGGCGCACGTAGGGCGCGGCTTCACGGCCGCGCCGGAAAATCTCACTCCGGCTATCGCGCTGTTGAAGTCGTAGCGCGCAGGCTTTAGTCTGCGCGGCCAGAGAAAAAGATCGCGCAAAATGGCGGATAGCCGGGCACGAAATCGCGTCGAAGCATCGCACTTTCGCACCGTCGGACGCACCATCGCACCATCGCACCGTCGCACCATCGCACCGTTGGCACTTCAGGCACCTCAGGCACCCCCAGGCACCTTAATATTCCTGACACGTGGCGCTCAGCATCACACGCTTGCGACTCGGCAATCAGCGTCTGTCCGGCGGCCGCTTTACGAATCCGGAAGACGTCGTCAGCTGGCTTGGCGCGGTGCAGGCGCAGGAGTACGGTGACACGAAGTGGGCACTAGGGTTGCGGATGCGGCGCGCCGGAGACGATCGGATCGAACTCGCGTTCAGCCAGGGAAGAATCCTTCGCACGCACGTTATGCGCCCGACGTGGCACTTCGTCGCCCCCGCGGATATCCGCTGGATGCTGGCGCTCACAGCACCGCGCGTGAGCGCCCGCATGGCCCCCTATAACCGCAGGCTCGAGCTCGACGCGGCGACCTTCCGCCGAAGTGAAAGAGCGATGGTCCGGGCGCTGCGCGGCGGAGCGCAGCTCACCCGCCAGGAGTTAAAGGCAGTGCTGCAGCGCGCCGGTATTCGAGTGGATGGGACGCAGCGCCTTGCTCATATCGTCATGCAAGCGGAGCTCGATGCCGTGATCTGCAGCGGCGCCCGGCGTGGCCGACACTTCACGTACGCGCTGCTCGACGAGCGAGTTCCGGTATCGCGCGCGCCGTCGCGTGACGACGCGCTGGCTGAACTGGCACGGCGGTACTTCAGGAGCCACGGTCCGGCATCGCTCCGGGACTTCGTTTGGTGGTCCGGACTGACCGCAGCCGACGCACGCGCGGGCATTGCGATGGTTGAACGAGAGTTTGTCCGGGATGTCGACGACGGCACGACCTATTGGTTCCAATCGTCGTCCCACGCGCCCGCTGTGGCCCGAACTGCGTACCTGCTGCCACTCTACGACGAGTATCTGATCGCCTATAAGGATCGCAGCGCGGCGCTCGATCTGTCTCTCTGGAGGCGGGGCTGGTCACGCGATCCCCTCAGCGCTCCGATCGTCGTCAACGGCCAGGTCGTTGGCGGATGGAGGCGCATTCTCAAGGGAGACAAGGTCGTGGTCAAGGCGACGCCGTTCGCGCCGCTCAGCAAGCAACAACTCTCCGCGATCACCGACGCCGCCCGCGCCTATTCGACGTTCCTCGGCGTCGATCTCGAGCTTTCGTGGAAGTAGGAAGGGCGCGTGCTATCTGACCGGAGCACCAATCCACCACGTGATGCCGTTCTGATCGATGACTCCGGCATTGCGGTGTCCGTACGGCTTGTCCTCGGGCTCGCTTTCGGACGTCGCTCCCGCCTGAAGCGCGCGTGCGTATGTCGCATCGACGTTATCGACCCACAGGTACAGCGCTGCAGAGCGAGGCGTCCAACGTCCGCCCGCCTGACCGAGCATGACGAGGGAATCGCCGATCTTCATCTCGGCGTGCATTACCCGGTTGTCCGGGTTCCTCTGACACTCGACTTCGGTTGCCCCGAACGCAGCTTTCAGGAAAGCGAGCTCTGTATCTGCATCCGATACGAGGAGATAGGGTGTGACGGTGCGATATGTGTTTTTTGAATCTGCCATACCGCCATCGTCTCAAATGCCGTCTGTGGCGGATTGTAGAAATTTGACGTGGTTCTGAAACGACGTCCTCACTGAGTGATAGACAGTCGGCGTAATGCCCGCGAACGATCGGAAGTCGTGGATGAAGTGCGCTTGATCGAAGTATCCGCAGTCCATCGCCACGCGAGTCCAATCGACACGGCGATCGTGATGCGACAGCGCCAACGCTCGCTGGAACCGACGAATGCGACAGTAGCGCTTCGGCGTCACGCCCACTTCGCGCTTGAACCGTTCGATGAATCGCTTTGCGCTCAAGCCGATCGTGTCCGTCACCCTTGCAACGTTGATCGTCGACGGCGTTCGATCGAACGCGGCGAGAGCGTAGGCAACGGCCGGGTGCGTCCCTGGTGGCCTCCACATCTCTTGCAGCACCGCTTCGAACGCATCGAGCGTCGCCTCGATCGTGCGGCATTCGAGAAGCCGTTCGCGCAGAATAGCCGCACGACGAGAGTCCCAGAGCGACTCGAGGGGAACGTCGGCGTCACTCGCTTCGTGTGCAGGCACGCGGAAGAACGGCACTGTGCCTCCAGGCTTGAACGCGACGCCCGCCACGTATTCCTGTTCTGACGTGTCGATGACTTGAAAGCGAGTATGCACGCCAGATAACACCGAGCCCGATGTAGACACACATCGATGGGGGGACTCCGGATCGTAGAGGCGTGTCTGGTCTTCCTTGAGGTTGACGATCAGCTGTGCGGTACCGGTCGGCATGACCCGCTCGAGCGTATGCGGGCGCGGATCGTTCTGGTAGACCCAGATCGACTCGATGAACGAATCGAGGGGCGATGCCGGAACACGATGACAGAACTGCATGACGACGCGACTCTGGAGTAACGACTTAGTCTAGCCCGTGTCGCCACGGCGGACGTGCGGGTGAATTGCCCATACGAATCAGCGCGAAAGACAGTGCTTGACACCGCCCGCGCCGCGGTTGTATTAAACCAATAAGTTAATTAACTCATTGGTTCAGCATATGTCCGACCAGCTCAGCACCACGTTCGCCGCGCTCGCCGACCCGACGCGGCGCGCCATTCTCGCCCGGCTTGCCTCGGGCGAATGCTCGGTCACCGAACTGGCCGAGCCCTTCGACATGAGCTTGCCCGCGGTATCCAAGCACCTGCGCGTCCTCGAGCGCGCTGGACTCATCGCGCGCGGTCGGGAAGCCCAGTGGCGACCCTGCCGGATCGAGGCGGCGCCATTGAAGGAAGTGGCCGACTGGACGTTGCGCTACCGGAACCTCTGGGAGCAGCGGTTCAATCGGCTCGACACATACCTGCATCAGATGAAAGCGAAGGAGGAGAAACGTCATGGTCGTAAGCAGCGCCGCAAATAGCAGCACTTTTACGGTGACTACACCGTCCGATCAGGAAATCCGGATGACCCGCCTGTTCGATGCACCCCGCCGCCTCGTATTCGAGGCGATGACAAAGCCGGAGCACGTGAAGCGATGGTGGGGACAACTCGGCGATGGCTACTCGGTGCCCGTCTGCGAGATCGACTTGCGCGTCGGCGGCCGGTGGCGATTCGTCAACCGGCATCCGAAAGGCGAGGCCGCCTTCCACGGCGAGTATCAGGAGATCGCCCCGCCCAGCCGCCTTGTTTTCACGGAGATCTTCGAGGAATTCCCGGACAGCCCCTCCGTCGTGACTCCCGAGTTCGCCGAGGAAGGAGGCAAGACTCGAATGACGGCGACGGTGCGCTATCCGTCGAAGGAGGTGCGCGACATGGTCATGGCGTCTGGCATGTCCACGGGTGCGGGCATCAGCTACGATCGCCTCGAAGATCTGGTCGCGGAGCTGCAGCGGGCGAAGTAGTTTCCGGCCCGGCCCCGACTGTGTGACGGGCGCGGGCAAACGCCACAAGTCACAAGGCTCGAGTCACAATGCACAACGATCGTTATTTGTGACTTGTGACTTGTGACTTGATTAGTGCCGATCCGGAGGACACGTGGTTCGAACCGTTGCGTACTGGATCACCACCGGGGTGGTGGCGCTGATGCTGCTTGGTTCGCTGAGCTATCTCACCGGGAATGAACAGGTGGTGTCCGGGTTTGCCAAAGCCGGATACCCGCAACACCTTCGGATCGTGCTCGGCATCGTGAAGCCGGCGGCCGCGATCGTCTTGCTGCTTCCGGGATTGGCGCTTCTCAAGGAATGGGCCTATGCCGGCGTCACGTTCGCGTGGGTGATGGCGTTCATCTCCGCGTACACCTTGGGCGAGCCCACGCAGATCTGGGTCATGCCTTTGGCGCTGCTTGCGCTTCTAATCGTTTCGTATGTGACGAGACCGCTCAGTCGCCGTTTGACCGCCTAGAGCCCGGTCCTGTCGTAGGGGAAGGTTAGCTCGCGCCACGATCTTGTCGATCGCTTCTCACACGATATGCGCCTCGGTCACCGCTCAGGTAGTCACCCTAGAAAATTTTACATGCGAAGCGCAAGAAGCGCTTGACTCGCGGTTACATGACGTTCATATTCCTGTCGTCCGGTTGTTTCCCTCAACCCTGAACGAAGCGCACCCAAAGAACAAAAACAGATCGCATCCCCGGTCCAGAGGTCCAATTTGCGCGTTTTTGACGCTGGTGCGCATTGCGGAGGGAGAGGAATATGCCGGACATTCGCATCCTGACGATCATTCGCGATGCGCCGAACGGTTCTCGCACGTTGGCGTCCCGCAGCGAGGATCCAGACAATGCCAGTACAAGATGACGACCGTGGCAGCAATTACGGCTTTGGCTTTTTCGTTGGCTTCCTCATCGGAACAGCCATCGGTGCGGCATTGGGTGTTCTCATAGCGCCGAAGTCGGGTGCCGAGGTCCGTGCCGACGTGCGTGAAGCGGCAGAACGGAGTGCCGAGGCTTTCCGCAAGGCGAGGGCTGCACGCGAGTCGAAGTCCGAGTCCGAATGATCGACGGTGCGCCGCGTCGCCACCTAACGATTCTGCTGCCCTACCTCATACCCGTTGCCGCTGCCGCCCCACGCGCGCGCTCACTCCCGTCACCCTGGGCGCTGACCACAATGCGGCACGAGACCCGTCATCATCGTTCGCACACGACGTGTGTGCGAAGGGCCTGGGATGACTTGACCCTTCGCACACGTGGAAGAGGCTACCACCGGAATTCATGACCGAGCGACGAGTGGATCTCATACCACGCCTTGATCGGGGTGGGCTCGCCGCGACTCGCCTCGCCAAACGAAACGAGCTGACCCAGCGGCATGTCCCCGGGACGAGTGACTGACTTTGTGAACCCCAGGTAATGTACCCGCTGACGATCGGCGCTCATGACGCGAACGATGGCACGATCGGTGCCGTTTGGCCCCGATTCGAACGCGTACTTACCCGGCGCGAGCACGACGCCGGGCAGGGCGACGGCGCTGTTGAACGTGACGTAGTTCGTTCGGATCGGCCCTTGGGCCTGCGTGGACGACGTTGTCAGCAGTGTGGCCATTGCCACGGCGCATGCGGTTAGGACGAATGTGTGTTTGAGCACGTGACGTTTCCTCCTTTGTGTTCATTAACGTCAGCGCCTGTCCGGCCGAACACCCCGCACACTAACGAGGCGTCATAGCTTGCATGTCGCGCTCCTCGAGTCGCACGCACGTGAGTGGCCGGCGATCATCATCGACGCACCGCTACGGAACTTGCGTCGAGAACTTCGATCGACGCAGGTCGGCGCGTACGTCGTTTCCGGCCCGAATCGCTGCCGCCGTCTCGAACGTATTGCCTCTACGAATCCCAATGCGCTCATAAAAGAAATACAACGCGTTCGTATCGGTTACCTTCGAATTGCCGAGCACTTCGATGGCGTGTTGCAACTCATGACCGATCGATCCCATCAGGTTCCAGTCGACATCCTTCGCATCGACGCGCACCCGCACGATCCGGTTCGCGCCAGCGGCGCTCACGGCCGCGAGGCAGGCACGTACGCCGTGCCCGCATCTGCCGTGTTCCACATACACGATCCCGTCCGTCTGATCGATAGTCTGGGCCAACTGACGGAAGCTGCGTGACCGAGCGCTGGCCTCGGTGACAATCGCCGCGAGGCGGCTCTCTACGGCGCGGATCCGCACGACCACCGGACATGAGGAAGACGGCTCAGCGCATCTATTCATGCCCGGTACCTGAGCGGACGCCGTGCCCGACAACATCAAGAACAGAATGAGTGGCGTCAGGAATCGCATGGCTCAACTCGAGCACCGTCACTCTCAGTAACGACGGGAAGCGGCCGATCAAACGTGGAGGATTCGAGCGAAGGTGCTGCGATGCAGATCCGTGCCGTGCGGCCTCGGCCGCTGGAAAGACGTGATCGCGCTCGGGTCGCGCGCCGGGGGCGGATTCTGTCGCCTGTCTATTGGAACGTATTACCGAAACGACGTGCAGACTGCCGCAGATCGATTCGCTCCAACTCGACGAGTGGACGTTGTCGGGAGACGCTGGTACAATCCCCGAGCTTCGTTCGCCCGACCCCTGTATCGCCGCTCGGAGATTCATCCGAAAGGAGTGGAGCGATGCGCACCATGCTCTCGAGGGGACTCGGTACTCTCATCCTGGGACTCGGCATCAGCGGGCTCGCGCCAGCAATCGTTCACGCCGACGTACCGCAGAGTCCAACCTTCTCACAGCACATCGCGCCGCTGTTTCAAGCGAAGTGCGAGACGTGCCATCGGCCTGGCTCCATCGCGCCGATGTCGCTGCAGACTTTTGAGCAGGTCCGCCCGTGGGCGCGCTCAATCCGAGAGCGCGTGCTGGGGCGGCAGATGCCGCCGTGGCACATCGACAAGACCGTCGGCGTCCAGGAGTTCAAGAACGACCGGTCGCTGTCTGACGACGAGATCGCCACAATCGTCAAATGGGTCGACGCCGGCGCCCCGCAAGGCAACCCGAACGACATGCCTCCGCCGAAGACCTGGCCGGACGGCCAGGGCTGGAACTATGCGGACCGCTTCGGCGAACCCGATCTGATCATCCGTTCCACGCCGTGGACGCAAAAGGCCGGCGCCAACGACACCTGGTGGAAACCGGTCGTCCCGTCCGGCGTCACCGAGCCGCGTTGGGTGCGAGCCATCGAGGTGCGACCTGGTACGGTGAAGGGACGCAAGATCACCCACCATGCCAATTCCGACCTGCTCCAGGACGAGCCCGGCGAGCTCACGCAGGCGGGCCCGGGCCGGTTCATGGAGTTCGCGGTTGGGAAGGAAGGAGAGCTGATGCGGCCCAACAGCGGCAAACTGCTGCTGCCCGGCTCGCGGATCGCCTGGGACATCCATTACTCAGCAAGCAAGGAGGACATCACCGACTTCGTGGAGATGGCCGTCTACTTCTACCCGAAGGGACAGGAACCGAAGTACCGACAGCACCTGCTTCGCATGGGGAACACCGGCGATGGCGCCATCGACCTTCCGCCGAACACCATCAAGGCGACCGAGAGCTTTTATCCGCTGCGACAGGCGGCGCGGATCGAAAGCTTCCAGCCGCACATGCACCTGCGCGGTAAGGCGATGTCACTCGAGGCGATCTTGCCGAGCGGCCAGACGGTGATCCTCAGCCACGTCGACAACTTCACCTTCAACTGGCACAACGCGTACGTCTACGCCGATCACGCCGCGCCGCTGTTGCCCAAAGGAACGATGCTGAAAGTCACGGCCTGGCATGACAACACGGTGGCCAACAAGAACAATCCCGATCCAAACGTCTGGGTCGGGTACGGCGACCGCACGGTCGATGAGATGGGCCATGCGTGGGTGAACGTGACGTACCTGAACGATGACGAGTATGCCGCCGAGGTTGAGGCGCGCCGGACCCAACTGACTAAAGGTACACGTTAGCGAGCAGCGCTTTGCGCATCAGGGGACGCATGCGGTGAGATCGCATGGCGCGGTGTTGTTGCTGGTGACGGCGATCGCGATCGCCGTCTGGGCGACCGCGACGCCCGGGCTGGCCCAGCTGGCCCAACTCCCCCGGCCGCCGCTCGTCCTCGAGCCGCTCGGTGCATCGGGTGAGGCGATCTTCCCTGCGCTCGAAGGATGGGGGCCCGACAAGAACGGCGAGACCCTGATCCTGCTCGGGTACTACAACCGCAACAAGAGTCAGGAGCTGGACATTCCGATCGGTCCGGACAACCGGATCGAGCCGGACGGTCCCGACTACGGCCAGCCCACCCACTTCTATGCGGGCCGGCAGCACGGCGTATTTGCGATCAAGGTACCAAAGGATTTTGGCAACAAGCGGCTGACGTGGACGCTCACCGCGAATGGCCAGACATCAACGGTGTCGTTCTGGCTCAATCCTGCCTACTGGGTGAACTTCTACAAGCATCCCGCCAACAGCAACGAGCCGCCGGTGATCAAGTTCGCGCGGGATGGCCCCGTAATGACGGGACCGTCGGCTGGCATCGTGCAAACGCTGTCCGCATCGGTCGGGCGACCCGTGTCGTTGACGCTCTGGGCATCCGATGTGCCCATGCAGGAGCGAGACGTGGAAGCGGAGCTCGCGGCCCGTGCTCGCGCCACGAGCCCGACGGCGCGCGCCTCCGACGCGGTCGCCGTCGTAGGCGGTCAGGTGATCGGAATCGGCGGCGCCAGGGCGGCCGACGCCGGCTCGGATCCGCGGCCGGATATCACCGTGAACTGGCGCGACCATCGCGGCCCTGCTCGCGTGTCGTTCGCCCAGAGCCGCATCCCGCTCGTCACAAAAGGCGACGCGAATCTGTTCCTCGAAGCCTCGACGACAGCCACCTTCAGCACTCCAGGCGAGTACGTCGTCCGCGCGCAGGTGAACGACACGTCCGGCGACGGTGGCGGCGGCGAACAGTGCTGCTGGACGACCGCGCACGTGCGGGTAGTCGTGAAATAGAGCCGCCCGACCGCCACCCAGCCTGATCGGCGTCCACACATTCATCGATGACCTGGGCTATCCAGCCACATAGAGCGTCTCTGATGTGCGCGGTTGCGCCGCGTGCCAGGCGTCAGGGGTCACGAGTCGGGGTGATTTACAGCGACGTCACTGCCATTTCTTGCTGACTCGGGCCTCAGTTGTTCGGTCGGAGCCTGTTCGGCGTTATTCCACTCAGTTGGCTCGATCCGGCTTCAGAGAGATGCAGCAAGTCGAAACGTCCGACCCGGTTGCATTGAGGACAGGCGCCATGCCCGACCAGAACCTCCCTTGCGACAGACTGCCCGCACTCGATCCACCCATTGACCTGCCAACCGGAGGACATCCCGGCGCCAGACCTGCCGTGGCCGTAATCGTGTTTCACGGCATGGGCCAACAGGTGAAGTTCCAGACTCTAAACGATGTGGCATACGGCATCCGCGACGCCGCCATAAGAGCCGGCAGCATACTCGCGCAGCCAAGAACGGTGCTGCTCCGGCAGCGCAAGAGCGACGGCGCGTGTCGCTACATTCCTCGAGCTGAACTTGAAGTCGCCGAAAGTCCCGGAACCGCGATTCACGTCTATGAGTGTTACTGGGCACCCCTAACGGAAGGGAAGGTCACGCTCCGCGATGTCGCGAGATTTCTGATGAAAACCGGCATCGATGGTTTCCGACTGGGGACGCGCCGGTTTTGCCGAATCCTGTTCGGCGACTGGAAGCCGTATTCAATCCCTGGCGCGACGCAGGTGCATTTCACGATTGCGCTCGCGTTCGTGCTCTCCTTGATTGTTTTGAATCTGGTCCTCGGGCTCGTGACGAGCGTGGGCGTGCTGCGCGGCGACGACTCGGGCTGGCCGAGCCGCACCCTTATATCTTGGCTGACGCTGGACTTCCTGACATTTGAGACGGCCGCGCTCGCGTTCGCGGTTTCGGCCCTCGTGGCTTACCGGCAGTGGGATCGCTTTCGCAAGTCTCAGAACAGGTCGGGGGGCAAGCACTGGAAGCTTCCGGGACGATGGCTTCATCTCGCGCTCGCGTGGGTGTTTGTGCTTGCGACTATCGGCTGCGGTGCGGCCGCGCTATTCCTGCTGGTCTGGTTCCGAGCGTCCGATCCAGGCGCGGCGCCCCTCGGCCTGTTGTTCTACGCCGTGATCGCCCTTGCGACGGTCGTGAGCTGGATCGTGCGGTCATTTCTTGTCCAATTCTTCGGCGACGTTGTCGTATACCTCTCAGCGCACGCCGTCAGTCAGTTCGACGAGCTTCGTACCGCCATTCAGAAGGCCGCCTTCGACATCGCCAGCGCCGTATACGACCAGGGTGTCTACCACCGGGTCATTCTGATGGGCCATTCTCTGGGCTCGGTGATTGCGTATGACACGTTCAACGCCGTTGCAAACACAGGGGCACATGCGTCCGCTCTGAGCCGAACGGACCTGATTACATTTGGATCCCCGCTGGATAAGACGGCGTTCGTCTTTCGCAGCCAGAAGGTGGAGCACGCCGACTTTCGCGAGGCGCTCGCTACACAGATTCAGGCCGGACTAGCACGACGAGACAATCGGCCGGCGTCGTGGATAAACATCTCCTCCAAGGACGACTGGATCAGCGGAGAACTGAACTTTTACGGGCGGGTGGACAACGAGGTCGACGCCGAAGCCTGCATTCCGGTCCTCGCGCACGTACAGTATTGGCGAAACAATCTCGTGTTCGACAGAACGTTCGAAAAAATCTCGGAGTTCGTCTAGAGGGCGTCCTTCGGGTGGCGTGCCACGCCGCGTCCTGATACTTTCCTGAGGAGTGCCGCGTTATCGCTTCGCCAACTTCAGCCTGTCGCCACGCAGACGCCTCCTGCTTCGCGACGGCCGGGAACTGCCGCTCATCCCCCGTTACTTCGATCTCCTCGTCTTCCTCATCGAGCGTCGCCACGAAGCAGTACACCGCCGCGAGATCTTCGATCGCGTGTGGAACGACGTCATCGTCTCGGATAGTGCGCTGAGCCAGGCCATTCGGACGCTGCGGCGCGCACTGGACGACGATCCGCGCGAGCCG
>Ga0075431_100002616_pt1 | contig 17411 bp, 17 predicted proteins | sample RhiMetdeltSRZDD5_FD_75297 | JGI IMG/M metagenome (GOLD analysis project Ga0075431, IMG submission 75297) | Populus rhizosphere microbial communities from Tennessee, USA - Rhizosphere MetaG P. deltoides SRZDD5 | ecosystem: Host-associated > Plants > Roots > Rhizosphere > Soil | place: USA... | reverse complement strand
TTCAGATGATTCTCATGCTCTCCAGGATTGTCGGCGCAGAACGGGCCGGTCGGACGCTCGCGGACCGGTTGCAATCCGAGCTGGAAAAAGTCGCCGAATCGGCGCGCCGCTTTTCATGCCGCCCGCGTGTCTATTTCGAAGAATGGGGTGACCCGCTCATCAGCGGCATCCGCTGGGTGGAGGAACTGATTGAGATCGCCGGTGGCGACCCCATCTTTCCCGCGCTTCGCCACGAACATGACGCCCGCAACCGTATCGTCACAGCCGAACAGGTCACCGCCGCCAACCCGCAGATCATCATCGCCTCCTGGTGCGGACGCAAAGTCAGCTTCGATCAAATCCGCGCCCGCCCCGGCTTCGCTGATGTCGACGCCGTCCGCCACAACCAGCTACACGAAGTGAAATCGAGCTTGATTCTGCAACCAGGGCCGGCAGCGCTGACGGACGGTGTGCAGGCGATTGCAGAAATTGTGAAAGGCTACTTCTTCACCAACGCCACTACCTTCGGCGCAAGCTCCTCGTAGCTCATCTTCCCCGGATGATAGAGGCGCACGATGCCCGCGCGGTCGATCAGCGCCAGCGTGGGTGAAGTAGAGCAGCCCCAGCTCTTGAAGTTCTCTTCGCTTACCGGTACCGCCATCTTAAGCGAACTATAGAACTGTTCGCGAATCTGCGCTATATACTTCAACTCCTCCGCAGGTGGCGCATCGATGCCGCCCGCGACATATCCGTACCTCTGCGTCGGCCCCAGCACCACCAAACCACTGTCCTTGTGCTGCTCCTGCAAACGCGCCAGTACCGGGCCCTGCTGCTTGCACTCGCCGCACCAGTGTGCCCAAAAAAACAGAATCACCGGCTTGCCCTTTAATGACGCGAGCGTCGGCCCACTCCCGCCAAGGAACTGCTTCGTCTCCAGAGCCGGCGCTGGCTTGCCCTCAAGCGTCAACAAATTCAGGTTCTTCTGCAGCCGCGTTCGAATCGACGTCGCATACCACGCTTTGATCTCCTTCTGAAGCAACGCCACGGCTTCAGTGCGCTGCCCTTGCCCCGCCAGCGAAAGTCCCTGTACTTCTATGCTCGCCCCAAGGGCAAGCGGCAGCGACGCCTCGTCGTCGAGCTTGCGCTTCTTCAGCGCCTCATTCACCAACTGGCGTGTGCGGTCGGCTTCCTTCATTGCCCTCTGCCAATCGCCCGCCGCCTGCGCGCCGCGTGCAATCCAGCTTTGTCCAAGAATAGCTTCCGCTGTCCAGCCGTTCTGCTTTTGGAAGTCCGCAACCAGCTTCTCCGCCAATGCCCAGTTACGCTCGGCGGTCGCGGAACGAACATCCTGCACCAGTCCCGCGCAAGCCGCGGTGGCCAACAGCACCAGCAACGCAATGAGTCTCATACCCGGTCAAGCACCTTTCGTGTCCAGCGATAGCTGGCCTCCAGTTCGTCCCGTTCCAACGCGAGAACCTCGTCCTTCGGCGTCTCCTTCGGCAGCGGCGTGCCTATGCTTGGCTGCCCTTTCTCGGCGAGTGCAAGGAACCGCATGAATTCGCTCGCCCGGACGTCCTCGTAGCCTTGCCAGAACTCGCGATCGTACACCTTGTAGATGCGCGGCGTGGGCAGCGAGATGATTTCCAACGCTAGCGTAACGCCGGGGCACCACTTCTGGAACTTCTTTACCCACTCTTCCATTCCGACGTTGCCCGCCCCCATTCGTACCCAACGCACGGCGATACCTTCGGGCGTTCGCCACAAGATGGAATCGCGCACGCCGCTTGTCAACGCATAGGGCGCCAGCGTCTCGAGCGTCACGTGCGGATCCTCCAAGCACCACGTTGCATTCCCCGAGTCCAGCGTGCAGCCCACGATGTCCCGTCCGGCGGCGTCGAGCAACTGGCGCAACCCGCGCGCCTGATAGTCCCCGGCATGATTCTCGATTGCCATTTTCAGGCCCGAGTCGAGCAGCCGCGAGCGCACCGCGCGCAGCACCTTCAACGTCTCTTCGCCATGACGCTCCAGTCCGCCGGGCGACTTGCGGTCCTCGGCGCGGCCCTGGAAACATCGAATGAACGACACACCGAGCGTCTTCGCGATCGCAATCGACTTTGCAATCTGCTCCGGCGCTGTGCCCAGCTCCGGTTTGAACATCGTCGACGTGGGGCAAATCGAGGTCATGCCCAACTCGATCCCAATCCCCAGCTTCGCCGCATGATCGCGCACCCTCTGTAGATGCTCGTGCTCGGTGCCGCCCAGGAACCGCAGTTCGCTGAAGAAACAGACTTCGGCGCCCAACTTTGCGCAGTAGTCGAGCGCCTCGAATGGCGACCAGCCCTGGGAGCGCAGGCTGAAGAGGTCGATTCCCAGTTTCGTCTTCCTTGGCGTAGGTTGTGCGGCGGCGGTGGACATAGCGAGCGTGGCTCCTGTGAAATCGCGGCGCGTCATCCTCTCAGCTCCTTGGCGAGCCAAACAATGTAGTCGGAGTTGCGGCGGCGTGTCTCGGCGACGAGCTCAACCGGCATCTCGTCCAGCTTCTCCTTAAAGAAGCGGTGATCGCCGTCCGGCGAGGCCGCATCGCGGCTGCCATTGATGTTGCCCACCCAGAACACGAGGAACAGGTTCCCGTCCACGCGGCCGCGCGACGCATCACCCAGGTAGGAACCACGGCCCATCTGCAAGTATTTCTCCGCCAACTGGCTCTCGTCGCCAAAGGCGTTAGCGGCAGCGAATTCGTTGCACCGCTTCACCATGCGCTCATATAATTGCCGCCATGGCGAGCTTCCCGGCTGCTCGCGCAACACGTCGAGCATCTGCAGTTGCAGCTCGCCGGAGATCTTGTAGTTTAACCGCCCGCCGGTGGCCTCGCCAATCAGGTTGAGCACCTCGGCCTGCTTGCCCGAACCGGAGTGAATCGATAACGTGGCATTGAAATGACGAGCCACATTGGCTAGCGCTCGTACTCGATGGGCCAGCTCATCGAGCGGCTTTCCACCAAATCCAGCTTGGACGCGCGGCTGCAGCTCCGGCCACATCTTGTGCCACACATAGTCGCGCAGCCCGACGCCATCCGCTTCCGAAGTATCGAGCGCGTGCGGATACGCCTGCCGCTTCTTAAAGCCAAGGTTCGGCGGCACGAGCTGCGCTGGCCTTCCCCGCGCCTTTAGCCAGTGCATATAGAAAAGCAATTCCTCGGGCGTGGTCAAAGTTTCCGCTTCGTCGATGGAAGGCTCGAAGTCAAACGCACGGCCAAGGCCGGACATCGTTTTCTCGCGGCGGATGTAGTCGTACAACTCCTCGTTCAGTCGCAGGCTCTCGCCAAACTTTACGGCAAGCCTCTTGATCGTGCGCTCATCGAAGCGATAGCTCGCTCCCGGCGCTTCGAACGGCTTGGAAAACTCGTTTAGAATCCAGCCGTGATCGTCGCCCGTGAATAGTTGAGCGAACCTTGCCTCAACCTCGGCGTCGGACCACGCATGCGGATGCCGTGTGTCGGCCTGCAGCTCGAAGAGGCGCGAGGTGTCGGTTGTGAATTTCGTAAAGCCGGCGGCCAGGTGGATGCACTGTTTGGTGAACTCCACGCTGCGCCGGATGGCCTCCGGTGTATCTCCGGTGATGATGAAGTGGTCGGCCTCGGCGTTATAGCCCTCGCGCCAGCCGTTCCGGATAGCCGCCCACAGCCCCGCTTCGTAGAGGTGAGGAATCGAAACGCGCGTGTGTCCCGCTGCCGTTGGATTCTCTCCGTCGCGAGCGTCGATTGCCTCAGGTGTCGTCATTTCGCGCGTAGCCGACAGTTGAACCGTCGAGGCCATGTTCACTCCGGAGGATTTCAGAATCCGGCCGAACGCATCAAACGCGGCTGGCAGACTGACTTCCGGATGACGGTTACCTACCGCTATGGCCGGCAACGCCGCCTGCGGCCGTGGCAGAAACGAACGGTCCACCTCAGATGCGAATGTGCGAATCGCCGCTGCATCGTACGACGAAAACGGGATTGCGTTGACCACTACTTCTCGTGTCCCACCCGGTCTCATGCGGCCGATTAGGATCGACTTGGGGAACAGCCCGCTCGCAGGCGACGACGCGAGCGCCATCCGTAACAACAAGGATTGCGGACCCTTCCCGGTGTCGGCGTCCACAACCATGTACCAGGTGGAGGCGTGGATCGGGTCCTGTGCCAGCGATCCCCAATGCGGAGTAAGCGTGGAAAGTTCCATGGCCCCGGCGCGGGAAGGGAGCCGCTTGCGAACCTCCTCATTGAACGCCTTACCTTCGGTTGCCTGAAAAATCAATTCGGCTAGGGCGGCGGCTTCGTTCGCCTTCATGGGCAGCTCGAATGGAATCGTGGACACGGGAACGCGCCTTTCCTTACAGACTCAGTGACTTGAGATATTCCCGGAACGGCTTGCCCAGGTCGCTGCGGCGAAGCGCGAGTTCGACTGTGGCTTTCAAGAAACCGAGTTTATCTCCCGCGTCGTACCGTTTGCCTTCAAACTTGTAGCCATAGATGGGCCGGTTGCGAAGCAAATGCTTCAAGGCGTCGGTAAGTTGTATCTCGCCGCCCGCGCCAGGTGGAATCGCATGGATGCTGTCGAAAATCTCCGGCACCAGGATGTAACGCCCGATGATCGCGAGATTCGAAGGCGCATCCGCGGCCTTGGGTTTCTCCACCATGTTGCGGATCCGGAATAGCCGGTCCCGCGCTCCATTATGATCCACTGGCTCGGCATCCACCACGCCATACGCGGAGATCTGGTCCTTCGGAACTTCCATTAGCGCCACCACGGAGGCGCCGAAGAACTCGTGGATATCGAGCAACTGCCGCAGGCACGGGATCTCGGCGTCGATTACGTCATCGGAGAGCACGACCGCGAACGGTTCGCGGCCCACCAACTCGCTGGCCCGCAGCACCGCATGACCGAGGCCAAGCGCTTCTTTCTGACGGACATAACAGACGTCGATCATGTCCGAGATATCGCGGACCAGCTTGAGAAGGTCGCCCTTCTTCTTGCTCTCCAACAGGTGCTCCATTTCAAAGTTGACGTCGAAGTGGTCTTCGATCGAGCTCTTGCCGCGCCCGGTGACGATAATGATGTTCTGGATCCGCGACTGGATCGCCTCCTCCACCCCGTACTGAATCAACGGCTTGTCTACAAGAGGGAGCATCTCCTTCGGCTGCGCCTTGGTGGCGGGAAGAAAGCGGGTTCCTAAACCCGCGGCCGGGAACACGGCCTTGCGTACCTTTGGATGCATATCTTCTCCATTGTAGGGGCGATACGCCGTGTCAGATGGGAAGCCCCCGCTGATACAATGGCCGCAGTTGAGGTTTTCACCAATATGCCAACAATGAACCGTAAGCACTTCATGCTCACCCTTGCGGGATTGCCAGCATTGGCCGCCGAAGGCGCCAAGAAGGTGAACCTGCCCCCACCGTTCGCCACGCCGTCGTCCAACAATCGGCCACAGGTGATCGAGCGGCCCGGCGGCGCAAAGTTGCAATTGCCCGCGGGCTTCACGATCGAGGATTACGCGACGGGATTTGAGAAGCCACGCTACATGGTTCAGGATTCAGCCGGCCACATTTTGCTGAGCGATTCCGCCGACAACGGCTCAGTCTATGTTCTGGAGAAGGGCGAGGCGAGCAAGAGCAAAAAGCTCATCACCGGTCTCTATCGCCCCTTCGGGATGGGCTTTTATGGCGGCTATCTCTATGTCGCCGAACCTACTTCGGTGAAGCGCTACAAGTACGACATCAAAGCGGCCACGGCGGGTCCGGGTGAAGAGGTCGTTTCTCTCAAGGGTTACGAAAAGGGTCACTGGACGCGTTGCGTCATCTTCGATCAGAAGGCGAAGAAGATGTACATCACGGTGGGTTCCGGTTCGAACGTCGATGGAGGCGAACCGCGCGATCGCGCAACCATTCAGCGCTACAATCCCGACGGCACTGGCAAAGAGTTCGTCGCCGAAGGCACGCGCAATCCCGTTTCCATCCACCTTCATCCGACGACCAATCAACTGTGGGCCACCGTTCAGGAGCGGGATCTGCTGGGCGACGACCTCGTGCCGGACTACCTCACCTCCATTAAACAGGACGGCTTCTACGGTTGGCCGTACGCCTACATCGGGCCGAATGAAGATCCCCGGCGCAAGGGTGAGAAGCCCGATCTGGTGGCGAAGACCATCGTGCCCGATGTCGTGCTTGGCGCGCACGTCGCTGCGATGGACTTCCATTTCTACACCGGGAAGATGTTTCCGAAGCAGTATCAGGGCGGAGCGTTCCTGGCCCTGCACGGTTCCTGGAACCGCTCTAAGCGCGTGGGCTACTCGGTAGTCTACATTCCATTCAAGGATGGGAAACCGGCCGGCGAACCGCAAGACTTCCTCACCGGTTGGCTGCTCGACCCGAACAAGCGCGAGGTGTGGGGACGTCCGGTTGGCTTCCTGCAGTTGCCCGATGGGAGCCTGCTCCTCTCCGACGACGACGGCGGCAAAAAGATTTGGCGTATCTCTTACAAAGGCTAGCCGCGAAGGCGATTGCCGGCTTCGTTCTGCTGTGCGGGGCCTCCTTGGCGGCCCCATTCTCGCACAAGCTTCACCTGAAACTTGTGCAGAAGTGTGAAACCTGCCACACAGCCATCGGCTCCTCCACGAAGGCAAGCGACAACAATCTGCCCCGCGCTGCGGCGTGCACCGGTTGTCATAGGCAGCCGGTCGTTTCCGCTCCCCGCGTATTGAAAGTCACTCAGTTCGATCACAAGAAACATATTGCGTTCGGCAGTATTGCGCCGGCGATCTTGGCGGCGATGAAATCGAAGAATTATTTCTCCTCACCGATCGATGCGACGCCCGCCGCGGCGCTTGAAACGCAGCTGAAGTCGTTTACCGCCGCCACACCAAACGCCGGCTGTCTGTCGTGTCATCACGGTGTAGCGGAGAGCGAAATGCCCTCACGCGCGATGCACGCCAACATGCCCGACTGCCTGGTGTGCCATACCAAGATCGACAATCCATTCTCCTGCGAGCTTTGCCACACGCCGGGAAATCACCTGATGCCCGCATCTCACACGCCTGACTATGTGGACCGCCATTCCACAGGCAAGATGAATCTCGACAAGGCCTCCTGTGTCGTGTGCCACGGCAAGAAGTTCCGCTGTCTCGGTTGCCACTGATTCGCTCAAGCCGCTTCATCGGATCGCGCAAGATATACTGCAGGACAAAATAATGCGGATCGTTGCCGTTTTCCTTGCCCTTGTCCCCGTCTTCGCCCAAGACGCCGGCCGCGCCGTGATGGACCGTGCCGTCGCAGACTTTTCCGCGGCGCGCATAGACGACTCTGTCCGCGGATTCGACCGCGTCGTCCAACTCTCACCCAATTCGGCGCCGTACCTCTGGCAGCGCGGCATCGCGCTCTACTACGCCGGACGATACAAGGATTGCCGGGCGCAGTTTGAATCGCATCGGACTGTCAATCCCAACGATGTGGAGAACGCCGCCTGGCACTACCTGTGCGTCGCGCGCGATGAATCGCCGCAACGTGCACGCGCCGCCCTGCTTCCCGTTGGGCCTGACGCCCGGCGGCCGATGCGCGAGGTGCTCGACATGTTCGCCGGCAAGATGACCCCCGCCGATGTACTGCGCGCCGCGGGCAACTCCAGTGAAGCCAACTTCTACGCCCACCTCTATATCGCTCTCTATGCGGAAGGATTGGGAAAGACCGCGCAGGCGCTTGAGGAGATCCGGCTCGCCGCCGATCCCAAGTACCAATCTGACGGCGGCTATATGCATATGGTGGCCCGAGTCCACCTACGCTTGCGGGAGAAGACGCGCTAGGCCGGTCCGCTCAAACCGGTCCGAGGCAGCAGGACGAATTTCTGAATGCCGATCTTCGCGCTGCGCCCCCAACGCATGTCCTTCATGCGGTAAACGACACGGAACTCATCGAAACGGGTCATCGCGTGAGATGTTCCCAAGTCATATTGGAGAGTCTCCACATAGATCTCATCACCTTGTCCTGGCCGCCAGCGCGGCGACGAAGTCACCGCCTGCTCGCCGAGGTCCCACTCCATGAGCTTCGAAGTGTCGGCGAGAAACATTCGGATCCACACGGTGCCGGGATACATGTCGGCATTGCGCACAACAATTTGGATTGCCGCGCAGCCCGCTAATTCCATAAACGTCGAAAGGTTTTGACGCGCCTCCATTTGGATCGGCCGCCCATCCCAGGTGAGGAATCGCAGCTTCTCCGCCGTACCGCGCATGATCGGCGAGCCGTTTGGCGGACGAGTATCAGGCTTCCGGAAATACCAGTAGGCGCCAAAGAATGGAATGCTGAGCGGCTCGGATCGGGCGCGCTGCCCGTGGAACGGATCCTTGCGCAAATTCGGCAGCGGTGGCAACAACATTGCATGCCGCTCCACTTCCGGGTACACGACCACCCCCGGCCAATCACCGCCTCCGACATGTCCTCCCAATTCCGGCTGTGGCTCGGGAGTTGTCGGCTGCGGACTGCGGCTCGCGGTGTTGCCTGGTGGGCCCGGTTGCGCGAACGAGTGTGCATAACGGACAACGGCGACGGCACACAACAGGATCGATACCGTGAGCGTACCGGCTACCCGCACGCCAAACGGCCAGCGCTCCGCTTCGCTTTTCGTCCGCACCCAGCCTTTTTGCTTGCGCCCCCAAAGGAACATCCACATACCAAGGGCGGCGAGCGCCGTTGCGGCTGCTATGCGCTCTCCCACCAGCGCTGCAACCCCTAGTTGCAAACACAACGACACGGCCATGGCCGGTGCTATGTTGCCCATCCCGGCAGACTTGTCGCTTCGATGCTTGCCTAATCCGTTCCAAAGGCCCGTCACCACTGCGATGGCGGCCACCACGCTCACCAATGAACGATGACTTACACCAATACCAATAGGAACCAAGGCCGAAGCGGCCGCCGCCAGCAGAATCGCGCGTTTCCACCATCCCGGCTTCCGGCGCCGCTCCCAAATAAACTGAGAAGCAGCGATCGCGCCGAATGACATCAGGAAGGCGAGCCACACGTATTCGGCGCCGAGCGCCAGCGCGGCACTCCAGCCAAACGACTTGGGAATGCGCACGTCAGCCGCTTCGCCCGCCCAGTATCCGGCCATACCGAGGCCGGCCAACACGGCTATCGCTCGAACGCGCCCCATTGCCGGTTAGACAATCCACCCCATTGAATTGTTCCCCCGATTCCGTGCTGTGGATTCGGTTAGAAGCGCACTCGCGGATCGCACACCGGCCACGGCGAAAAGCCGATAACGCCGTCCTCGCGATTCACGATGAGTGTCAGATCGACCTTGTCGATGTGCAGGATACGGATGATGCTGGCCGAGCAATCGTCGGGCGGCTTGAACTTCAGCAAGAACCGGCGGGCCGCGCTGCCGGTGTGGCCGCTGCGCTCGATCGTAGCGGTCGAGGCTCCCTTGTAGCGCCCTTCGGGGCCCCAGTCCTCCAGGAACTTCTCATATGGGTAGCTGGCGCAGGGGCTTCCGCTATTGCATCCCCACATGGCATAACCCTTCTGGTAGTCTTTCGCTTTGAGAGCTTCCAGAAACTCCTTCAGTTGCCGTTCTTCGCTCCAATTGCGGAAGAACATCCACCACACGAACAGGCACACAAAGAGGGCGAGCGCAACCAGTACGATTTTCCTTCGACGGCTCTCCCGGCGCTCGTCCTCGGCGCCGTAGTCGCTCATGTAGTCGGTCAAATGCGACCTCCTACTTCACAGGATAGGTTTTGTCGTACTCGGTGGTCACCGCGGGCGTGACGTCCAGCGTGGGTTTGAAGTAAAGTGTGTTGCCCGAGTCGACGACGATATCCAGCCCCTGCGACTCCGCTACCTTCTTGATCACTTCCTGAATACGCTGTCCTCCGCGCTGCAGGATATCGTTGCGGTCGCGTTCGACGTCGGCCTGTAGATCCTCGGTCTGCCGCTTCAGTTCGATCTGCGCGCGCTGTCCACGGCTTACCATCTCCTGTTCGGCCGCCGGCTGAAGCTTGCCCGCGTTGCTTTGCAGGTTGCGTTGGAGCTCCGCGAGCTCGCGCTGCAACTTATCGATGCCGTCCTGGCGCGGCTTGTAACGCGCTTCCATGTCGGCCTGCGCCTTCTTCATTTCGGCCGTGTCGAGCAGGGCTTTCTGCAGGTTGATGATGGCTACTTTGGACTGCGCCTGTGCGGCAGCAACGGCCAAAAACAGAGACGCAACAATACACAGACGGGGGACGCGAGACATGGAAACGGAGAACTCCTTGCCAAAAATGTGCATTATCAGACTAGCACATAGACGTCAGAGCCAGTGTTCCCGTTCCCCCACTGTCGGTACAAGTACCCGAGCCCCCGGGTCCGGCCCACCAGACAGCATGAAGAATTGGGACGCGTCAGTTCCGGTCTACCGGTACCTAGGGCAAGCACACGCCTTCTCAACGTCTACATAACCCAAAATCCGTATAATCGTCTTCGGCGAAATGGCACGATTCGGTATTTTCTGTCTTCCGATGAAAAGTCACATGAATCTTTTTTTGACTTTAGCGCATGCTCTCCGAACGAACGGCCATCACATCACCTTTTTCGCGATTTCGAACCTTCGTGATCAAATCCTAGGTGCGGGATTTGATTTCTGCCTAGTCGAACCCAGATCGTCTCCGATCGGAACTCTCGGCAAGATGATCAATGAAATGGCGGCACGAGGAAACGTCGGCTCGATGAAACTGCAGATGCAGTTTGATTATTTGCGGTTCCAAGGCATTCTCGAGCAGGGACCGTCGGCTGTACGAGAGGCACGCATCGATACGATGATTGTTGACCAGGCGGAAGCCTGCAGCGGAAGTGTGGCTGACGTTTGTACCCTGCCGTGGGTCAGTGTCTGCAACGGTCTAGCGCTGAATCGCGAACCGCAAATACCGCCATACTTTACACCTTGGTCCTATCGGCCCACCCTTGTCGCGACGCTACGGAATGAACTGGCCTACACGGTATCCAATCTTGTTGCGCGCCCGTTGTCTAAACTCATCAACCAATATCGGAAACAATGGCGCCTCAAGCCCTACGAGCGTATGGACGACAGTTTTTCGTCATTAGCCCAGGTCTGCCAGCAGCCGAAAGAGTTCGATTTCCCCAGAAAACATCTTCCGCCACATTTTCATTATGTAGGCCCAATCCGCTCAGGGGAGGCGACGAAAATCGATTTTCCCTGGGAACAGCTAAACGGAAAGCCTTTGATTTATGCCTCGCTTGGAACTTTGGTGAATCATCATCCGGCGCTTTTTAGAATGATCGCGCAGGCATGTGAAGGGCTAGACGCCCAATTGGTGATTTCCGAAGGAGGAAACGAGGTCACCGCGCTGCCTCACTTGCCCGGAGCGCCGTTGGTGTTCAAGGTTGTACCTCAATTTGAACTGTTGTCCAAAGCCGCTCTCACCATCACGCACTCTGGTTTGAATACGGTTCTAGAAAGTTTGACCCACGGGGTACCGCTATTGGCACTGCCGATCACTTTCGAGCAACCTGCAATTGCTTCGCGCATCGTCTGGACCCATACCGGAGAGATGCTATCCCCCCGGCGTGCGACCGCCTCTTCCATACGTGGCCTCATCAAGACTCTGCTTCACGATATAAGCTATCGACGTTCGGCACAGAAGATGAAAGCAGCTTTGTCGGTTCTAAATGGCATTCGTTCGGCCACTCAAATCATTGAAAGAGTCGCAGAAACAGGCCAGCCTGCGTTGAGGGAAGCTTCGTAAGGGTTCAGACCCCGCCGTTTCCTTCACCGCACCGGCACAAGCACTTGAGCCCGCCTGTCTCCGCCGCACGACAGAACGAGGAAGTCCCGCGCATCGGCGGGCACGCGTATCGTCAATTGACCGCCATTGGCCGTCGTCGCGAGGTCGCTAAATTGCCCGCGCGCTAGCGGCAAGCCTGCAACAGTGAAGAAAAGAGCGAGGCATCCGCGCCATCGCGCGCCACACGATCTTCGGGATGCCATTGCACGCCCACGACGAAGCGCGCATCCGGCAACTCGATCCCTTCCACAATCCCATCTGTTGCAACCGCGCTCACACGCAGCCCCGCTCCCAGGCGCTTGACCGCCTGATGATGGCGCGAGTTCACCTGCTTTCGATCGCATCCCAATACCTCCGCAAGCTTGGTCGCCGGTTGCACCAATATCTCGTGAACATCTTCGTCATAGCCCTTCGTGCGCGGGTGATCTTGCACGTGCTGCACCAGATCGCCGTCCAGGACGACATTCAACATCTGCATGCCCCGGCAGATACAGAGCATGGGCGTGTCCGCCGCCAATGCATCGCGCAGTAGCGAGGCTTCGAGTTCGTCGCGCTCGATGTCCGGCTCGTCCGAATGCGCACCGGCTAACTGACCGAAGCGAGCCGCCTCAATATCGGTTCCCCCGCTCAAGACCAGAGCGTCGATGCCTTCCACGCCGCGTGGACTCTGCGGAGTGATCCGCACCACTTCAAACCCTGCCCGCTCCAGCGCGGTCACATAAGGAGCAGCCTTCGATTCATAGCGATACGTCAAACCCGCGCGCTTGCCCACGCCGTCATGTTCTCATGGAGTGAGTACATTCCTAAAGACCCGCATCATGTCCGAAAGCCTACCCTTGCCCACGATTGTCGTCGTCGGACGGCCCAACGTGGGCAAGTCGACCCTCTTCAACGCAATTCTCGGGACGCGCCGCTCCATCGTCGGCGACGAGCCCGGCATCACGCGTGACCGCATCTCCGGCATCGCCGATCACCGAGGCCGTCGCTTTGAGCTGATCGATACCGGCGGCATCATCCCCGACGACGACGAGATGATTCCCGCGGAAATCTTCAAGCAGGCGCGCGTGGCGTTTGAGAATTCGAGCCACATCATCTACGTAATTGATGGCCGAACCGAGATCACGGGTATTGACCGCGAACTGGCGCGGCTCCTTCATGCGCTCAACAAGCCCGTTGCGTTGGCCGTGAACAAGATCGACGACGTGAAGGTCGAAGGGCTGGCCAACGAGTTCTGGTCTTTAGGTTTCGATTATCTGTTCCCGATCTCTGCCGAGCATCGCATCGGTCTTGACGATTTGCTCGATCACGTCACTGCCGGCGTTCCACTCAGCGCCGATGACGAGCAAGCACGGGTGGCCGCGCAAAAGATTCGCGTGGCCATCATCGGCCGGCCGAACGTCGGCAAGTCCACCCTGCTCAATTCGCTATGCGGAGCGGAGCGATCCATCGTGACGCCCGTCGCGGGAACCACGCGCGATGCGGTTGACGAATTGGTCGTGCACGAAGGGACCGAGTACATCTTCGTCGATACGGCGGGCATCCGCCGCAAAGGAAAGACGAAGATGATGGCGGAGAAGCTCGCCGTCATGATGGCGCGACGGCACATCGAACAGGCCGACATCGTCCTGATGGTGATTGACGCGACCGAAGGCGTGGTGGCGATCGACGCCAACATTGCCGGCTATGCGCACGAGGATGGCCGCGCCATCGTCATCGTGCTCAACAAGTGGGACGCCGTCGAGAAGAAGGACAAGCGCGCTTTTGTGCAAGCGGTGCGCGACGAGTTGCGCTATCTCGAATATGCTCCCATCGCCTTTATTTCGGCCAAGACCGGCGCGGGCGTCAGCCAGCTTTTCGCGCTGATCAAGCGCGGCTACCAGGAAGCGTCCAAGCGCATCTCCACGTCTGACCTGAATAAGTTCTTCCATACGCTTGAGACCGATCTCGATCTGAAGGTTCGCTATCTCACGCAGACCGGCGTGCGGCCGCCAACCTTCGTGCTGTTCAAAGACAGCACCAAGGCGATGCACTTCTCGCACGAGCGCTACGTGGCGAACCAGTTGCGGGAGAAGTTTGGATTTTCCGGGACGCCGATCGTGATCAAGTCGAAATCGAAGAATGCGAAGCGGTCTCCCGGGCAACGACCAGCTGGAGCCGGTCGAAAGAAGAAGCTACAAGCTGGCGGACCAGTGAAGGATAACTGAGGAGCTTGGCGTCATCGCGCAAGCGGGCAGCCTGTGCCAGCGTGAGCGTCGTCGTGTAGAGGTCGGCGCGTTCGCGATATGAGTATGACTCGTATGTTGGATCGCCGGCGCATTCGAGCACCGCGTCCCAGAAGGAGCGGCGACGCAGGAAGCGCCGCTTGGCTGCGGCGTCGCGCGAAATCTCGATGTGAGCCGCCGGTCCCAAGAAAATAACCCCGCGACAACCTTTCGTCCGGAAAGGCCTCGCGGGATCAGGGTCAGGGAATTGCTTCAGTAGCGCCGAGAGGGCTTCGATCTCCGATTCGAATCCCTCCCAGCGCAACCGCGATGCGCCGCTCACCAGCGTGCCGCGCTTGAGCGTCTCTCCAATCCGCTCAAGCTGCTTGCCGCCGGTCGCTGCGAGCACATGTTCCAGAAGATCGCCAATGGCCATCTCCTGAATCACCACAGGGGTAATGGTGATCGATCCGGCCGCTTCCGAGCTCAACTTGACGCGTACCGTTGCCGGTGGGCTCATGGCCGCATCTTACAATGTTGACTCAACGTGCCGTCTACGTTTTCTCTCTTGCTCTCTGAACAGATACGCGACGCGATCGCGGAATCCGGCTCAATTTCATTCTCAAAATTCATGGCCGAGGCGCTTTACCATCCCGCCCTCGGCTACTACACGAGAGTGGGCGCGGCGCCCTTCGGCGCATCGGGCGACTTCTATACGGCCACGCAGGTGCAGCCCGTCTTTGGACGGTTGATTGCGCGCCTCGCGCGTCAACTCCGCGAGGAACGATTCTTCGATTGGGGCGCCGGCGCCGAATCGATGCGGCCCTTTTTTGCGGACTACACCGCCATCGATGCCCGTCGCGGCGAGTGGCCCAATCGTTTTCGCGGTTTCGTATTCGCGAATGAACTGTTCGATGCTTTGCCCGTGGACGTGTTTGTTCGCAGAGGCGATGAATGGATCGAGCGGCGCGTTGGTCTCAGCGGGCAACGGTTCGTTTGGAAGGAAGAACGCGCGGCATCACACGCACAGCTCGAATGGCTCGACCGGTTCGGACCGGAAGAAGAGGACGCGATCGCCGAAGTGAATTTGACTTCAAAAAAAATGTTGTGCAGCCTCGCCGCGCGGATGGAGAGCGGCTGGCTTCTCGCAATCGACTACGGCGTCACGCGGCGCGAGCTCGTTCGCTTCCCCGAAGGAACGTTGATGAGTTACAGGCGCCACCTCGCCAGCGGCGAAGTGCTCGATGAGCCAGGCGATCGCGACATCACCGCGCACGTGAACTTCGATGCGTTGCGCTCGGCCGCAACCGAGTGCGGCTTTCGTGAAGAGAGGTTCGAGACTCTTGCGAGCCTGTTGTTGCGGGTGGGCGAAAGCGACGCGTTCGCTTTTGCGCTGAATGCGCCGGAGCCAATGGCGACAGGCCTTCGGACACAATTAAAGACCCTGCTGTATGGAATGGGAGAAACGTTCCGCGCAGTGTTGTGGAGGAAGGAATGACCGCTCTAAAATCGAAAACCCCTCGCTTTCGCGAGGGGCCTTCTTTTGAATTGTTTGCTGCGTGCCCATGCCGGGCTCGAAGCTTACTTCTTCTTCGCGGCCTTTTTCGTGGCCTTCTTGGCAGCCTTCTTGGCAGCTTTCTTTACTGCCTTCTTGGCGGCCTTTTTGGTCGCATTCTTCATCGACTCATTCTCCCTAACATCAAAATTTGCGATCCCTTATGAGATCGCAGCGTGCTTTATATATAAGGTCTCTGAATTGCAATGTCAAGAAAAAAATCATGTCTGAGGCTGGAGTCCGAACACACGAAACATGGCTTCCCTGTTTTACAACGTTTCTTTTTAGAATTGTTTTAGACGTTTATGACCGCTCTACGTGTTCCGTATCGTCTTCTTCTTGTCCTCGTTATCGCCGTGGCGATGTTCACCGCGTGCGGAAGAAAGCGCGCGCGCGTTGCGAAGCCGCCTCGCATCGGCACGACCGCAACGGGAATGGCGAGTTGGTATGGTCCTCCCTATCACGGACGGCGCAGCGCGAACGGTGAAGTGTACGACATGGAAAAACTCACCGCCGCTCACCGCACCTACGCATTCGACACTTGGGTGCGGGTTCGCAATCTCGACAATGGAAAAGAAATCGATGTGCGCATCACCGATCGAGGTCCGTTCGTTCGAGGCCGCATCATCGATCTCTCGAAGGCGGCGGCGCGAGACATCGACATGATCGGTCCGGGCGTTGCGAAGGTGAAGTTGAAAGTGATCGATGCGCGCGACGCGATCGTCCCTCAAGTGCAGGCGAAGTCGCCAACAATCGGACCGAAGCCACCGCCCATCGGACCGGTTGAAGCGGCTCCTCCCCCGGCTCCCGTAACAGCCGAGTTGTTTGGGGTGCAGATCGGCGCCTTCCGTGATCGTGCACGAGCCGAACAACTCCGGGCGTCCCTCGAGGCACGCTACGGCAAGGCCAGCCTTACATTAAGAGATGCTCAGATACCCACATGGAGGGTGATTGTGGGGGCGTATCCAGACGAGGCGTCGGCCGGGGCTGCCGCTTCCACCCTTCGCCTTGATTTTCCCGAAGCCTTTGTAGTTCGGGAAGATGCGCCGACCGTCCAATAGTACAGTACGCCTCACGGAAATACCCCCATTTGCGTGAGGGTAATGGCCTCACTAAACCCTAAGATATACACCTTGTGTGGTCTTGAGCGAATCATGCGATCTGCCCTAGAGTAATCCCTTAGCCGCTGCACTAAGTATTCGATGTTTGCCAGTGTGTCTTTGGAGGGAGAGTAGGGTCAATGAGAATCTGTGAAAGCAATCCCTTTGGGATTGTTGGGCGCTCTGCGAAGACGCAGCAGGTGCTCCAAAATATTGAAAAAGTGGCGCTTGGCCGCTGGCCTGTGCTGGTTTTGGGTGAAACTGGCACGGGCAAGGATCTTGTTGCGCGTTCCATTCACGGAGCGGGCGCACCAGGCCCATTCGTAACTATTGATTGCTCCAGCCTTGTTGGTCCTCTTATGGAGAGCGAGTTGTTTGGGCACACCCGGGGAGCCTTCACGGGCGCGGTCGGCAGCAAACTCGGCTTAATAGAGATGGCCAACGGTGGCACCGCGTTCTTCGACGAAATCGGCGAATTGCCTCTCGACATGCAAGCCAAGCTGCTGCGGGTTCTCCAGGAAAAGGAGTTCCGCCCTGTCGGATCATTGCAGCAGAGGCGTTCGGACTTCCGCATCGTGGCCGCAACCAACCGTGACCTCGCCAAAGAAGTGGATCGCGGCACGTTCCGGCGCGACCTCTATTACCGGTTGAATGTGGTCTCTCTCCGTCTGGCGCCGCTGCGCGAGCGCACCGACGACCTTGACCCGTTGATTGATCACTTCCTGTCGATGTATGGCAACAGCCACGAGGTAACCGGCGAAGTGCGCG
>Ga0075431_100002615_pt1 | contig 17415 bp, 19 predicted proteins | sample RhiMetdeltSRZDD5_FD_75297 | JGI IMG/M metagenome (GOLD analysis project Ga0075431, IMG submission 75297) | Populus rhizosphere microbial communities from Tennessee, USA - Rhizosphere MetaG P. deltoides SRZDD5 | ecosystem: Host-associated > Plants > Roots > Rhizosphere > Soil | place: USA... | reverse complement strand
CTTGGGCACTTCCTTGCGGAACTGTGCGCGCGGATTGAGCGCGCCGTTCTTGTGGTTCTTCCACGCGATCCGCGTCATGACTTCCTTCAGCTGCTCGTCGCTCACGCCGTACTTCTTCGCGTAGGCTGGCGCCAGCAGGCTGAACATCGCCGGCGCCGTCATGCCGGCCGCGGTGCCGTCGCCGACGGAGCGCGTGCTCGGCAGTCCCGAGAAGCCGGAGTCCTTCAGCTTCTCGACGCCGATGGCCATGGCGATGTCATAGGCGCCCGAGGCGACGGCGTAACACGCGTTGCGGAAAGCTTCGGACCCTGTCGCACAGAAGTTCTCGAGCCGGCTCACGGGCTTGTAATCGATCTTCAGCGGTCGCGAGAGCGTCAGGCCGCTCTGCCCCGAGAACAACGTGCCGAGCCAGAACGCGTCCACGTCCTTGACGTCGATGCCGGCCGAGGCCGTCGCGTCCGTGGCCGCGTCGACGAGCAGATCGCTGGTGCTCTTGTCCCAGCGCTCGCCGAACGACGTGCAACCCATCCCGACGATCGCGACGCGGTCACGGATCCCATTGCTGGCCATCAGCCCTTGCCTCCTTCGGTCGTTTCAACCCGCCGAGCGAATCGGTCGCGCCTTCCAGAAGTAATTATGGATCCCGTTCGCAGTATAGAGCCGGCGGAACGTCATCTCGACGCGATCCCCGATCTTCACGGCCTTGGGATCCACGTCGGTCATCTCGCACTGGAAGCGACCGCCACCCTCGAAGTCCACCACGGCGACGACGACCGGCGGCGACATCGAGTACGCGAGCCGATCGACGGTGAACGTCGCGATGGTCGCCGGCGCGTCGCTGAGGCGTTCCGGCCGCATACGATCCACGGCGTGGCACTTCACGCACACACGCTGCGGCGGGACGTGGCGCGTGCCGCACGCCTGGCAGCGGCTCCCCGTGAAGGCGTACTTCCAGCCTTCCGCGCGCGCGGACGCGGGCGCCTCCGGCGGCTGGGGATCGGGACGCCGCGGCGGCTCGCGACGCAGAAAGCCGCGCCACGTCAGAAACGTGGCATACGACACGGGCCCGGCGCTGGCGATCTGCGCGGCGACGGTCGGGATCGGACGTCGTGCCGAGACGGCGCCTGTCGTGCGCCACACCGTGACGTCGGCGCCGTCGGCGAGCGAAAGCGCCGCGATAACTTGATCCGGTCTCGCGGTATCGAGCGCCGCGGCCAGCATGAGTCCCGCGTGGGCCGCGCCCGTGTTGCCGACGCTCGCGGCAAGATCGTCGGCGATCGCTTCCTTCTTGACGCCCGCCGATGCCGTGACGCGCCTGTTCGAGCGCGTGTGCGGTCCGGCGACGATGAGGACGTCGACCGCGGCGGCCGTCACCCCGGCCTGCTTGAGCGCCTCGGCCAGCGCGGCCTCTCCGAGCGGCACGTACACGTGTTCGCCGAAGCGTTCCTCCCATTGGCGCGACGCCGTCTCGCCCGGCACGCGCCACCGGTCGAGGAACTCCGCGCTCTGCGAGGCGTGCCCGAGGGGCTCGGCGGCGGCCTCGCCGTCGCCGAACAGAAACGCGGCGGCGGCATCACCGCCCTCGCGCTCGTCTCCTCCACCCGCGAGACCGGTACGGATGTCGGCGACCACCGCCAACGCGGGCCCGCGGGCATCGAGCGACGCGCGCATCACGCCGGCCGCCGAGCGCACCGCACCCAGCATGTCGTACGCCGCCGCGGGCGCCGGCAGATCGAGCGCGGCGTGGATCGCCGTGGCGTTGGTCTTGTCGAGATACGCCGGATCGGCGGTGGCAAAGTACACGGCCTCCGGCGTCACCGACGCACGACGAAGCGCGGAGCGCGCGGCCTCCACGCCCAGGGACGTCGAGTCCTCGTCGTACGACGCGACCGCGCGCGTGCCGCTCCCGGTGGATGCGCCGAGAGCGGCCGCGATGGCCTTGCGGTCGAGCCGCGCGTACGGAACGTATGCGCCCCAGGCGAGAAGGCCGCGCACGCCGCTACCCGACGTGTTGTTTGAGGAACTGGATCGTGCGCTCCATCGCCTGATCGGCGCTCGGCTTGTGATACGAGGCACGCTCGTCACAGTGGAAGCCGTGCCCGGCAGGATAGACGTGCTGAGTCAGGCTCGGATGGTGCTGCTTGACCTTCTCCCAGTGCTCCTTGGGGATCGAGGCGTCCGTCTCGCCCCAGTGGAAGATCACCGGGCACTTCGGCCTCTCCGCCGCGGCATCCGCGACGCCGCCGCCGTAGTACGCGATCGCCGCGGCGACGCCGTCGATCCGCGTCGCGGTCAGCCAGGCCATCGTGCCGCCGAAGCAGTAGCCGACGACGCCGACCTTGAGGCCCGATTTCTGCGCCTCCTTCACCGCAGCGCGCACGTCCTTCACGGCGTCGTCGATCGTCAGCTTGCCGCGCATCGTGCGACCGCGCTCGATGTCCGCCTGCTGATAGCCCGTCTCGAAGCCCCGCTCGACGCGGTCGAAGAGCGCCGGCGCGATCGAGAGGTAGCCCTCCTTGGCGAAGCGATCCGTCACGCTCTTGATGTGATGGTTGACGCCGAAGATTTCCTGGACCACGACCAGCGCGCCCCGCGGCTGGCCCGTCGGCGTGGCCTTGTACGCGGCGAGCTTGTGTCCGTCTTCGGCGGTCAGATTGATCATTTCGCCCATTGAGTGTTCCTCCTTAGAGCACTGCCATTGGCCCTGCGGCACACGCTACAGGCGCGATATGATGCCGCATGCCCGAGCCGATGGCAAAGGCGGTCCCCACCGTCCGTATCGACAACGAGCGCGTGCGGGTCACCGAATGGCGCTTCGCGCCGGGCGCGCACACGGGCCATCACCGCCACGAGTACGCGTACGTCGTCGTGCCGCTGACGACGGGGCCGCTGTCCATTCGGAGCGAGAGCGGCGAGACGACCTCGCAGCTGACGCTGGGCGCACCGTACTATCGCGATGCCGGCGTCGAGCACGACGTCATCAACCCGAATCCCGGCGAGTTCGTCTTCGTCGAGATCGAGCTGAAGTCTTAGCTGTACCTCGGATAGAACGCGTCCTGCCCGGGCTGGTATGTCGGCTGCCGCTGCGCCGGGTTGCGGTTCACGAGCGGCCGCGCGTACATCGGATGCGTGAACGAGCGCACCTCGTGCTCGATCTCGTAGAGGAGCTTGCCCGACTCCGGATCGACGATCTCCTGGAAGCGGTACTGGTACGGGTTCGACTCCTGGCTGATGATGCCGCGCTCGTTGAGCTTGGCGTGGGAGCCGCCGAAGTCGGTGACATAGACGGCGATGTGATAGCCGTCGTAGGCGCGGATCTCGTCGCTCGTCTCGCGGAAGAGCAGCGATTGGCCGTGACCGACCTGCACGCGCGCAGTCGTGACGCCGTGGTCTTGCTCGAGCCGCGCCGCAGCGCCAATGACCTCGCGATAGAAGCGCGCGATGCCATCGGCGTGGCCCGTCGGCACGGGGAATTCGACGTACGGCATGCCGAGCGTCATGAAGCCGAAATCCGCGCCGGCCCGGTGCAGCCGCATCCGGTTGCCCCACGGGCACGTCACGTCGGCGTGATTCTTCTCGACCTGGTGCGTGTACTTCGTACCGCTGAGCCACTTCTCGGCCGCCTGCAGCCGCTCCGGCAGCGCGTCGAAGTCCGCGACGACACACCCGACGCGGCCGCGCGAGTGGTTCGGATTTCCGGTCGGCAGATGAAACTGCGAGCGTCCGAGGTTGATCCACATGTTGTCGAGACCGACCATCAGGTACGGATCGCGCGTGAATCCAAGCGCGGTGACGTAGAACGCCGTCGCGAGCTGCTGATCGGGCACGCGAAAGTTCACGTGCTCGAGGAAGACGATGTTGCCGACGTCCTCTGCCTTACGATCGAACGTCTCAGCGGCCATGGTCGGTCCTCCAGTCGGCCACAGGATACCACCCTACACAGGCGGCCACGGGTAGCGGTCGCCGCCGCCCTCCGAGGGGAACCGACCCACCTGCGCCAGGCGCTTGGCGCGCGCGAGCAGCGTCGCGCACTCGCGCTCGTCGAGCAGCGCCGTCAGCGGCGGCGGCAGGCCCGCCTTCACGAGGCGCCGCAGGTCCTCGCGCAGACCATCGGGCAGCAGCTCACCGGCGAAATCCCAGATCACCGTGCGAAGCTTCGGATCGGTGTTGAAGCAGAGGCCGTTGTCGATCGCCCAGATGCGGCCGTCGGGACCGAGCAGACAGTGGCCGCTCTTGCGGTCGGCATTGTTCGCGATGAGATCGAAAACGCAGATCCGCGCGAGCTGGTCTCGGTGGGCCGGATCTTCGCAGAGCGTGAAATAGTGCTGCGTGAAGTCCGCGTGCACGAACTCCTGCAGCGAGCCGTCGCCGTAGGGCCCCTCGCGCTGGATCGTCAGCGGCACCAGTCCCCAGCCGAGAACCTCCGACAGGTGATACGCCGCGATCTCGCGCTTGAAGAGGCCGGACGGGAAGTCCCAGAGCGGGCGCTCACCCCGCTCGGGCTTATAGACGGCCAGGGCGCGGGTGCCGTCGAGGCCGACTTCGACGAGGAACGTCGCGTTCGTGCTGCGCGGTAACCGGCCCTTCAGCGTCACCTCGCCGTGCGCGAGAAGCGCCGCGACGTCAACGGACGACGTGACCGTTGCTCCGCGGACACACGTGGCCCCCCGGATCTTTGGGCTGGCTACACATCGGACAGATCGGGCGCCCCGCCTTCACGAGCGCCTCCACGCGCTCCACGAATGCCGTCGCCTGCGCGCGGGTGATGGCGAAGCGCGCAGTCGCGGGCTCGTCGCCTTCCTCCTCCACCACCGACTCCGCCACGACGACGATGCGCTGTCGCTCCTCGTCCCAGCCCAGGCCCAGCGAGGCGACCGGCCACGCGGCGTCCACCGGCTCGATCAGGTCGAGACGCTGCGGCGCAGGCTCCGAGGCCGTCGGCAGCTTGTCGAGCATCTGCGCGAGGTAGGTCGCGAGCGCGCGCACCTGTTCCTTTTCGCTCTTGAGCGTGACCAGCGTACCCCTCTGCCGGCCCTGGATGTAGAAGACGCGCTCGCCCTGCGGTCCGATGGCGCCGGTCGTGAAGTGATCGGGCGCGTCGAAGTCGAAGGAGGAGGCAGGCGTCATCGCGGCGTCATCTACCGCTTCGCCAGCGATGCGAGGTCGCCGTCCATCGCGTTCATCGTCAGCACGCTCAGGCCCTCCGCCCGATACGCGATCGCCGTGATCGAGGCCGGCGCGATGACGATCCGCTGAAAGAGGTCGAGCGGCGTGCCGAGCGCCCACGCCACCAGCGTCTTGATCGGATCGGCGTGCGAGGCGACGACGATGGTCTGGCCACGATGCCGCTCGACGAGCCGGCCGATCGTGCTGGCCATGCGCGCCTGCATCTCCACGAACGATTCGCCGCCGGGAAAGCGGAACGCGCTCGCGTGCCGCTGGACGACCGCCCACTCGGGCCGACGGGCCGCGCGCTTGAGCGACAGGCCCGTCCACGTGCCGGGATCGATTTCAAGCAGGCCGCGCTCGACGCGCACGGCCAGCCCGCGCGTCCTCGCCAGCGGCGCCACCGTCTCGCGGGCGCGCTCCAGAGGCGAGGAGTAGATCGCCGCGATCTTCGGCAGCGCGGTCAACCGGGTCGCCAGCGCCTCGGCCTGACGGCGGCCGTCGTCGGAGAGGTGCAGGCCGCGGCGGCGGCCGGGGAGCAAGCGCCCGGTCGTCGGCGTCACGCCGTGGCGCACCAGCAGCACCAGCGTGGTCGCGGCCTTCGCGGCGGGCATCGACGCAGCATAGACACCGGGAACACGCACCGCAAGGAGTGACTGGCAACTCGCTTGCTGCTCCCCGCCCGTTGGGGAGGTGCCTCATGCGTCCAGGCCTGTCCGAATCGATCGTCGTCGTCACCGGCGCCTCGAGCGGCATCGGCCGCGCGACGGCGCTGGCGTTCGCTCGTGAGGGCGCCGCGGTGGTCGTGTGCGCGCGACGGGAGGCGCCGCTCGAGAGCGTGGTCCAGCAGTGCCGCTCCCTCGGCGCCGAAGGCCTCGCGGTTCCCGCCGACGTGCGTGACGAGACGTCGATGCGCGCGGTGGCGCGACGCGCGCTGGACCGCTTCGGCCGCATCGACGTCTGGGTGAACAACGCCGGTGTCGGCGCACTCGGCGCCTTTGAGGCCGTCCCGCCGGACGTCTTCCGCGGCGTCATCGAGACGAATTTTTTCGGCTGCGTCCACGGTACGCGCGCCGTTTTGCCGCACTTCACGTCGCAGGGGCACGGCGTGGTCGTCAACGTCGCCTCGATGCTCGGCAAGATGGCGATGCCGTACTACACCGCCTACGCGGCGGCGAAATTCGCGGTGGTCGGCTTCGGCGAGACGCTGCGTGAGGAGCTGATCGGCACCGGAGTCGATGTGGTCACCATCATGCCCGCGAGCATCGACACGCCCTTCTTCGAGCACAGCGCCAATTACACCGGCCGCGCGGTGAAGCCGCCGCGACCGATCTACGACCCTGCCGAGGTCGCCGAGACGATCGTGCGGGCGGCCGAGCGTCCGCGACGCGAGGTCTTCGTCGGCGGCGCCGCGCGCGCGATGAACGTGTTGCACGCGGTATTGCCCGGGCTCTACGAGCAGGCGGCGCGCAGCATGACCGACTACGACCATTTCCAGGACCGCACGGCGGGACCGACGCCCGGCGCGGTGCTCGCTCCCGTCGCGTCGGGCACCGATGTGCGCGGCGGGTGGCGCACCATGCGGCACGAGGCGCGACGGCGGCCCACGCGCGCCGTGGCCATCGGGACTGCGATCGTGCTGCCGGCTTATCTCGCGCTGCGCGCCCTGCGGCGGGCCGCCGCGTGAGGCTCAGCCGCGTGAGGCTCAGCCGCCGAGGATCTCGCGGACCTTCGTGACGATCGCGCCGCGGCCGATGCCGAAACGCTCGAGCAGCTGCTTGGGCGGGCCGCTGCGCGGAATCTCGCGCACGGCGAGCCGGTGTACGGCGACGTCGGCGGTGGCGACGGCCTCCATCACCGCGTCGCCGATGCCGCCTTCCGGATAGTGATCCTCGACTGTGAGGATCCGGTTCTCGCACGCGCGCGCGTGCTCGAGCAGAGCAGCCGCGTCCACGGGCTTCACGCAGAACACGTCGATGATCCGCACGGCGACACCGGACTTCGCCAGCTCGTCGTGAGCGGCCACCGCCTCGTGCAGCGTGATGCCGGCGGCGACGAGGGCGAGTCGATCACGCTCGCTGTGGCGCACGATCTTGAGGCGACCGACGGCGAACGCGTCGTTCTCGCCATAGAGGCCGGGAGTCTTGCCTCGCGTGGTGCGGATGTAGGCGACGCCCTTACGTCCGGCGGCCAGCTGCACCGCGGCGTCGGTAGAGACACCGTCGGACGGGTAGAAGACGACGGCTTCAGGAATGGCGCGGAAGAGCGCAAGGTCTTCCAGCGCCATCTGCGACGGTCCGTCCTCGCCGATCGACACGCCGGCGTGGGAGCCGCAGAGCTTGACGTTCGCGCGCGAGATGCCCGCCATGCGGATCTGATCGGCCGCGCGTTCCAGGAAGCACGCGAACGACGACACGAACGGCACGAAGCCCTGCGCGGCGAGGCCGGCGGCGGTGCTCACCATGTTCTGCTCCGCGATCCAGCCCTCCACGAACCGATCGGGGAAGCGCTCCTTGAACTTCTCCGCGTATGTCGAGTTCTTCACGTCGCCGTCCAGCACCCGCAGGCGCGGATCGCTTTCGCCCACGCGCACCAACGCTTCACCGTAGGCCTGCCGCGTGGCGATCTCGCCGAGCGGCGGCTTGCCGGCGATCGGCTGGGGCGCCGGCAGCGCCGTCTTGCCGGCCCGACGCCGCGGACGTCGAATCGGCGGCGCCGGCAGGTGATGCAGGCCGGCCTCGAGCGAGGCGATCACGTGCTCGGCCATCTCGGCGGGCAGCGGCTTGCCGTGCCAGCCTTCTTTGCCCTCGATCTCGGGGCCGAGCCCCTTGCCCTTGACCGTGCGCGCGATGATCGCCGTCGGCGCCCCCCGCGCGCGCGTGGCGCGTCGCAGCGCGGCGCTGATCTGCATCATGTCGTGGCCATCGATGACGCTCGCGCGCCAGCCGAACGCCGTGAAGCGGCGCTGGTACGTCTTGAGATCGTGACCGAGCATCGTGGGGCCGGACTGGCCGAGCGCGTTGACGTCGACGATCGCCACGAGGTTGTCGAGCTTCTCGTGGCTGGCCATCTGCGCGGCCTCCCACACCGAGCCCTCGGCCATCTCGCCGTCGCCGAGCAGGACGAAGGTCCGCGCTTCGCTCCCCAGCATGCGCGCGCCCAGGGCCAGCCCGACGCCGACACCCAGGCCCTGGCCCAGCGAGCCGGTCGCGACGTCCACGAATGGCAGCCGCGGTGTGGGATGGCCCTCGAGATCGCTGTCGATCTGACGCAGCTGAATCAGATCCTTGCGGTCGAGCGCGCCCGCGGCCGCCCAGGCCGCGTACAACACCGGCGCCGCGTGCCCCTTGCTCAGCACGAAGCGATCGCACGCGGGGTCGCGCGGCTCTTCGGGGTCATAGCGCATGACATCGAAGAAGATGGCGGCGACGAGGTCGGCGGCCGACGCGCATGACGTCGGATGGCCGCTGCCCGCTGTCGTCGTCGCACGCACACTATCCACGCGGAGCTGGGTCGCCACGTCCTGCAACGCGAGGAGGCGACTATCGGGCGGGTTGCTCACGGGTATCTCACTCACGGGTTTCCAGTGTACGCCTGCAACGCTAACGCCACCGGGATCGTTGGCACCGCTGCTGCACGCGCACCGCGCGGAGGTGTGTGATGAGGCGACTGCTAGGCGTTCTCTTCACCGTCGCGGTGGGCGCCGCCGCCGCGTACATGCTCGATCCGGACCGCGGCCGCGCGCGCCGCGCGCTCGCGCGTGACAAGGCGATCGCCATGAGCAATCGCCTGAACGATAGGCTCGAGGGCCGCTCGCGTCACTGGTCGAACGTCGCACGCGGGTACATGGCGGATGCGCGCCGGCTGCTCGAGCGCGGCCGCCGCACTTCCGACGACACCATCTCGCGCGTCGGCAGATCGGCCTGAGCCCAGGGAGCCGCGCACAGGGCACGGCGGCTCGCCGCGGAGATTGCGGCGGCCGTCCGCGGCGCGCGCGACGTCTTCAATCGGCTGATCACGGCGGAGCAACGCTCCGCCCGACGATCAGCGTGAGCGCTGGGCATGGTCGGCCAGCACGGAGGCGACGCACGCCGTCACACGGACACCCATCGGCACGTGCAGGTACTCGTTCGGTCCGTGCGCATTGCTGTCCGGGCCGAGGACGCCGGTGATCATGAATTGCGCGTCCGGATACCGCGCGCCGAGCATGGCCATGAACGGGATGGACCCACCCGTCCCCTGGGCCATGGCCGGCTGACAGAAATAGGTCTCCGACGCGCGCCGCAGCGCTTGCGCGAGCCACGGCGCGGTGGCCGGCGCGTCCCAGCCGTCGCCCGGAGACTCCGTCTCGAATCTCACCCGGGCCCCGTACGGCGGCTCGGCCTCGAGTACTTCCTTGAGCCGCTTCGCCGCGTTGACGGCGTTCACCGTCGGCGGCAGCCGCATCGACAGCTTCGCCGACGTCTGCGGCCGCAGCACATTGCCGCCGTCGGTCGGCGACGGTAGTCCGGCGGCGCCGGTGATCGAGAGCGCCGGTTTCCACGTGCCCGCGAGCAGGGCGTTCAGCGGGTCGTCGTGCATCGGGCGCATGCCGGGCACGAACGGAAACTGCGCGAGGCGCTTGGCGAGCACCCCGGACACCGCGCGCGCCTGCTCGATGCGCTCGCGCGGAATCTCGGCGTGCAGGTCGGAGACCTTCACGTCCCCGGTCCGCTCGTCCTCGATGCGCGAGAGCAGCGAGCGAAGGATACGGAAGGATGAGGGCACGATGCCGCTCGCCGCGCCCGAGTGCACACCCTCGGTGAGGACTTCGACGGTCAAGACGCCGTTGACGATCCCGCGGAGCGAGGTCGTCGTCCACAGGTGCTCGTAGTCCGAGCAGCCGGAGTCGAGGCACACGACGAGGCTCGGCGTGCCGATGCGCGTGGCCAGCGCGTTCACGTAATGGGGCAGGTCGTAGGAGCCGGACTCCTCGCAGGCCTCGATCAGGACGACGCAGCGCGCATGCGGCACACCCTGCGCCTGCAGCGTCTGGATCGACGTCAGCGCGGCGAACGCGGCGTACCCGTCGTCGGCCGCGCCGCGGCCGTAAAGCCGGTCGCCACGACGGACGGGTGTCCAGGGGCCGAGCCCTTCTGCCCAGCCGACCATCTCGGGCTGCTTGTCGCAGTGGCCGTAGAGCAGCACGGTGTCGTCGCCGCGACCCGGCACCTCCATGAAGATCACCGGCGTGCGGCCTTCGATTCGCACCACCTCGACGCGCAGGCCTTCGATCGCGCGCGCGCGACACCATTGCTCGATCATGTCGACGGCACGGTCGAGATGGCCGTGGGCCTTCCACTCGGGATCGAACATCGGAGACTTGGCCGGGATGCGCACGTACTCGGTGAGGGTCGGCAGGATCTCGCCGTCCCAGGTCTTCTGCACGAAGGCGAGTGTTCGCGCGGCGTCGAGCGCCATTATTGTCTGCTCTGCGGCGACTGTTTGCCCCGCGGTGCCTGTTTGGTCTGCAGCGCGGCCCAGACGCGCTCGGGCTTGAGCGGCATGTCCAGATGCTTGACGCCGAGCGGCCGCAGCGCGTCCACGACCGCGTTCACGATCGCCGGTGTGCTGCCGATCGTGGCCGCCTCGCCGATGCCCTTGGCGCCCATCGGATTGAACGGTGTGGGCGTCACCGTCTGATCGGTCTTGAACGAGGGCAGATCTTCCGGATGCGGCACCGCGTAGTCCATCAGCGACCCGGTCACCAGCTGACCGTCGGCGCCGTACACGACCTCCTCCATCAGCGCCTGCGCGATGCCCTGCGCGAGACCGCCGTGCACCTGGCCCGCGACGAGCGTGGGCGAGATGCGCACGCCGCAGTCGTCGACGGAGACGAAATCCCGAACGTGCACGCGGCCGGTCTCGCGATCGATCTCGACCACGGCCACGTGCGCGCCGAATGGATAGACGAGCTGCGGCGGCCGGAAGAACTCGGTGGCCTCGAGGCCGTAGTCCATGCCCTCGGGCAGGCCCTCCGCATAGGCCTTGGCCGCGATGTCGGCGATGGTGAGCGCCTTGGCGGGCACGCCCTTCACCTGATATTTGCCGTCGGCGTACACGACGTCGTCCGCCGCCGCCTCCAGCATCGTGGCCGCGATCCGCCGCGCCTTGTCCTGCACCTTCAGTGTGGCGCCCATGATGGCCGAGCCGCCGACAGCGAGGCTGCGCGAGCCGCCGGTGCCGTTGCCCATCGGCGTGTTCAGCGTATCGCCGTGGCGGACCACGATCTTGTCGAACGGCACGCCGAGGTGATCGGCGATGATCTGTGCGAACGTCGTCTCGTGTCCCTGCCCGTGCGCCGACGTTCCCGTGAACGCGGTGACGTCGCCGCCGGGCTCCACGCGCACGACGGCGCTCTCGAACGGGCCGAAGCCGCACATCTCGACGTAGCACGCTATGCCGATACCGAGCAGCATGCGGTCGCTGCGGCCGACGCGGGCCTGCTGGTCGGCGCGCAGCTTCTCGACGCCGGCGATCTCCAGCGCCTTGGTCAGCGCGCGATCGTATTCGCCGGAGTCGTAGCGCTGGCCCGTCGGTGTCGCATACGGAAAGGCGGAGGGCGGGATGAAGTTCTTCCGGCGGACATCCTCCGCTTTCTTGCCGAGCTCGAGCGCGACGACGTCGATGAGCCGCTCGAGGTAATACGCGGCTTCGGGCCGGCCCGCACCGCGGTAGGCCGCGACCGGCGTCGAATTCGTGAACACGCACGTCGATCTGAGATCGACGTTGGTGACCTTGTAGACGCCGACGCCCATCATCAGCGTGAGGTCCGGAATGAACGTGAAGATCGGATAGGCGCCGATGTCGGCCATCACGTGCATGCGCACGGCGGTGATCGTGCCGTCGGCCTGCACCGCCGCCTCGAGGTCCGTCACCTGCGCCCGCCCGTGCGTGGTGGCGACCATGTGCTCGATGCGCGTCTCCGTCCACCGCAGCGGAAGCTTGAAGAGCCGCGCGCACGCGGCGAGCGTGACGTCCTCAGGGTAGAGCCCGAACTTCACGCCGAAACCGCCGCCGACCTCGGGAGCGATCACGCGCACGAGGTTTTGCGGCATGCCGAGCGCCGTGGCGAGATCGTTGCGGAGCATGTGCGGCGCCTGGTGACTCGCCCACACCGTTACGCCGCCGGTCGCAGGATCGGGCACGGCCAACGTCGCGCGCGGCTCCATCGGGATGCCGGACAGCCGCTGGCTGATCATCCGCTGCTTGACGACCCGGTAAGCCTGGTTGAACGCGGCGTCGGGATCGCCCTGCTTGATCGTCGTCGTGTGTTCGACGTTACCGGGTGCGTCGTCGTGGATCTTCGGAGCGTTCTTGGCCATGGCGGACATGAGGTCGCCGACCGCGAGCAATGGATCCCAATCGACCGCGACGTCCTGCGCGCCGTCCACCGCCGCCGCTTCCGAGGCGGCGATCACCGCCGCGACGGGCTCGCCGACGTGGCGCACGCGGCCGATGGAGAGCGGAAAGTGCTTGCGGCCGGCTTCCGTCGTGCCACCGCCGCCGCCCTCGGCGCTCGGTCCGCCAAGGGGGATCTGCTGCACGTGCGCCTTCAGATCTTCACCGGTGATGACGCGGACGACGCCCGGCCGCTTGAGCGCGGTCTTCGCGTCGATCTTTCGCACGCGCGCGTGCGCGTGCGGGCTGCGCACGAACGCGACGTAATGCAGTCCCGGTACCGTGACGTCGCCGACGTACGCCGAGGAGCCCGTCACGAGGCGCGGATCTTCCTTGCGCTTCACCTCAGCGCCCATCAGCCGTGGAGTTGCCGTGGCCATGTCCGATCCTTTCGTGGGAGTCAGGGTCGGAGGATAACTCTTGGTACAATCCCGCGCCATGAAATCCAGCGACGACCGACGAGCGCAGTTCGACGCGGAGTGCCGCACGGCGGGGCTCACGCTCGGCGTCCGTGACGCCGAGCTCCTGTACGCGATGTGGCTCGACTGGCAACCCGAGCGTGATCGTCTGCGCGCCGCTGCGCCGGCGCCGGAGGACGAGCCATGGCGCTGAGCGTTCCGGACCTCGATCTTCGTGGCGTGAGCGAGGGCATCGGCCGGCGTGAGCTGTCGTCCGTGGAAGCGACCGAGGCGTACCTCGCGCGCATTGCCGAGCACGATGCCGTCCTGCGCTCCTACATCACCGTGACCGCCGACATGGCGCTCGCCCAGGCGAAGGACGCCGACGCGGAGATGGCCCGCGGCCGACGCCGCGGACCGCTGCACGGCGTACCGATCGCGCTCAAGGATCTCGTCGCCGTCGCGGGAGTGAAGATGACGGGCGGTTCGCGGGTGCTCGCCGACTACGTTCCAACGCGCGACGCGTTCGTCACGGGGCGGCTGAAAGACGCGGGCGCCGTGCTGCTCGGCAAGCTCGCCATGCACGAGTTCGCCTTCGGCCGACCGATCACCGAGGGGGCGTTTCCGACGGGCCGCAACCCGTGGGACGTTCGGCGCGCACCGGCCGGCTCGTCGTCGGGCTCGGCCGTCGCCGCCGCGGCCGGACTCTGCGCGGGGGCGCTCGGCTCCGACACGGGCGGATCCATTCGCGGCCCGGCGGCGATGACCGGACTCGTCGGCCACAAACCCACCTATGGGCTGGTGAGCCGCAGCGGTGTGCTGCCGTTGTCGTGGTCGCTCGATCACGTCGGCCCGATGACGCGTGGTGTGTGGGATAGCGCGGTGCTGCTGCAGGCGATCGCCGGCGCGGATCCCGACGACACGTCCACCCGCGGCGCGACCACCCAGGACTACGTCGGAGGCCTGGAGGATGGCGCGCGCGGCCTGCGCCTGGGGCTGCTCAGACGTTATTACGTGGACGCGCCGGGGCTCGACGACGAGGTGCGCGCGGCCGCGCTCACCGCATTCGATGTGCTCCGCAAGGAGGGCGCGACGATCGAGGACGTGGACGCGCCGTCGCTGGATCTCGCGATGGCGGCGTGGGCGCCGATCATGTCCGAGGCGTACGAATACCACGCGGACACGCTGCGCGCCACGCCAGAGAAATTCGGCGAGGGTCTCCGCACGCGCATCTACCTCACCGCGCTGTTCACGGCGCAGGACGTCCAGCGCGCGCAGCGCCTGCGCGCGCGCATCGGCCGCGAGGTCGATGCTCTGCTCTCTCGCGTGGATGCGCTGATCTTCCCCGGTCAGGCGGCGCCGGCGCTGCGGTTCGAGGAATTCCCGAGCACCGGATTCGCGCCGGCATCGATTCGCTACACGGCGCCGTGGAATCTGCTCGGGCTGCCCGCCGTCGTCGTGCCGTCGGGGTTCACGCGCGAGGGCCTGCCGGTGTCGATCCAGATCGTCGGCCGTCGCTTCGACGATGCGACGGTGCTGCGCATCGCGCGCGCCTACGAGCGCGTCACCGACTGGCATCGCCGGCGGCCGGATCCCACGCGCTGGCGCGTGTGATGGACGTGCGGTCAGTTGGATTTCGTGGGGCCGTAGTGCGAGCCGCAGGCGAGGCGAGTCTGCGTGAGTCCCCACCGTCCGGGGCGAGGATATAAATGGACGCCTATCGCGCGGTCGTCGACAAGCGCGACCAGCGCGTCTACCTGCCGAAGCCGATTCCCGACGCGGCGCTGCGGCGCATATTGACAGCGGGGCGGATGACCGGCAGCAGCAAGAACCGCGAGCCGAATCGGCTCATCGTCGTCACCGAGCGCGAGAGCGTGCGCGCGCTCGGCGCGCTGAGCGAATGGGGCAAGTGGCTCGCCCACGCCGCCGCGGTCGTGGTCATCGCCCAGGTCGAGCCGCACGAGTTCGACGCCGGGCGCTGTGCGCAGAACATGATGGTGGCCGCGTGGGGCGAGGGCATCGGCTCCTGCCCCGCGCATCTGCCGGAGGCCGCAGTCGCACGGCTGCTCGGCATTCCCAAAGACGTCCACGTCAACCGCGTCATCGGCTTCGGCTACGTCGATCCGGCGCGCGCCGCGGCGCCGAAAAGCGTGGCCCGCAAGCGCAAGCCCCTCGAGGAGCTCGTCCACCGCGAGCGGTGGTAGGGAGCGCCACTCGCGGGCGCCGAACTTGCACCCTCCCGCGCGCAGGGAGGCGTGCCCATGATGACGATCGTGACACGCGTGAAGCTGAACGATCTCGACGAGCGCGTGATCATCGGGATGTGGCAGACGCGCGCGGAGTGGGAGGCGTGGCACGCAGACCCGGTCGTGACCGACCTGCGCGCCGCGGCGTAGCGCTCAGACCGCGATCCGCAGCCCCGATCGCATCTCGAACTCTTCCTGCGCCAGCAGCGAAGCGTTGGCGATCCGCGCCATCTTGCCGCAGTAGAAGCAGTGGATGAAGGCGGGCTCGCGCCCGATGAAGGTGCTGTTGCACTTCACGCAGCGATCGCTGGGCTGGGCCAGAAAGCGCCGTGTGGCGCGCTCAAGCATCAGCTCGGGCTCGAGCAGCGAGACCACCTTCGCGGAGCCGTTCTTTGCCGAGCCGTTCGCGACGAGCGCCGCGCGCAGCCGTTCGATCGCGCGACTCGGCTTACGCTTCAACCCCGGGCGCTTCATGGCGGACGCATTGTACATTACCGGGCGCGAGGAGGGCCTATGACACCACCAGTCGACCCCAACGAAGTCCTCATGACGGGCGAGAACTCCTTCATCCGGCTGAGCTCGGACGGCGGCAAGACGCTGACCGACCGGTTCAGCCACTGGCGCGTGCTGTGGTGCCCGGACGGCGCCGGGCACGTCCTGTTCGTGCACTCCACGCTCATCGACGGCCAGGTGCGCATCTACTCGGACAATCCGGCCGTGGCGCGCTGGCTGCAAAAGACCATCGAGACGCTGCTCTATCCGCAGTTCGCGGATACGACGCTGCCGATCACGCCCGCGCAGTTCTCACGCGCGGGAACTCCGCCGAAGCCGGCGACGGAGACGATCGTAGCCGGCAACGACCGCATCGTGATGACGTGGGCGGACACGATCACGCCGTTCGTGCTGAACGCGCCGCCCGGCTTCATGGATCGTCCCATTGGCGTCTTCAGCACGTTCTTCCCCGCGAAGAGCGCGCGTGTGGAGCTGAACGGCAAGACACCCAAGGGGCAGGTCTGGCCAGAGATGCGCGGCGACCGCCAGTCGTCGAGCGCGTGTCTGGCCTGGTCGGAAACCTGGGTCAAGCCGCGCGGCTGATCGCGGCGCTCTTGATGCTGACGGCGGCGGCGCCCGCGGCCGCCGCCGATTTCACGCTCACCGTGCAGCACGACGGGCTGGCGCGGACGGCGCTCGTACACGTGCCCGCAGGCGTCGGCGGCCCGCGGACCGTCGTGGCGGCGGCGGAGCGCTTCACGCGCTGATAGGATCGCAGCGTGGCCGGCGAGCCCGGAAACACCTTCTTTGCGCTGACGCCCGATCGCGTGCTCGAGGCCGTCGAGGTCGGCGGCCTGCGCTCCACCGGTCGCTGCCTGCCATTGCGCGCCTTCGAGAACCGCGTGTACGAGGTCGAGCTGACGGACGAGCGGCGCGTCGTCGTCAAGTTCTATCGGCCCGGACGTTGGTCGCGAGCCACCATCGAGGACGAGCATCGCTTCCTCACTGATCTTGAGGCGGCGGAAGTCCCCGCCATCGCGCCGATGGATCTTGGTACGGGCACCACACTCAACGAGATCGACGGCATCCTCTATGCGGCATTCCCGAAAGTGCGCGGCCGCACGCTGGATGAGCTGGATGCCGAGAATCGACGGCGCATCGGACGCACGATCGGACGGATGCACGCCGTGGGCGCCGCGCGCCCCGCACCGAACCGGCCGCGCATGACCGTCGAGCGCTACATTCGCGAGCCGCTCGACGTGCTGCTCGGCGGCGATTTCATTCCCGGGTCCCTTGCGCCCCGCTATCGCGATGTCGCGCTGTCCATCGCGGACGCGGTGGCGACGCCGATGGCCGCCGCGCGAGCGCAGCGCATCCACGGCGACCTGCACTGGGGCAACATCCTGTGGGCGAAGGACGGGCCGATCCTGGTGGACTTCGACGACTGCGGTATGGGGCCGCCCGTGCAGGACATCTGGCTTCTCGCGCGCGGCGACACCGAAGAAGCGAGGACGATGCGGGCGGATCTGCTCGAGGGTTACGAGCTGTTTCGGGAGTTCGACCGCAGCACGCTGGCGCTGTGCGAGCCGCTACGCGCCATGCGCATCGTCTACATGTCGGGCTGGATTGCGCGGCGCTGGGACGACCCGTCGTTTCCGCCCGCGTTCCCGAAC
>Ga0075431_100002614_pt1 | contig 17416 bp, 14 predicted proteins | sample RhiMetdeltSRZDD5_FD_75297 | JGI IMG/M metagenome (GOLD analysis project Ga0075431, IMG submission 75297) | Populus rhizosphere microbial communities from Tennessee, USA - Rhizosphere MetaG P. deltoides SRZDD5 | ecosystem: Host-associated > Plants > Roots > Rhizosphere > Soil | place: USA... | reverse complement strand
GGGCACATCGAGCCCTCCGAACCCCCGGCGGAGGCGGCTGCACGAGAGCTGGCCGAGGAGACTGGTCTCACTTCGGAACGGTTATACAACCTGAGCCGGGTCGAGCTATTCTACCAGCACCGGACCAATGAGGTGGCGCTGGTGCCGGTCTTCGTCGCGTTCGTGTCCCTCGAAGCGCGGGTCCGCCTCGGGCCGGAGCACGATGCTTTCGAGTGGCTCGGCCTGGAGCCGGCGCGGGCGCGGTATGCCTGGCCTCGTGAACGGCGAGCGCTCGAGGACATTGCCCTGCTGCTCGGCAGCGGCAGTGCCGGGCCGGTGGAGGACGTCCTTCGGGTTTGATCATGATCTTGGCGGTACTCTCGGTTGCTCCCCTCCTGGGGTCGCCGCTTCCATCGGTGGCGGCGGCGCCGTGTATGCGCCCCACTCGCGCGGGCACTCAGGTTCAGGGCGAGGTGCGGATCTGTCCCGGTCGGTATCGCATCGCCGATCCCACCGAGCAGGGGATCATCATCGCCGCGGCCACGGGAACCCACATCGATCTCACCGGGGTCACGCTCGAAAGCGGCGATTCGGTGCCCAGCCGTTTCGTCGGCTGGGGGATCACCAGCCGGGGGGTGGACGCGGTGACCGTCACCGGGGGAACTGTCCGCGGCTACCGCTATGGCATCCGGTTGGAGGGAGGGAGATCGCATCGGATCAGCGGATCGAACCTTTCCGGCAGCCGAAGCCAGGCGGACCAGTCCACCCCTGCTCGCCCGATGGCTACGGATCAGCTCAACCTGACTCGGCCCGATTCCTTCGAGCGCTATGGCGGCGGGATTCTGTTGCGGCGAACAACTGGGGCCAGCGTTACCGGTATCACGGCACGGGGTGCCCAGAACGGGATCGCCTTGCTGGAGGTGCGGGACAGTTACGTCGCGGACAACGACGTGTCGATGAACAATGGCTGGGGTATCCATCTATGGCGGTCATCCCGCAACGTGATCGCCCGCAACCGAGCCCAGCACACCCGTCGCTGTGACACCCAGGTCCCGGCGGCGGACTGCGGAGCCGCGGCCCTGCTGCTGCGTGACGCCAGCGATTCCAATACCATCGTGGACAACGACCTCACCGCGTCCAGCCTGGGTTTCTTTCTCGCCGGCGAGCGCCGGGGGATCCGTCGCTCCACCGGTAATCTGATCTATCGCAACGACGGGTCCGGCGCGCTTCGCACCGGCTTCACGGTCAGCTTCGGCTGGAACAATGATCTGGTGGAGAACCGGGCCGACAGCGCCGGTACCGGCTTCCGGCTGGACCACTCCGGTGGCACCACCCTGCGAGGCAACACCGCCATCGGCGCGCGCAATGCCGGTATCGTGAGCGAACACGGCAGTGACAACACCATCGTCGCCAACGTCTTGATCGGGGGGCCGGTGGGCATCCGCGTGGCCGCACCGCAGCAGTCCGGTGACTCCAGCCGCCGCTACCGAATCGACGACAATGTGCTGACCCGCTTGCAACAGGGCGTCGTGCTCGAGCGCACCACCCGGGCCCAGGTGCGGGGCAACGTTTTCGATGGAGTGGGCGACGGTCTGGTGATCGACGGAGACGGACACGCGAGCGAGGTGACCGGAAACGTGTTTCTCCGGGCCTCTGGATGGTTCATCGAGGCACCCGATCTTGCTGCGGGAGGGAATTACTGGGCCACGGCCGACGCGTCCACCACTACTGCCAAGGTCAAAGGCAGAATCAGTGTGCTTCCGTGGAAGCCGGCCAGTGCGGCTGGGTATTGAAGATTTCCTGCGCCATCAACCGGACGTCACGCGGATTCAGCGGCTTGGACACCCGGCGGACCGACAGGCCGGACAGCTGCGCTACCCGGTCCTCCTCGCCGGTGCAGGCCACCAGGAGACGATTCCTGGCATAGGGGCACGCTTGAAGTAGTGCCCTGGTAAACGGCTCCGCGTTTCCAGCCGCCAGCTGGTTATCCGCAATGATCAGATCGTACTTGCCATCACGGGCCAGCTTCAGGGCCTGTTCGCCTGATCGTACCGCTTCGACCGCGTAGCCCTCGGGGGCAAAGAGCGCACTGATCAGCCGGTGCACCGCAGGATCCTCGTCCACGACCAGGATCCGCCGCCCTGCGACCGCGCCATTGCCTGGAGTGTTCACCGGCTCGCTCGGCACTCCGGCTTGGTAAACCGGCAGCACGATCCGGAACTCGGCGCCCCCCTCCGGAGGAGCCTCATAGGTCAAGTCGCCACCGTGCGCCTTTACCAGCCCGTAGCTGAGCGACAGTCCCAGCCCGGTGCCTTCCCCCGGCGCCTTGGTGGTGAAGAATGGAGTGAAAAGATAGGGAGCCAGGTGCTTCGGAACGCCGGAGCCGTTGTCGCGGACCCGAACTTCGACCTCGTTGCCGGCCCGGCCGGTAATCAACGTGATGCGGCGTGGCTGCCCCGGCTCGAGCCCGGATACCGCCTGCACCGCATTGGTCACCAGATTGAGCAGCACCTGCTGCAGCTCATAGCGGTCGCCCAGAACGACGACCGCCTCCTGGCTCAGCTCCGAGTCGAGCTCGATCCCATGCAGCTGCAGCTCGTAGACGATCAACAGTGAGGTCCGGGTAACCACGTCGTTGAGGTCTACGGCCGTCTTCTCGGCAACCCCTCCCTTGCGGGCGAAGGTGAGCAGGTTGCGGACAATCCTCCCGGCCCGCTCCGCCTGATCGTGAATGACACGCAGATGCTCCCGCGGCAGATCGGGATGGGGCGGCCGCTCCAGGAGCAGCTCCGCCAGGCCGGCGATAGAGGTGAGTGGATTGTTGAGCTCGTGGGCCACGCCGGAAACCAGCTGGCCAATGGACGCCATCTTGTCGTTCTGAATAATCTGAGCCTCCAGCATCCGCTGCTCGGTGACGTCCTCGATGAGAATGACGGCGGAGCCGGGCTGTCCTTCGGCAAGGGGCGCAGCTGTGAGCCGGAGCACGCGCTGTGTCTGCTCCAGCCGCACGACCAGAGGCTGGCTCCCTTCGCGCCGGTAGGTGGCCTGGATCAGATCGCCTACCGGCGCGGATGCTCCGGAGAAGAGATCGGAGAAGTTCCTGCCGATCAACTCTGATTCAGGAACTTCGGCCAGGTCCCCCAGCGCCCGATTGGCCCGCAGAATACTCCCCCCTGGTCCTACTACGGCTATCCCCTCAGTCAGAGCATTAAAGGCGGTTTCCCACTCCTCCTCGCTGCGACGGACCATCTCATAGAGCCGGCTGTTGGCCAGCACCACCGAGGCGTTCGTGGCCACGGTGGAGAGCAGCCACAGGTCCTCGGTAGTGAACGGGCCTCCGCGGCGGTCCGCTACGGCCAGCGCCCCCATGGTAATTCCCTGAGCGCGGAGAGGTGCTACTGCAGCGGACCGCACCATGAGCCCACCGATGAGCTCGACCGTGGGAGTTTCGACTCCCTGGGCCACCTCGATCCGATCCCGGCCGATGGCGAAGCGAACCAGTGCACTCTCCGATTCCTCGCTTACCCGGCCGAGCAACGGCTCCAACGTGCCGGAGGCGGCCACCACGCGGAGCATTCTTCCCTCCATCTCCCCCAGCACGACGATGGCTCCGTCCGCCTGGAGGAACCGGGCGGCATACTTAGCAACCTGGTCCACCACCCGATCGAGCTGGATGGATTCGGACAGGACGTAGCTCAGCTCCTGCAGCGAGAAGAGCTCGCTGATGCGGCGGTCGACCTGGACCGCAAGCTGGTCGGCCTTGGTCTCGGCGTCCTGGGAGCGACGATGTGCGCGGATGAGCGCGGCCCAAAGCGTCCCGAGCACACTGGCCGTCGCAAGGGCGAAGACGAACCAGACCCGGTGTTGAGCCCAGCCGGCCACCAGTACCAGGAGCGCTGCCGAAACCAAGAGCAGCGGCAGCTCCCAGGATTGGCGCCAGACTGACAGAACTAGAAGAGTGACCCCGGCCAGGATGAAGCCCAGGACAGGGAAACTGGGAAGGGGATCAGCCACCAGCACCGCGGCCACGACTGAGGTGAGAAGTGCCCCTGCCGCGACGGTGGCGATCGAGAGGCGGGCCGAACCCGTCCGGCGAGCCAGCTCAGCCCTCCCGCTGATGGCTTCGGGCCACTCGCTCGGTCACATAGGCCTCCGGCGGTGCGTTGGGCTTGACCCGAATTGACTTGGCTGGAATGCCGACATTGACGTGGTAGGGGCGGACATCCTTGGTGGCCACGGCGTTGGCGCCCACCATCGCATTCCGTCCCACCCGGACCCCGGCCAGAACCGTGGCGTGATAGGTGATCCGCACATCGTCCTCCAGCACCGTCCGGGCATTGGTGACGTCTCGCTGGTCCACGATGCTGTGAGTGTGGCTGTAGATGTTCGCGTAGTCCGAAATGCTCACCCGGTTTCCCAGCGTGATTCCTCCGCGGTCATCCAGCAGCACATTGCGGTGCACGACCACGTCATCTCCCACTTCGAGGTTGTATCCGAAGGAAAACTCCACGAAGTGAAAAGCCTTGAAGTTGCGTCCAACCCGGGCGAAGATGTGCCGCGCCAGGATCCGGCGGAACCGGACCCCCAGATGCACGTTGCCGCCGAGCGGCGACTTGTCAAAGTTTTGCCAGAGCCAGATCAGCGGCTTGACCCGGGCGTAGCGCTCCCCATCGACCTCGGCGTAATACTCCGGCTCCAGCGTCACGTTGCGGGGGTCGAGCGACAGCAAGGCCAACCGGGTGGTCTCCGGAGTCTTCGGGTCCTGCAACATCCCTTCGTAATCCCGCGCCCCAGAGTAAAAAATCTGGAACAGCGCCTCCCGGGTAATCCGGTGCCAATCCGCTCCCGGCTCGGCGAGCTGACCCTCGAGATCAGTCAGCCAGCGGTCATAGAACTGTTCGGTGGCCTTGGGCAGCCGGACTTCGCGGAGGGGCAGGAGAACCATGGGTGCCTCGGGGCCCTGAAGGGGCGGAAGTGCGTATATGGTCGAATGATGGACGCGCGGGAGCAAGGACACCAGGGCCGGTCGGGAGAGCGGATCGGAGGAGAGGCGAGCGCTCCGACTCGAGCTGCAGGTGCCGGCCTAACGGCCGCTGTCAGGCCGTTGAGCTCCGGCCTTGGCCGATACCCGGGCTCGTTCCCGATTGAGCATGGACTGCTTCCCTTGCCAGTCGTCCGATTGGAGAGCGCCATAGGTGAGCGTAAACGAATCCTCCACCGGGATGCTCTCCTCAAACAGATAGATGGCGCTTGCCTGCTCCCGCAGGTTCAGTTGTTGCGAGGTGAACTTGGAATTGAGGGGAATGAACCCAAGAGGCCGGAACACCCGGCTCCGGATCTGGAGGGTGAGCGTCTGGGCATCGAATCGGACGTCGGGACGCTGGCCGAAAAAACTCACCAGAGCCAATCCTGGCTGGGCTACCCCGGCACGGGAGGCGACCGAGTCGATCGCCCTGCGGTGGCTGTCTACCAGTCCCCGAAGCGACTGGTAAGCGTCGCGAGCAAGCAGTGGGGCAAGTCTGGAATCGAGAGGAATGAACCTGATTTCCAGATCATCGTTCCTGACCCGAAGGGCCAGATCGTTCTGGGATAGGGATCCGAGCCCCAGCGGCAGGGGACGAGCAGACTCCGGCGATTGGCTCGGGGATTGGCTCGGCGATTGGCTGCTGGCATGGCCGGCGCATCCCAGTGCGGCGAGCAGAAACACTAGCTGGCGCGGATTCACGAAGCCTCCCTGAGGGCGGCCGCCAGGACACTCTCCGCCAGATCCGCTATGCCGGTGCCGGTGCGACTGCTGGTCACCGCCACCTGATCGGGGGTAAGGTCCAGGGCTTGGGCCAGCTCTCGCTCCCGGGTGTGAAGGGCTGATCGGGTCAATTTGTCGGCCTTGGTGAAGACCGCCAGCACCGGCCGGGCACTTTCGGTCAGTAGCTCGTGCATCTCCCGGTCCTCCCGGGACAGATCGCGGCGAATATCCAGCAGCCACACAATCCCGGCTAGCGTGTCCCGGGTTTCGAGATACCTATGCAGCAGCTTCCGATAACCGGCCCGGGCGCTCTTGCTGCTTCGGGCAAATCCGTAGCCCGGAAGATCGACCAGATAGAGCCGGGGCAGCCGGTAGAAGTTGAGCAGCGTGGTCTTGCCCGGGGATCCGCTCACCCGGGCCAGGCCGGGACGTCCAACCAGGGCATTCAGCAGGCTCGATTTCCCGACATTGGACCGCCCAATGAAGGCAATCTCCGGGAGCGGAGGATCCACCCTGACCCTCGGATCCGGGAACGACCCCACGAACTCGACCGACTGTGATGCCAGCGGATTGACAGCCGCAATTGAATGCGACAAGGGCGCACCCTGTGCGCCCATACCGACCGCCTGACCCCCTGACCGCCCGAGCTTCCCCGCGTCCCCGCTTCCCGGCTTACCCTCGCGCCTCACGCCTCCCGTTTGGCCCGTGCCCGCTCGGTCACGATCAGCGGTGAGGTGCCCTCGCTGATCGCCTCCTTGGTGATCACGATCTCCCGCACATCCTCGCGGTTAGGCAGATCGAACATGATGTCGGTCATCATGGTCTCGAGGATGGCGCGCAGTCCGCGGGCCCCGGTGCCGCGCTTCAGGGCGCGCTGGGCCACTGCCCGTAGCGACTCGGGGTCGAAGGTAAGGCCCACATCCTCCAGCTCGAACAGCTTCTTGTATTGCTTGGTCAGGGCGTTCTTGGGCTCCACCAGAATCCGGATCAGCGCCTCTTCGTCGAGCGCCTCGAGTGAGACGACCACGGGAAGGCGCCCGACCAGTTCGGGGATGAGGCCGAAGCGGAGCAGGTCATCAGGCTCGACGTCCAGGTACGGATTCCCCTGGGTGAGCTGGTTCCCCGATTTGCGGCCACCATTGCTGAAGCCGATCTGCTGCCGCCCGGTGCGCGCCTCGATGATCTTTTCCAGCCCGTCGAACGCGCCGCCGCAGATGAAGAGGATGTCCTTGGTGTTGATCTGGATGTATTCCTGCTGCGGGTGCTTGCGGCCGCCCTGGGGAGGCACCGATGCGATGGTGCCTTCCAGAATCTTGAGGAGCGCCTGCTGGACACCCTCGCCCGACACGTCCCGGGTGATGCTGGGGTTTTCCGACTTCCGGGCAATCTTGTCTATCTCGTCGATGTAGACGATCCCGCGCTCGCACTCGGCCACGTTGAACTCGCCCGCCTGCAGCAGCCGGACCAGAATGTTCTCCACGTCCTCACCGACGTACCCCGCCTCGGTGAGCGTGGTGGCGTCGGCTATGGTAAAGGGAACATCGAGAATGCGGGCCAGTGTCTGGGCCAGCAGCGTCTTGCCGACGCCGGTCGGGCCGAGGAGAAGAATGTTGGACTTGTCCAGCTCCACGTCGCCTTCGCGGCCGCTGGAGGCATTAATCCGCTTGTAGTGATTGTAGACGGCCACCGCGAGGGTCCGCTTGGCCCGCTCCTGCCCGATGACATACTGGTCCAGCACGTCCTTGATCTCCGAGGGCGTGGGAACCTGGGTAATGCTATCGGCAACCTCGCGCTCCTCATCTTCCGCCAGGATCTCATTGCAGAGTGTGATGCACTCGTTGCAGATGTAGACCGACGGGCCGGAGATGAACTTCCGAACCGAATCCTTCGATTTCCCACAGAAGGAGCAGCGGAGATGCTTGTCGTTGGACATGGAGCCACGTCGTGATGGAGGTGGATGGGTGCCGGTAAAGTGCCCCCGGGTCTCTAGAGCGTCAAGTCTCCTTGCCGTTCGCGTGTGGCACCAGCTCCTTCTGCGGTGTAAACACACTGTCGATCAGGCCGTAGGCCTTGGCCTCCTCGGCGCTCATGAAACGATCGCGGTCCATGTCTCGCTCGATCGTCTCGATGGGCTGGCCGGTATGCAGCGCGTACAGCGAATTCATCTTGGACCGGAGATACAGGATCTCGCGAGCCTGAATCTCGATATCGGCCGCCGTCCCCTGGGCGCCACCGGATGGCTGGTGAATCATGATCCGGGAATGGGGCAGCGCACTGCGCTTTCCCTTGGCGCCTGCGGCCAGCAGAAACGATCCCATCGAGGCAGCCATGCCCATGCAGATGGTGTTCACCGGGGCGCGAAGATGCTGCATGGTGTCGTAAATGGCCATGCCCGCCGAGACGACTCCGCCCGGCGAGTTGATGTACAGGTAGATATCCTTGTCGGGATTGTCCGCCTCGAGGAACAGGAGCTGTGCGATGATGATGTTGGAGACGTCATCGTTGATCGGAGCGCCCATGAAGACAATCCGATCCATCAGCAGCCGCGAGAAGATGTCGTAGGTGCGTTCGCCGCGGCTGGAACGCTCGATGATGTAGGGCGGATACAGAGTGGCCATCGTTAGGACTTGACCTCTTCAATGGTGGACTGCTTCAGGAGGAAGTCGAAAACCTTCTCTTCGGTAAGGACCCGCTCGAGCTCCGGGAGCCGGTTGGCTTTCTGCAGTGAGGCGTAGACCTGAGCCGCCGGGGTGCCCCGGGCGGCCGCCATGCTGTCGATTCGCTGGTCCAGGTCGGCCTCGGTGGCGCGCAGTCCGTGCTCCTCGATGATCGCGTCCAACACCAGGTCGCGCTTCACCTGGTTCTCGGCAATGGAATGGAACTGCTGTTCGAACGCGGGCAGTTGTTCCTGGGGGACCTTGTACATGTCGGCGTAGCCGTGAAGCAGCCGGTGTACCAGCGAATCCGGTGCCTCGACCTGGTTGGCTTCGACAATCTGCGCGACCAGCTTCTGCCGAAGGTCGGTATCCGCCTCCCGCGCCGCTTCGCGCTCCAGATCCTGCCGGATAGCGGCGCGAAGCGCGTCGAGGCTCTCGAAGTCACCGGCCTCGCGGGCGAGCGCGTCATCCAGCGGAGGGAGCTCCTGCCGCTTGACCTCGTGCAGGGAAATATGAACCCGCCGGGTCTGGCCCCGCCGCGCCTCGTCAGGGTGATCCTCAGGAAACCGGACCTCCGCCTCGGCAGTCTCGCCGGGAAGGAGCGACATGATCCGCTCCTCCAGCTCCGGAATGGCCTGGTTCTGGCCCAGAACGAGATCATGGGGCTGGGCGGCACCGGTGACACCGTTCTCGATCGGCGCCACTTCCACCCGCACCATGTGGCCGGGTGACGGGCGCACCCCCTCCAGCGGGATCCAGGTGGCCTTCTGCTCCTGAATGTGGGCCAGTTGCTCCTCCACTGCGGAGTCCGGTACTGGGCTCACCCGCCGCTCCAGCCGGAACCCGCCAATCCGCTGCAACTTCAACTCGGGCCGAACCTCGACCAGCAACTCAAACTCAATCGGACTGCCCTCTTCGAACTTGAGGTTGCGGATGGATGGATCAGTGATCGGCTTGAGTGACTCGCTGGTCTTGGCGGTCTCCCAGCTCTCCCGGATGATCTCTTCCAGCACGGTCTGGCGGATGGCGTCCCCGAAGCGCTTCCGCACCACAGTGTCTGGCGCCTTGCCGGGGCGGAACCCAGGGAGGCGTGCTCGCTGGCCGTAGTACTTCAAGGCGCGCGCTTCCGCCTCCCGGACGCGGTCGACCGGTACGGTCACGTGCAGTGACTTGGAGGCGGAGTCTTCGGAGGTTTTTTCGACCGTGATGGGGCTCATTCTGCGGGGAATCTACCCTGACGTTGTCCCCAGGGTCAATTTTGCCTACGAGCGCCAATCATTGCACTGCCGGAGTTGCACGACGGGCCCGCCTCGACCAAGATTCGGCGCCCCAAGAGCCCGGCCTCCGGGCACCCCCTGAGCAGACGGCAATCCCCTGATCCATCGTCACCCCGATGCGGACAATTGTCGTGTCACATGCCAGAGGGTGTTCCCATGCGTCCTTACGTTCTCGTGTTTCTAGGAGCTGTCGCTGCATGCGGCGGGGAGGAGGGGCCCACCAGTCCAACGGCGGGGTCGCTGGAAATTCGGACGGTGACCTCGGGTGAGGTTCCGCCTGACGGATACACCTATCGGGTGGACGGCCAGCCGGCCCAGGCCATCGGAAGCAACACCACCGCAACTCAGGCCGACCTGGAGCCCGGGGCCCACGTCATCCAGCTCGCCGGCCTACCCGATGGCTGCACCGCTTCGGGCGATAACCCCCAGACCATCAGCATTACCGAGGGCTCAACCGCCGTCGCGTCCTTCTCGATCAACTGTGTCCCGCCGGTCGGCACCCTTGAGGTTACCGTCGCCACTACTGGTGCGGCGCCGGCAAGCTACGACTTGGTCCTGGACGGGACTTCCCAGGGGGCCATCGGCACCGCGGCCACCCGATCGCTGGAGAACATTCCCTCAGGCGCGCACTCCATCGGACTCTCGGGCCTGCCCGCCAACTGTGAGGCGGCCGGTGAGAATCCTCTCAGCTCGACGGTGCGCACCGGAAATACGACCGAGATTGCTTTTGCGATAAGCTGCGCTGCGCCCCCACAGGAGACCGGAGCACTCAGCATCACCACGAGCACGACCGGGGAGGACCCGGACGGATATCGCGTGGCGATAGATGGCGGCGCCCGCCAGCCTATCGGAGTCCAGGGAAGCCTCACGCTTCTGAACGTGGCAGCCGGGGCACATTCGGTGCGCCTCATGGGACTGGCCACCGGATGTGCAGCGGGGGCGCCCAACCCGCAGCAGGTAACTGTGGCTTCCGGTGCCACCGCGACCGTCGCCTTCAGCGTTACCTGCGCCCCACCGCCCACCACGGGAACGGTTCGGGTGGTTACCAGCACAACCGGTGTTACCACGGACACCGACGGCTATGCCTTCACGGTTGATGGCGGTGTTCCGCAGCCGATCGGAGGCAATACAGCGGTCAATCTGGACAATGTGCCTGCCGGAGCTCACACCGTCGCGCTGACCGACGTGCCCGCCGACTGCGCGCTGGATGGAAGCAGCACTCGCAGCCTGATCGTGGCCGGAGGCGAGACGGCTGAGGCGCGCTTCGTAATCCGCTGCGCGCCAGTGACAGTGGGACAGTGGAGCCGGATGGAAAGCGGCACCGCGTTCAGCCTGTATAGCGTGTGGGGCAGCTCAGCCAGTGACATCTTCACCGTGGGTGAGCCCGGAGGCAGCTTCGAGTCGGGCATTTTTCACTACGACGGCCAGTCGTGGACGCCGCAAGCGACCGAGCAGGGCATTATCCTCTACTCCGTCTGGGGCAGTGGCGCCGGCGATGTGTTTGCGGTGGGCTCCGATCCCCTGGGGGCAAGAGGATATGACGGAGCCATCCTCCACTTCGACGGCAGTACCTGGTCACTGATGCCGGGCCCCGGCGTTGCGACCGCTGACGGCGCGGTGGAGGTCAGCTTCTACTCGGTGTGGGGCAGCTCCGGAGCGAACGTCTTTGCCGTGGGCGAGGCCAGTGGAGGGCTCAGTCGAGCGCTGGTAGCCCGGTATGACGGTGCCGGGTGGGCGGAAATGACCCTGCCGGCCGGAGACAACCGCGTGCTGACGGACGTGTCGGGAACCTCCTCGGAGGACGTATACGCCGTCGGCTATTTCGCTCCTTCATTCGGTCTTCGGCGGGCAGCACCGCGCACAGCCAACCTCCGGACCTTCGCAGAGGGCTTCATTCTTCATTATGATGGGAGCCTCTGGTCGGAGGTACTGCCGCTCACGGCCGGGGTCGCGTTCAACGCCGTCTGGGCCAGCGCGCCGAACGATGTGTTCGCGGCCGGCTCCGCCAACGACGTCGCCGCCGTCTATCATTACGATGGAGCCACCTGGTCGCCCATGACAGTTCCGCCGGTGGGACCGTTGCTCGATGTGTGGGGACTCTCGGCTACCGATGTGTATGCAGTAGGGGCCGGGACAATGCTGCACTTCGACGGTCAGGCCTGGACCGAGGTTCAGTCGGTCCCTCAGCGGCTCACGGGGGTGTGGGGAAGCTCCGCTGCTGATGTGTTCACCGTCGGGAGCGGAGGAACCATTATCCGTGGATCCCTAGCGGGCGCCCCGCAGCCGTGAGCTCCGGGCCCACCGTGCTCCTGGTCGACGATGAGGGTGCCGTCAGGAGCGCGCTTCGAAAGATCTTCGAGCGCGGTGGGCTGTCGGTGCGGGAGGCACAATCGGGGCGGGATGCTCTCGAGACCCTGGCCGATGACCCCTCGATTTCGGCAGTGGTGAGTGACTTCATCATGCCGGAGTTAGATGGCCTTGACTTCTACGATGCACTGGTGGCCCGCTCGCCCCACCTGCGGAACCGGGTGGTCTTTCTCACCGGTGCCGCGCGCGATCCTACGGTGCATCGGCCCCTGGAAGACCGCGGAGTGCCTCTCATCAACAAGTTGGAGGATCTAAGCATCGTGCTCGATGCAGTGCGGCTGGTATTGCTGCGACCCTGATCCGTGGACTGGTCTCGCGCGAATGGGCTCGGTGCTGTATGATGGTGGAACCCACACCAGCATCCCAATCTCACTTAAGGACGTCCATGCCTGCCCGCATCCTCGTCGTTGACGACGAGCCGATGGTTCGAGCCCTGATCGCACGGGCTCTGACCGATGCAGGCTATGAGGTCATTGCTGTCGCCAACGGGCGCGCGGCCCTGGATGCGGCTCGAGGCGCCGAGGTCGGATTCGATCTCATCGTCACCAACAGCTACATGCCGGGCCTCAGCGGTGTCGAGCTGGTGAGCCGGATCCGGCAGGATTTTCCCGAACTTCCGATCCTGCACGTCGATGACATCGGCCGCCGCAGCCGGATCGGTCAGCTGCCCAGCGAAATTCCCACCCTCTATAAGCCTTTTGCCATCGCCACACTGAGGGACGCCGTGCGAAGGCTGCTGCCCGACTCCTAATTCGGCCCCACTCAGGGAATCTGCCAGAGGCTCCGCAGCGCACCGGTCGGCTAGCGGTGCTCCACCGGCCCATCTGCTGAAGAATCCACGACTTAAGGCTTGGCCTGTTCCCTGCTGAGGTCGAGCCGTCTGGTTGTCCGTGTCCCGTCCCTCTACCAGAGGAGTCCGGTTGCGCCGCTTGGCCCACCCCTTCACCAAGCACTTTCCGGTGCTGCGGTTCGATACCATCCGCAGCAAGATCCTGGTCTTTGCTCTCCTGGTCACGTTGCTGCCATCGGGACTCACTGCGTGGGTTTCATACAGTCAGAACCGGCGGGCGCTGGAGGAGAAGATCTCCCAGGAGCTGCTCAGCTCCAGCAGCCAGGCTGCCCGAGAGCTCGACGTCTGGATCAAGGAACGGCTCTACGACCTTCGGGTGTTCGCCAGCTCCTATGAGGTCTCCGAGAAACTGGCCAATCGCAAGCCCGGAACCGCCACCAAGCGGCTCAACGATTACCTGAACTCGGTCCGGGACCGGTTCAGCGAATACGAAGAGCTGGTCGTGGTCGATGGAGCCGGCCGCCCGGTTGCCACCAGCGGCAATGAGAGCGGAATGGTGCGGCTTCCCAGTGGTTGGGCCAGGGAGCTGAGCACCAACAGCGGGCTGATCGGCAAGGCCGAATGGGACCCCTCCCTCAATAAGGGCACCCTGGTCGTAGCCGTACCGGTCCAGCGGGGCGAGGGGCGAATGATCGGCGCCCTGGCAGCACGGCTCAGCCTCAGAGGAGCAGAAAAGGGGCTCCGAGCATTCGCCCCCCGCAGCGGGCAGGTCTATCTGCTCACTCTGACAGGGACGATGATCGTCGGCTCGGCGGAGAGCTCCGCCGAGCTGATGAAGGTCAACATGAAGCCGCGCATGCTCGACCGGCTCAAGTCCCGCGAGGGTCGGGTGGTGAGTTACGAGAGCATCTCCGGCTCCGACGTCGTGGGCAGCCTCAAGCGAGTGCCCCGAGCCAAGTGGGCGGTGATATCGGAGATCCCGTCCGAGGCGGCGTACGGGCAAGTTCGGCGATTCCGCGATCTCGCGTTACTGATCGTGGCGGCCCTCCTCCTGGGCGTGAGCCTGATCGCGTATCGCCTGGGGGTGCTCATCGTGCTGCCCCTGGAGCGGCTCACCCGGGGCGCGGCGGAAGTGGCGGATGGTGACCTGGCGGTGGACCTGCCCGCCGCCAAGGGGGAAGTGGGCGAGTTGACGGCGGTGTTCAACCACATGGTGGGGCGACTCCGCCAGGGACGGCAGGAGCTCGACGCCGTGAATGAAAAGCTGCGCCGGCAGAACGAGGATCTCGAGCGGCTCTCAACCTCGGATGCTCTGACCGGCCTCCACAATCGCCGCTACCTCACTCAACGCCTGTCTGAAGAGCTGGTCCGCTCCTACCGCCACAAAGGTTCCTTCAGCGTTCTCATGGGCGACGTGGACGAGTTCAAGAAGTACAATGACGCATTTGGCCACCCGGCCGGCGATGAGGTGTTGAAGAAAGTGGCCTCGATTCTCTTGAGCACCACCCGCTCGGTCGACTGCACCGCGCGGTACGGGGGCGAAGAGTTTGCCGTTCTGCTTACCGGGACCAGCGGAGACATGGCCGCCGAAGTCGCCGAGCGCATTCGAGCCAGGGTAGAAGGCCAGGAGTTCCACGGCCGGAGGATCACAATCAGCATCGGAATCGCCGAGTTTCCGGCGGACGGTCAAACTGCAGATGAAGTGATGTCCTGCGCGGACGAGGCGCTCTACGCTGCCAAGCGAGCCGGTCGCAACCGGGTGGTCCGGGCAGGTGAGAACGACAAGCAGGCGGCGGTCAAGGGATCCAAGGGAAGAACCTGACCCGGCACGTAGAGTAAATGGGAGCCGTTCAGCGGCGAGAGATCAGCTTCCGGAAAATCCAGCCTCCCCGACCCATGTCGTCACTGATCCGAATCCAGTCCTCCACGTACGAGTAGCCGGTTAGACTGTCGCCCCCCTCGACCGCAAAGGCGACTGGAGCGGCGGTTCCCGGCCCTTCCCGCACGTTGCCGGAGCCCACGGCCCGGAGCGGAATGGGGACGGCGAACGGCTTCTCGCCGGGACGATCGGAGGTACGCTCCCGGGCCGACAGCCGGCCCGTACCCGCAGCGGCGAGTGCCTTGGCCTGGTTTGCCAGGTAGAGCGCGCCGCCGTAGTTCTCCTGGTTGAACTCCGCCGATGCCTCACGGAGGAGCCGGGTTGCCTGGGCCGCCTCAGGCGCGGTCTGCTGGGCCGAGCGCATCCTCAAAGGCTGCAGGGCGACTTCCGCCTCCGCCATGCCAGAGGCTGCCTCGGCCCTGCTGGCGAGGGTCTGCAGCTTGGCCATCGCCCTGACCACCTCTTCCCGGGCCTCGTCCAGCCGGACCTGCAACTCCTCGACCTGAGCATTCCTCTCCAGCACTGTCAGCTCCAGGCGGGCGATGCGGCGGTCCTGCTCGGCCCGAGCCGCAGCCAGCGCCCTGGCCTGCCTCCGGGCGGCAGCCGGAGCCGGGGCCGACTCTGCCTGCTTTCCGGCACAGCCAAGGAGCGGCAGGCCTGCAGCCAGCAGCAGACCGGCACAGGCAAGATGCCAGTTTTTTGAAGACGTACGAGACCGTTGGCGGGGCCCAAACACGCTAGTGGTCATGGACGAGCTCCGTAAGTTCCCTACTCCGAGTCAGATACAACAGTTGGGCGGAGCTTCGAAGCAATAGGCATACCGCGACCTATCGCCCGGGGACACCGGCCGGTCTGGCGCGGTAAGGATCTGCCCGCTACGCTTGGCGTTTTGGTCAGTCCACCTTGCAGGAAGGAGAAACCAATGGCGACCAAGCGCCAGCAGCCCGAGACCCTCCGCCTGCGCTCCATCGTGCCCAGCTTTACGGTGAGCGATCTCCAGCGCAGCATCGCCTGGTACCGCGACGGTCTCGGATTCTTCGTAATCGAGCGCTGGGAGGAGGGCGGCCAACTCGAAGGCGTCATGCTCAAGGCCGGAGCCTGTCATCTGGGCCTGTCGCAGGACGACTTTGCCAAAGGCCGGGAACGGCTCAAGGGAGTCGGGTTCCGGATCTTGTGCGAGACCTTGCAGGAGGTGGACGCGCTGGCGGCACGACTGAAGAAGTTCGGTGGGACGATCCTGGAAGAGCCAGGGAACCGGTGGGACACCTACAGCTTCACGGCGCAGGATCCGGACGGCTTCAAGCTCACCATCGCCCGGGCGAAAGAGTAGGTCGGAACCGGGCCGATGCGTGATCGCAGGCTGGCGTGAGGCCAGCCGGGCGGTTGCTGCTGGTTTGCCGGAACCCCGGCGTTATCTTCAGAGAACTTCCCGCCGTTTGAGGCGCCCCCACAAATGGACCAGCTCGACCAGCTCCGTGCTGCCCTCGATGGGCGTTACTCCATCGATCGTCTGATTGGACAGGGTGGGATGGCCAGTGTGTACCTGGCCAGCGATGACAGGCACGAGCGCCAAGTGGCCATTAAGGTACTGCGCCCCGAGCTTGCGGCCACGATGGGTGCCGACCGCTTCCTGCGCGAGATCAAGGTTGCCGCCCAGCTGCAGCACCCCAACATCCTGGCGTTGTACGACTCCGGCGCGGCGGGTGGCTTCCTGTACTACGTGATGCCGTATGTGCAGGGCGAGTCCCTCCGAGATCGAATGGACCGGGAGCAGCAGCTCAGCCTGCAGGAGTCGATCCAGCTCACCTGTGAGATAGCCGACGCCCTGCATTACGCTCATAATCGGGGGGTCGTCCATCGGGACATCAAGCCGGAGAACATCCTGCTTCAGGATGGACGTCCGCTGGTGGCGGACTTCGGTATCGCCCGAGCGGTAAGTCAGGCCGGAGGAGAGAAGCTCACCGAGACCGGGATGGCGGTGGGCACCCCTCATTACATGAGCCCGGAACAGGCTGTGGGCGGCGACCGCATCGATGGGCGAACCGACCAGTACAGCCTGGCCTGCATGTCGTACGAGATGTTGGTTGGTCAGCCTCCATTCGTAGGTCCGAATGCCATGGCCGTCCTGGCGCGCCATTCCATGGAGGCGGTCCCCAGCCTTCAAGTGGTGCGCAGCTCGGTCCCCGATGAGATCGAAGACGCAATCATGCGGGCGCTGGAGAAGACTCCTGCCGACCGGTTCCCCACGGTTTCCGATTTTGCCGACGCGCTGGCGGCGGTGGACACCGGGCCTGCCGCCCGGCGGAGCTCGTCTGCCGCCATGCGGGCGCGGCGCAGTGCACCTCACCCGGTCCGGCGACCTACCGGCCCTGTCCCCCAGGGCCCTCGGTCACTGCCTGCACGAATCGCGGCGTGGACCGCTGGCCATCGGAGGGTTTTCTGGCCAGCTGCCGCCGGCCTCCTGTTGGTCGCGGGAGGCTTGATTACCTGGAGGGTACGGCTGGACCGAGCGGGGGCGAGCACAACCTCCGGGCCCGATCCTAATCGCATTGCGGTGATGTACTTCGACAGCCGGGGCGTGGGGGATTCCGCTGCTTACCTGGCCGATGGGCTCACGGAGTCGCTGATCCACGAGCTGAGCGGGGTCCGGCCGTTGCAGGTGATCTCACGAAGCGGAGTGAGTCCATACCGTCAAGCTCATGTCTCTTCGGACAGTGTGGG
>Ga0075431_100002611_pt1 | contig 17427 bp, 13 predicted proteins | sample RhiMetdeltSRZDD5_FD_75297 | JGI IMG/M metagenome (GOLD analysis project Ga0075431, IMG submission 75297) | Populus rhizosphere microbial communities from Tennessee, USA - Rhizosphere MetaG P. deltoides SRZDD5 | ecosystem: Host-associated > Plants > Roots > Rhizosphere > Soil | place: USA... | reverse complement strand
AAGTTGCGAAAGATCACACGTGGAGTATTCATCGGGTAGGCAGGCAGCTTCGCGGCGACCTCCGGAAAAATGCTGCCTGTCACCAGGAACAGATCCGGCAAGCCATCATTATCCAAATCGACGATGCCTGCGCCCCAGCCGACGAATCGTGTCTCAACTCCCAATCCCGAAGAGTTTGTCACGTCATCGTAGAATCCTTTTCCGTCGTACCGGTAAAGGATATTAGTGTCGTCGGAGAAGTGGGTCTTAAAAATGTCGAGGTGGCCATCAAGATTGTAATCGCCGATACCAAGTCCCATTCCCGCTTGTGGATTGCCATGCTCATTAAGTGCGACGCCGCTCTCCAGGCCAATGTTTGTGAATGTGCCGTCTCGGTTGTTGCGAAACAAGAAGCTGGGTGTCGAATCGCAGGCGACGTAAATGTCAGGCCACCCGTCATTACTGAAGTCGGAGGCGACCGCCGTCATCATATAACTGCCTTTCGCTTTCGTCACTCCTGAAACGTCGCTGACATCGGTGAATGTGCCATCGCCGTTGTTACGGTAAAGCGCTCCGACGCCCGGCGGCAGGCCGCGCGGACCGCAAAACACGGGAATTCCCTTCCAATTGCAGAAAGAATCGCGGCCCGGCGGCGGAACAGTTTTGAAGTCGAACTCAAGATAGCTAGCGACGAACAGATCGAGCAGCCCGTTGCGGTCGTAATCGATGAAAGTGCACCCCGAGCCCCAGCGTGTTTTATCATGCGCCAATCCGGCCTGCTTGGTTACGTCGGTGAAGGTGCCGTCCCCGTTGTTGCGATAAAGAACGTTATGTCCCCAGTAAGTCAGGAAGAGATCTTCGTTTCCGTCATTGTTGTAATCGCCGACGGCTACCGCTGAGGCCCACCCGGTGCGGCGTAGGCCCGCTTTCTCGGTGACGTCGATGAAGGTGCCGTCCCGATTGTTCTTGTAAAGCCGGTTGGAGGCGTCGGGCGCTCCTTCGACGCGCGTCCCATTAAGAAGGAAGATATCGAGCCAGCCGTCATTGTCATAGTCAAAAAACGCTGCGCCACATCCGACGGACTCGAGCACGTAGGACTTGCGGTCGACAGGACCGTAAATCACTGGCACGCGCAGGCCGGCGGCTTCCGCGATGTCGGTGAAACGCGCGTCGAAGGGTATTCCCGAGGGTTTTCCGCGCGGAGACGGTTTCACGCCCCGCGAGGCTACTCCCTGTCCACATAGCTCCATTGCAGGGAGAGCGCAAAGCTTCACAAAATCGCGGCGAGTAAACGATTTCATCGATTGCGCCTCCACCATGCTGATCGTACTCCCCGCTATGGGAGAGGCGCAATTGCAAACAGTTGGATTTTCTTTTAATAACGCAATCGTTCTTTTGACCGACGCCGAAAAGCTGGAGGAACGGGCGGTGGTTCCAGTCGAAGGCTCTTCGGCTTTTCCTCCACGGTAAAGAGCCACTGCGTAGCAATGAATCCGCGAATCGCGGCGTCGGGTGCTGTTCGCCATCCCGACAGCGACCGATAGGTCACTGCCCTCGCTGCCCCTGTTGGTTGTCGAAGGCCGTAGATGATGGCTCCTTGCGCCCCTGCGGACTCTTTCCGCTTACGAGTGGCTTTGGAGGGCTAGGCCTTTTTCGCGGGCTACGAGCATGACGGCTGCACGGAAGACTGCCTCGCGGCTGGCATGCCGATCGCGCGTAGCGAGTCAACGTTGCGCCAGTCGGGATGGTTCACGACCCGCTTATGCAGGATCTGCACTAGCTCGTCGCGTTCGGAAGCGTGACCTTCTGGATCGCCGAAATCTCTCACGGCTCCAGCTAAGAAGTAGGGCGTAAGCCATTGAAAAATGGTAGGCGCGGCAGGACTCGAACCTGCGACCCTCTGCTTAGAAGGCAGATGCTCTATCCACCTGAGCTACGCGCCCACGTGTGTGGACATTCTTGATTCTACTGCGAATTCAGGAATGCGCAGTCCTTCAAGGAGGGCTTGCTCTTTTTCGATCCGCGCCCCAATTCCGCACTACTGCCGCTCTCTCTCATGAAAGTTCGAGCCCCTTTACAAAGTTCTGTTATCATCACGATTGGTGGATCGGCGTACCACTCATCGGCCAGCAGCGACGACGATCCTCGTGGTCGACGACGAACCCATTGCCCTCGAATTCTGCCGCTCGGCTCTTGCCCGCGCCGGCTACATCGTCGTGACAGCTATGAATGGTGATGACGCGCTGCGCCGCCTGCAGCATTCACCTCCCGCGCTCGCCCTCCTAGACATTGTCATGCCCGGTATGACTGGCGCGGCGCTCGCCAAACGCATCGAGAAATTGTTACCAAACGCCAGGATCGTCTTGATGTCCGGCTACGCGCCCGACGAAATCAAGCGCGTCATCGGCGACGACGCCGCTCAGTACCGCTGCATGTGGAAGCCGTTCCAGCAGGATGCGCTGCTGCGCATGATTCGCAACGTGCTCGACGCTCCTCCCTCCCACAAAACGCAGCACGCGGGCTCCTAGACGAGCGCCTCTCCAGGCGAAGCCGGCTCTAGCGTCTGTCCGTTCAATTTTTCGACCCGCACCTTCGCGATCCGATTTCGATCCATTTCGAGCACCGTGTACCGCCGGTCTCCCGCCTCCACACTCTCGCCGGGTTTGGGGATGTACCCCAGCCGCATCAGCAGAAATCCCGCCAGCGTCTCGAACCCCGCGTTGGCCGGAATCTCGATCCCGTGCAACAGCTCCAGATCGCGAATCTTCGTCGCGCCGTCGAGCTCCACCGCCGGCGCCTCCTGCGCCGGCCGCAGTTCCTTCACATCGTACTCATCCTCGATCTCTCCCACGATCTGCTCGAGCACGTCTTCCACCGTCACCAGCCCTACGATCGTGCCGAACTCGTCCACTACCATCGCCATGTGCGCTCTTCCTTGCTTGAACTCCTCGAGCATCTGCACCAACGGCTTCGTCTCAGGAGCTACCATGTACTCCCGCATCGCACGCGGCACCCGGAACTCCGGCACGCGGCGACCCCCTGCTATTGCGGCTCGTCGATTCGCCCACACCGGCAGCAAATCCTTATAGAACAGAATCCCGACGATCTGCTCCGGCTGCTCCCGATAAACCGGCAACCGCGAATGCTGGTGCTCGATCATCGTATGCAGCACCTGATCGAGCGTGGCATTCTCCGGAACCGACACAATCTCATTCCGAGGCACCATGATCTGACGTACGTAAAGATTCTCCAGATCGATGATGTGATGAATCATGTCCTCCTGCAGCGGAGGCAGATGCCCGGAGCCGCGACTCAAGCTAACCATGAGCTTCAGCTCCTCCGCGGAATGTCCGCCGGCGCCGTGCAGCTCTCCCCGCAATCCAATTGCGCGTGACAGCGCATAGCTCGATCGCTCGATGATGTATACGAACGGCGCCGAGATGCGATGGAAGACTAATAGAGCTAGCGCCATGCTTGATGCCAGCCGATCCGCTTTCTCGATGGCGAGATTCTTCGGCACGACTTCCCCGATCACCACGTGCGCGAACGTCATGATCATGAACGCCAGGACGAAGCTGAACCCGTGTAGTAAGGTCGCGATCGCCGGTGTTTGCAAGGGCTGAAACATCTCGATAAGCAAGTCGTAGATCGTACTTTCACCCGCCCATCCCAATCCCAGGCTGCACAGCGTCACTCCGACCTGCGTGACTGACAGCAACCGCTCCGGGTTGGCGAGCAGGTTTAGCGCAGCTTTCGCTCCCACATCTCCCTGCTCCGCAAGTTGTTTCAGCCGTGACGCCCGAACCGTGATCAGCGCAACTTCCGCCGCAGAGAAAAACGCGTTCGTCGCAAGAATTACTAAAAACAGAGCGATCCGTAATCCGTAATGCGATTCTTCCATTATCAGTACAATGCCAAGTGTGTACCTTGATCGGCTCCTAAAATATATCAATTGGTTGATCGCCGTCGCTCTTGTCGCGGCGCTTGCGATCGCATACTGGTACGCATACCGGCCGCTCCCCAAGACCTCCGGCTCCATCGCAACCCAGGTCAACGGCAACGTCACCGTGACCCGCGACAGCCTGGGCGTCCCGCACATCGCCGCCGAAACGATCGAGGACGCGCTTTTCGCGCAAGGATACGTGACAGCCCAAGACCGTCTATGGCAGATGGACAGCCTGCGCCGGCTGGTCTCCGGACAGTTATCCGAAATTGTCGGCCCTGGAGCCCTCGAATCCGACCGCGAGGCGCGCAACCTTCGCCTGCGCCATCTCGCCGAAAACGCCGCGCTCAAGATGCCCCCGCCGGATCGCGCCGCCCTGGCCGCCTACGTCCGCGGCGTTAACGCCTTCATCGAGACTCATCGCAACAACCTTCCCCTCGAATTCACGCTGCTTGGCTATCAACCCCTGCCCTGGACCGTCGCCGATTGCGCGCTCGTCGGATTTCAAATGTTTCGAACTCTTACGACCACGTGGCGCGACGAAATCCTCAAACTCAATCTACTGTCCGGCGGCGACAAAGACAAAGTCAGTTTTCTGTTCCCGCTGAGGACCGGCTCCGAAGCGCAGCCCGGCTCCAACGCCTGGGCCATCGCCGGCCGACTCACAGCTTCCGGCAAGCCGATCCTCGCCAACGACATGCACCTGGAGTTTTCCCTTCCCGGCATCTGGTACATGGCGCATTTACAAGCGCCGGGCTGGAACGTCTCCGGCGTGACTCTGCCCGGGACCCCGGGAATCATCGTCGGCCACAACGACCGCATCGCCTGGGGTATCACCAATCTGCATTACGACGTTCAGGATCTCTATCGCGAGCGCCTCGACACCCGATCCGGTCAGTATCTGTTTCAGGGCCGCGCCCAGCCGTTGCGCGCCGAACGCGAAGTGATCTTGGTGAAAGGCGGCAAGCCCGTGGAACACACAGTCCTGTCGACGCACCACGGTCCCCTGCTCGGCGCCACCGGTACCGAGCGGATGAGCTTGCGCTGGGTCGCCGCCGAGTCCGGATTCTTTCAATATCCGATCCTCGACATCAATCACGCTCGAAATTGGCAGGAATTTACCGCTGCGATCGAGCGATTTCCCGGCCCTGGCTCGAATTTCGTCTACGCGGACGTCGACGGAAACATCGGCTACCATGCCGCCGGAAAACTTCCCATCCGCAAAGGTTTCGCCGGTGATCTGCCTGTCGACGGCACATCCGGCGAATTCGAATGGCAAGGATACATCCCCTTCGATCAGTTGCCGTCCGCGTTCAACCCACCATCCGGCATGATCGTCACCGCCAACCAGAACCCATTCCCGACCGATTATCCCTACACGGTGAACGGGAACTTCGCTTCTCACTTCCGGTCAACACAGATTCGCCAGCGCCTCTCATCTCGTACTGGTTGGCAACCCCAGGAAATGCTGGCCATCCAAAAGGATGTCTACTCCGATTTCGCTCATTATCTTGCACGCTCCGTAGTGACCGCTTATGAAAAGCGAAAGCCCGCCAATCCTGCCTTGACGGACGCGATCCGCCTCTTGCGCGGATGGAACGGGCAGATGGAGCACAGTCAGTCGGCGCCGCTCATCGCAACGCTGGCCTATCAGCATCTGCGACGAGCCGTAGTCGAAAGCGCTTCCAAGGCTTCCTCCAATTACGATTTGCAGATGGCGCCCGCCGTTCTGGAAAAACTGCTTCGCACCCGTCCCGCCGGCTGGTTCGCCGACTACGACGAAGCGCTGCTGAGCAGCTTCGCCGATGCCGTTGATGAAGGACGGCGCATCCAGGGACCGGACCTCGACAAGTGGAAATACGGAAAGTACGCGGAGCTTACTATTTCTCATCCTGTCGTGAATCAGCTGCCGCTAGTCGGGAAGTACTTCAACATCGGCCCCGTCCCGATGAGCGGCTCGTCGACTACCGTGAAACAGACCACGCGGCGTCTCGGCCCGTCCATGCGAATGGTCGCCGATCTCTCCGACTGGGACCGGTCATTGTTGAACGTGATCATCGGGCAGTCGGGGCAGATTCTTTCGAGCCACTATCGAGATCAGTGGGATCGATATTACGTAGGAAACGGCTTCCCGATGCAATATAAAAAGGTGGAAGCTAAATCGGTGTTACGGTTGACACCGGCGCAATAGCAGTCGCTACCAGACTTCGCTTGCGCAGGCGCGCTACTGAACAGCACGCAGAATTTTGCCGAGACGTTCGTGGCAAGCTTTTGCGAGGACAGACGCAAGAAGTAACAAAAATTGAAATACGTGATGAATGTGATGAAAGTGATGAATTTTGATGCAATCGTGTTTCGAAGCCGCTTAGTCTCCTATTCGAAAGTAGCAGGGTATGTCAAGGATTTAAGCGCTAGTATTGAGGTCTGCTAAATGATTTCTAGAGCTTGGACGCTATTTATCGTTGTGAACTGGCGTGACTACCGCAATAAACCATGAAGCCAGCGCGACGAGGCATGACTGCAACTACATGGTAACTTTGATAAATGCCTCTGTGGTTTGGTAAAAAGAAGCGGCCTGAAACGTCGCCAGGTGGATCCGTCATTCAACGCTATGACTACCTCTCGGCAACACCAATTGGGCTGACCGATGAATCCACGGCCGGATTCTCCGGACTTCGTGAACAGGTGTACGGACGGTTCTTCGGCGAGGCTGCTAATGTATCCCATGAAGTGATTCCGCTGATTCCGCATATTGATGTCTATACCTATGGGAGCGGACAGCAAGGACGCAATTATTGCACCCTCGTTACCGGCGGCATGAGCGACCTGGCGATGAAAGTTCCTGCCGAGGCCACGCCAAAGGGTGTCCCGCGGCGAGTCGAATTAATTTTTTACTGTTCGGAGCCAAAACAGGAATACCTTGAAACCCTTCGAAGACTCGCCCACTTTCCTCACGACAACAATACCTGGATCGGCGACTTCCATACGATGCCAAACGGAAATCCGCCGGACCCTTTTGGGGGCAGTCCGGTTTTAAACACATTCCTCTTCTTGCCGACAATCGTCAACCCTGACGCCGCGTTGCCAAAAGAGTTGAGTCTTGCCGGGGAACCGGTTCAGTTTCTGTGCGTGGTCCCCCTGACAACACCTGAATGCAATTTGAAACTGGCGAAGGGAGTCGTTACGATCCTCGACTTGTTCGAGCAAAATCAGCATCCGCACGTTTTTGATCCCAGCAGAGCGAGCTATGTCTAGCGGCTAAAAGCGCCGGGCCCCTTCAACGCGTAACGCCCCAAAGATTGCCACTCACTCCCGCTGCATATCCGTATCCGCCGCAGGATATCCCAACAGCCTCAGCATCGCTACGATCTGCCCCTTATGATGAAACGCATGCGTGACAATGTGCAGAAGAATAAAAGCCGGAGCTCGCATCGGACCCACCCATTCACTCGGCTTCTCGATTTCGGTGTTGAGCTGCGCCTCGCTTAGAGAGTCGAGATAGGCCATTGTGGTCCCAATCGCGGTCCTCTGTGCGCTGCACAAATCCTCGACACTCACGAAACTCTCAGGAGACAACAAGTGCGTAGGCAACGACTGAAGCCGGCACACCCATCCCGACTCGGTCGACAAAATATGGGCCAGTTGCTTCACCACGCTCCCATATCCAAACCCGGCAATTTCCTTCCGCAGCGACTCCATCGGCAGGTCGGCGATGTGGTCCAGAACCACGTCCAGCGACCCGTGCATCGACGCATGCAGCTCCTTGATCCCTTCCTTGGTAAACGTCATTTTTCAAGAGTATCCCAGGCGCCCCCTGAAACGTTGACTACCCTCCAACCGTCCTTTTAAGATAGAATTTACGTTCTGCCCCTTAGCGAATCCGGCAGGCGAATCAAGCCAGGCTTCGCCCTCGATGACCCTATATGATTAAAGTCGAAGGACTTACCAAGAGATACGCGCGCAACGTCGCCGTGGACAACATCTCGTTCGAGATCGAGAAGGGAGGCATTGTCGGGTTCCTCGGACCCAACGGCGCCGGCAAGACCACCACCATGCGGGTCCTGACCTGCTTCCTCCCCCCCACCGCCGGGTCGGCCACCGTCGCCGGATTCGACGTCCTCGAGCAGCCGCTTGAGGTCAAGAAGCGCATCGGCTACCTGCCGGAATCCCCGCCGCTGTATCCGGAAATGGAAGTGCATGAGTACCTGACCTTCGTTGGCCGACTCAAAGGCATCTCCGGAGCCGATATCGGCCGTCGCGTCGACGAGGTCGCCGGGCGATGCGCCGTCGGCGATGTACGGACCAAACTGATCGGCAAGCTATCCAAGGGCTATCGGCAGCGCGTCGGTCTGGCTCAGGCGATCATCCACAATCCGGAAGTCCTGGTGCTTGATGAGCCGACCTCCGGCCTGGACCCCAAGCAGATCATCGAGACTCGCCAACTGATCCGCAGCCTCGCCGGCGATCACACCATCATCCTCAGCACCCATATCCTTTCCGAGATCGAAAACTCCTGCGACAAAGTCATCATCATTAGTCAGGGTAAGCTCGTCGCAACCGACACCGTAGCCAATTTGACCAATCGCCTGCGCGGTTCCGAGGCTGTGTCCGTCGATATCGATGCGCCTTCCGGTCTCGACGAAGCCGACGCGCGCGCCCGTCTCGAACAGGTCCCCGGCGTCAGCCGCGTGATGCACAAGGAAAGTCGTGATGGACGACACATTTTCGAGGTCGAAAGCCTGCAAGGCCGCTCGGTTCGCGCCGATCTCGCTCGGACCATCGTCCAGGCGGGCTGGAACCTGAATGAGCTGCGCGCCATCGGCCTGAGCCTGGAAACCATCTTCCTGCAGTTAACGGCTTCGGAAGCAAAGAAGCCCGGAGGTACCAATTGAAGAACATTCTCATCATTGCCAAGAAAGAATTGAAGAGCTATTTTGCTTCTCCGATAGCCTATTTACTGATGGCGATCTTCGCTGTCATCTTCGGGTTTTTCTTCTATAGCGCCACTGCCTTTTTTGTGATGCGCGGCATGGAGTCCCAGATGATGGGGCGCGGCATGCCCATGGACGTCAACGAGTGGGTAATCCGCCCGCTGCTCAGTAACGCTAGCGTCATTGGACTGTTCCTCATCCCCATGATTACGATGCGGCTCTATGCGGAGGAGAAGCGCTCCGGCACGATGGAGCTGCTCATGACGTCCCCCATTCGCGACGCCGAAATCATCATCGGGAAGTTCGTCGCCGCCCTGCTGATGTACGCCTGCGTCATCGGCGTCTCAGCGCTCGACCTCGCTGCCCTCTTCGCTTATGGCAAGCCGGACTGGAAACCGATCCTCGTCGGTTACCTTGGACTGCTGCTGCAAGGCAGCGCCCTGATCGCCATCGGAACTTTCATCTCCACCACCACCAAAAATCAGATCATCGCCGGTGGCGCCACCTTTGCCGTCTCGCTGCTGCTATGGGTGCTGAACTGGGTCAGTTCCTACGAACAGGCTGCCTGGGCCAAGGTCGTCTCGTATCTTTCTGTAGTTGAGCACTTCGAGCCATTCTCAAAAGGTGTAATCGATACGAAGGATGTAGTGTTCTTCGCTTCCCTGACTTTCTTCGGGCTCTTCCTGACCGCCCGGTCGATGGAATCCCTGCGATGGAGAGCGTAAATGCAAGCTGAGTGGATGAAAACGCGCCAAACGAAATATACCCTTTACGCCACTGTTTATCTGTTGGTAATTGTGGCAGTGCTCGGAGCGGCCAACTGGCTTGCTAACCGGCACAATAAGTCGATTGATTCCACTTCCAACAAGAAGTTCAGTCTTTCCGACCAGACCGTCAAGGTCGTGAAGGAACTCAAGAAAGACGTCACGATCACCAATTACGACAAGACCTCAGCGTTCGCCACGGCGCGCGATCTGCTTGATCGTTATGCCAATCTTTCGACGAAGCTCCACGTCGTCTATGTCGACCCCGACAAGAAGCCGCAGGTGGCCAAAGCCGCAGGCGTCCGCGCGTACGGCGAGACCTACGTGGACAGCGGGACGAAAAAGGAGCAGGCGAAATCGCTCACGGAGGAAGAAATCACGGGCGCCCTGATCCGATCGCTCAAGAGCGGCGAGCGCAACGCCTGCTTTGTCAGCGGCAGCGGCGAGCACAGCCTCGACGATGCCGGTCGCTCCGGATACGCGAACGCGAAGGAAGCGCTGGAGAAAAACAATTACAAGACCAAGACCGTCTCGCTGCTCGGCGGCGCGAAGCCTGTTGAGGGCGCTCCTCCCGCAGCCGCGATTCAGCCGCTCGGCGCGGCGACTCCCGGTGGCGGTGCTAAACCTGAGGTCCCGTCCGATTGTACGATCCTCGTTGTCGGTGGTCCCAGGTACGCCTACATGCAGCCCTCCGTCGACGCCATCCAGGCCTACGTGAACAACGGTGGGCGCGCGCTGATCATGCTCGATCCATCGCTGAAAATAGGCCGCGAGGAGATGCAGGAAAATCCCGCGCTCGAGAAGGTGATGGACTCCTGGGGCGTAACCTTCGAGAAGACGCTTGCCATCGACGCCAGCGGTATCGGACAGATCTTCGGCTTGAGCGAGGTCATTCCTTTGGTCACCAGTTACGAATCGCATCCGATCGTCCGCGATTTGAAGGAGACAGCAACCGCGTTTCCTTTGGCGCGGACACTCGAAGTCAAGGCCGGTTCCGCTGAGAAGTTGTTCTCCACTTCCGATAACAGCTACGCCACGACCAACCTAACTTCGGCGGAAATCCGCATCGACCCGAAGAAAGACAAGAAAGGCCCGCTAACTCTCGGCGCCGCCGGTACAGTGAAGGTGGCCGGCAAGGAAGGCCGGTTCGTGGCCGTCGGCAGCTCCAATTTCATTTCCAACAATATCCTGCGATTCAACGGAAATCGCGACCTGTTTCTCAACATGATGAACTGGCTCAGCTCGGATGAAGACCTGATTTCGATTCGTCCCAAAGAGCCGGAAGACCGCCGTCTGTCACTTTCGCGGCGGCAGATGTCGACCATATTTTCGTCCAGCGTAATCGGCCTGCCATTGGTCGTGGTCGCGCTCGGACTCATGGTTTGGTGGAAGCGAAGATGAAATTCAAGGGACTGCTGACTGCCGTCATCGTACTTGCGGCGCTCGGTGGCGGCGTTTACTGGTCAGACAGGAAAAAGGCAGCCGAGGAAAAAGAGCCGGCAAAGGACGCGCCTCCCAAGGTCCTCACCATTGCCGAGGACCAATTCAAGAGCATCAGCCTGAAGAAAGCGGCGGGCGACACGACGGTTGTTCAGAAATCGGCGGCAGGCAAGTGGGAGATCGCCCAACCCAAGCCACTGGCCGCGGATCAGGATTCGGTCAGTTCGCTGGTTTCCACGCTCTCATCGCTGACTTCCGACCGCCTGATCGAAGAGAGTACATCCGACCTGGCTTCTTACGGTCTCGCATCGCCGGCCCTAGAAGTTGTCGTCACCAAGAAGGACGGCAAGACCGAAGATCTGCTTATAGGCGACGATACACCAACCGGCGGCAGCACGTTCGTCAAGCTCAAGAGCGATCCGCGAATTTTCAGCGTTTCGAGCGGCGTCAAGTCCAGCCTCGACAAAACCTCGAAGGACCTACGCGACAAGCGCCTCCTCACCTTCGACTCCGACAAGCTAACCCGTGTCGAACTGGTAGCCAAAGGTCCAGCCATCGAATTCGGTAAGAACAACCAGAATGAGTGGCAGATCATCAAGCCGAAACCCCTCCGCGCCGACGGATCCCAGGTCGAAGAGTTAGTCCGCAAACTGAAAGACGCAAAGATGGACACGGACGCGGACCCCGCGAAATCAGTCTCCGCGTTCGCCACTGGGACCCGCGTCGCGGTCGTCACCGTCGCCGACTCATCCGGCACGCAGACTCTCGAAATCCGCAGAGACAAGGACAAGAACTACTACGCCAAGAGCTCCGTCCTCGACACTGTCTATAAGACCGCCGCCGACATCGGCGACGGGCTCGACAAAGACCTCGACTCCTTCCGCAACAAGAAGCTGTTCGACTTTGGCTTCAACGACCCCACTAAACTCACCGTCAACAAAACTACCTACGAGAAGTCGGGCGACAAATGGATGTCCGCCGGCAAGGAAATGGACTCCGGCTCCGTCCAGGCGGTCATCGACAAACTTCGCGACCTATCCTCGACCAAATATCTCGAGACCGGCGCCGGCGAGCCCGTCATGGAGCTTGCAGTCACCTCCGGCGATGGGAAGCGCAATGAGAAGGTGACGATCATGAAACAAGGCGCGACCTTCATCGCGAAGCGCGAGAACGAGCCCAGCGTCTATGAGCTCGACGCGAAAGCCGTCGAAGAGCTTCAGAAAACCGCCTCCGGCGTCAAAGCAGCCCCACCCGCGGATACCAAAAAGAAGTAGCTGGTGACCGGTCTCCTCACTGACCTGTACGAGCTCACGATGGCCGCCGCCTATTTCGACGCCGGCCGATCAGCCGAGATCGGCGCCTTCGAGCTATCCATCCGTCGCCTCCCCAGGCATCGCGACCACGTCATTGTCGCTGGACTTCAGCAAGCTTTGGAATATCTCCTCGAGCTTCGCTTCACCGCTCCGGAGATCGACTATCTGCGCGACCTTGCCCAGTTCGCACGCGTCACGCCAGCCTTCTTCGACTATCTCCGCAATTTCCGATTTACGGGCGACGTCTTCGCCGTCCCCGAAGGCACGACCATCTTCGCGGGCGAGCCCATGCTCACCGTCCGCGCCCCCATCATCGAAGCCCAGATCCCGGAAACCTACCTGCTCTCGACGATGACCTTCCAGTCGCTGATCGCGACCAAAGCCTCGCTGATGGTTCGCGCCGCGGCCGGACGCCCCGTCATCGAATTCGGCACTCGCCGGGCCCACACGCCCGAAGCTGGAGTCCTGGCCGCTCGCGCCGCCTACATCGCCGGATGCGCCGGAACCAGCAACACACTCGCTGGATTCCGCTTCGGCATCCCCGTATTCGGCACCTCGGCCCACTCTTGGGTCATGTCCTATCCGACCGAGCGCGACGCATTCCAGCAGCTTCAGCAGATCCTCGGGCCCAATACCGTCCAACTAGTCGACACCTACGATTCGCTTGAAGGCACGCGTTTGGCGGCGACGCTTGGACTGCCACTCTGGGGAATCCGCCTCGACAGCGGCGATCTTGCGGCCCTTTCGAAGCAAGCTCGCGTCATCCTCGACGCCGCCGGATTGCGCGAAACGAAAATCATGGCCACCAGCGATCTCGATGAGGCACGGATCGCGCAGCTCATCGCCGCCGGCGCTCCCATCGACGTCTTCGGAGTTGGAACCGAACTGGCCACCTCCGCCGACGCGCCGGCCATGGGCGCCGTCTACAAGCTGGTCGAAATCCAGGGACGGCCCACCGCCAAGTGGAGCGAGGGCAAAGCCTCTCTTCCCGGTCCGAAACAATTATTCCGTCTTCCCGATCGCGACATCCTCGCGCTGGTTCACGAAGTCCCGCCGCCGGGCGCTGAAGCGCTACTCCAGCCGGTAATCCTCAAGGGACAATTAGTAGAAGGCCCACGCGACGTGGACATCACCCGCCGTCGCGCAGCCCAACCGGCGCAGCAGCGACCTCTCGAGTACAGTGATGCCCTGACAGCTTTAATCAAGCAAACACATCCAAAATGAAAACAGTCTTCTTCGATATCGACACACAGATCGATTTCCTCTTCCCGGCCGGAGCCCTCTACGTCCCCGGCGCCGAGCAGATCATTCCCGCCATCACTAAGCTGAATCACTACGCCGCAGCGCACGATATCCCCGTTGTCTCCACCATGTGCGCGCACTCTGAGACCGATCCGGAATTTCGTGACTGGCCGCCCCACTGCATCGTAGGCACGACAGGACAGCTCAAACCTCAGTCCACACTACGGCCTAACGCGCAGCAAATCATTCTGGAAAAACAGCAGCTCGACCTGTTCACCAACCCGGGGCTGCCCGCACTGCTCGACACCCTGGCTGCCGATGAATACGTCGTCTACGGAGTGGTCACCGAGTATTGCGTCAGTTGCGCCGCGCTAGGACTACTCGCCACCGGCAAGCCCGTCACCCTGGTCACCGACGCGATCCGATCGCTCTCAGAACAGGACGGACGCAGCACAATCGATAACTTCACCGCCCAAGGCGGCCGCCTGACCACGCTCGATCAACTTGTGAACGCCCGATAGAATCCCAGGAGCAGGAACGGGGAGAGGACTGCCAGCAGCCACAGCTTGGCCTCCGGCTGCATCTTCTCGTCTTTTTCCCAACGGAAGATTTTCACCGAAATAAACGTTCCCAAAATGACAGTGACTGCTAGCGCGAGTATCGCCGGACCGTTACTGGAGAGTGGCTCGCTTCGCATCAGGACGCTTTGCAGGCCCGCAACCAGGTAAGTCGCCGGCATGAACTGGCCCGCTGCCTGAGCCCAGTCCGGCAGAAGCCTGACCGGGATCGTTGCTCCGCTTAAAAAAAGCATCGGCATGTAAAGAAGCTGGATCGTGATAGTGGATTCCTGCGTGCTGTTGACAATGGAGGCCAGGATCAGGCCGATGGAACGGAATGCCACGACACCCAGCGTGATCATGACGAAAGTGGAGAACCACCGATCGGGAATCGCCAGCCCATAGAAAAAATGCGCCAGTGTGCAGACCAGCAGAACCGACGGGAGGTAGATCAGCCAACCTGTCACCATCGAGGCGAACAGCAGCGGCGCAGGTGTTATCGGCGTCACCTTGAACCGTCGCAGAATGCCCTGCTCGCGCTCCTGCACCGCGCGCATGCCGGCTCCCCACAGCCCATTGCCGAGTATTCCGATCGCCAGCACCATCGTTACAACGTTTTCAATCCCCCCATTTCGCGCCGTCCCCATGATGCCTGAAAATACAAAAAAGAAGATCAGCGGGAACAAGTAGTTGAAGAAGAGCACCGAACGATCGCGCATCGCCAGCTTGATATCAATTCTCGTCAGGGCTATGTAAGGACGCATCGTGCCCTCCTATTCCCGCAGAGTCTTTCCGGTCAGCTCGATGAAGGCGTCTTCGAGCGTCGGCCTCTTCAGACGGATGTCCGAGGGCTCGATTCCCCGCTCCTCGATCCACTTCACCAAGTCGACCAGCGTGCGCGCCGGATGGCTCGTTTGCACCGTCAGCTTCCGGCGATCCGCGCTGAAAACGGGACTCCCGGCGTCTCTCCAGCACGGCCCATCACCTCCGGGAAGCCCCTCCTCGCAGCGTATTTCGATCACCGACTGACTCAGAACGCCGGCTTGAATCTCGCCCGGCGTCCCCATAGCGACGATTCGCCCCTCGTCGATAATCGCCACCCGGTCGCAAAGCTTTTCCGCCTCTTCGATGTAGTGCGTAGTAAGAAGTATTGATCGCTGCTCGCGCCGCAGGTCACCGACGAGCGCATGAATCTCCAGCCGCGCCTGTGGATCGAGCCCTGCCGAAGGCTCATCGAGAAAGAGCATTTGCGGATCGTTCAATAGCGCGAGCGCCAGCGCCACCCGCTGCTTCTGTCCACCTGAAAGCTCGCCATATGGCGCATCCCGCTTCTCCCAAAGGGCAAGCCGCATCAGCAGCTCATCGCTATCCACGGTCTGCGTATAGAAATCCGCAAACAAATCCATCGCCTCGCGGATTGTGATCTTCTCTTGAAGGTTCGTCGATTGCAAGCAGACGCCGATCCGATCCTTGAGCTGCCGGCTCTGGCTCCCCGGATCGAACCCCAACACCGACACTTGCCCCCCCGTCCGGGATCGCAGTCCTTCCAAAATCTCGACAGTCGTCGTCTTCCCCGCTCCATTCGGACCGAGCAGTCCAAACACCTCTCCGGCGCGAACCTCGAAGTCAATCCCTTTGACTGCCGCGAAGTCACCATAGCTCTTCGTCAGTCCGCGAACCTGAATGACCGGTTCGTTCTTATCGGTGTTCATCAGTGTTTATCTGTGGCAACTAGATCCGGTGGAACGCCTTAAGGATCTCACGTGTGGAGTACTGCAGCGCAATGGGACGCCCGTGCGGACAGCTCATCGGACAATCGGTCGCCGCCAGCGCCGAGAGCAGCCACTCCATCTTGCTCTGATCGAGCCGCATGTTGATCTTAATGGCCGCACGGCAAGCGATGGATGCAGCGATGTTGCGCCGGATGTCGTCCATGGAAAGCCCGCGTATCTCGCCCTCCGCCGTTTCCAGGATCTCGAACATGAGCTTCTCCAGGTCCGAAACCGCCACCGCCGCCGGAGCTGCTTTGACTGCAATCGTCCGCGCCCCGAACGGCTCTGTTTCAAACCCGATCGACTGCAGTTCATCGGCGATCCGCGCATACTCGATCTGCTGCTCGGCCGTGAGCTGCAGGATCATCGGCATCAGCAGCGCCTGCCGCTCCACCCGGCCGGACGCGCGCTGCTGCAGTACTTTCTCAAACAGGATGCGCTCATGGGCCACGTGCTGGTCGATGATCCACAAGCCGTCGCGCCCAGCCGCGATGATGAAGCTCTCGTGAATCTGGCCTAGAGGCCGCAGATCCGCCAGCGCCGTCAACGATGAAGAAAACTCGGGCAGCGTTCCCGGCGGAAATTCGCCGTGCGTGTCGGGCACGCGGGCGCGCGCCGTCTCCACGCTGTGCTCCCTTCCAACCGTCACCGCGCCCGGACCGAAATCAAAGCGTGGCTCGGGCGACCGCTCTGGCCGAAGAGTAAACGCCGGAGCCGGAGCCATCTCGCTCGCAGCAGGCTCGGCCGGCGCTTCATTGTTGAGCATCTGGGAGAACTCGGAAAACGGCAGCCCCGGGGCCGGCTGCGCTCCCGCGCTTGCCGTGAAGGCCGGCGCCGGCCGCGATTCGATCAGCCGGTCGCGAAGCGTATCCCGAATGAAGTCGTGCACAAAGGACTGATGCCGGAACCGGACCTCCGTTTTGGACGGATGCACGTTGACGTCGACTTCTTCACAATCGCACTCGAGAAAAATCAGCGCGAACGGATAGCAGGCGTGTGGCATGAGGTTGTAATACGCCGACGATATCGCGTGCAACAGCAGCCGGTCGCGAATCAGGCGGCCATTTACGAACGTGAATATCGAATTCCGGTTGGCTTTCTGGATTTGCGGCCGCGAGATGAAGCCGTTCATCTGAAACACTCGGGCTTGCGGTTCGTCGTCGAAGCCGGGCGGTAGCATCAACTCCCGTTTGCAGCTCCCCAACTCCACCAGTTCTTCCAGAGTCTGGCTGCCGAATACCTGGTACACCCGCTCCCGCAGCGTCGCCACTGGTGTGACGTGCAGCAGCTCGCCGGCTCCTCCCGTCAACTGAAACGTCTTGTCCGGGTGCGCCAGGCTGTAGTGCGTCACCAGCGACGCGATGTGAGCCAGCTCAGTTTGTTCCGACCGCAGAAATTTCTTACGAGCGGGCACGTTGAAGAACAAGTCGCGCACCGCGATCGATGTGCCCGGAGCGAGCGCCGCCTCGTCGCACCGCAGCATCTT
>Ga0075431_100002609_pt1 | contig 17441 bp, 13 predicted proteins | sample RhiMetdeltSRZDD5_FD_75297 | JGI IMG/M metagenome (GOLD analysis project Ga0075431, IMG submission 75297) | Populus rhizosphere microbial communities from Tennessee, USA - Rhizosphere MetaG P. deltoides SRZDD5 | ecosystem: Host-associated > Plants > Roots > Rhizosphere > Soil | place: USA... | reverse complement strand
CTGCCTACTGCCTACTGCCTACTGCCTACTGCCTACTGCCTACTGCCTACTGCCTACTGCCTACTGCCTACTGCCTACTGCCTACTGCCTACTGCCTACTGCCTACTGCCTACATCCTACTGCCCACTGCCTATTCCTTCGCGAGCTCGCCGAGCTGGTTGGCGCAAAGGGTCAGGCGCGACAGGTCGAAGGGCCGCTTCCTCAAAAGCTCGTCGATCTCGCGGCGGGTCCGCTGCAGCAGCTCGGAGCGCTCGGCGCTCCAGGCCGACCAGCCCTGCGGCTTTCCGCCGTCGCCGCGCAGTGCCCGCGCCACGATCGCCCGATGGGTCTGCAGGATGCCGTCGACCGTGCGGTTGATCGCCATCCGCTCGTGGAAGCGCGATGGCGGGATCTGCATCGCCTGGCCGACCAGCCGATCGATGGCGAGCGCGCTGCCGACTTCGAAGAACAGCCGCGCCACCGTCTCGATGCTCTGCTTCTCGCGGGCTGCGACCTGCACGATATCGGGTCCGCGCTGCATATAGCGCAGTCCTGCAAAGCGCTCCGCCACATCGGCCGGAACCCCTTGATCGACCAGCACCTGCCGGCGATCCGCCATCCTTTGCAGGGCGCTCGGCGGCAGCACCGCACCGAGGATCTGCGACAGCTCGGAGATCCCCGCCGAATATTGCGCGACCAGCTCTGCAAGCCCGGCGCCGACCGTGACATTGCGCAGGAACCAGATGGTGGCGCGCCGCAGCAGGTTCTGGAGCTCGACATAGAGATCGAGCTGACAGCGCCCGCCGATCTTGCCGTCCAGCGCATCGACCAGGCCGTTGAGGCCGACGAAATCGAAGCTGTCGCGGGCCAATGCATAGGCTGGGGCGATCTCGGTCACCCCGAAGCGCGTCTCCTCCTTGAGCCGCCACACGAAATTCGGCCCGCCGCGATTGATCATGCTGTTGGCGAGCTGGGTCGAGATGATCTCGCGCCGCAACCGGTGGGTCCTGACCTCCTCGGGGAAGGCTTCCGACAGCTTACGCGGGAAATAGCGGATGAGCTCGCGCCCGAGATAGGGATCGTCCGGCACCGGCGACCCGTTGAGCTCGTCGAACAGCGCAAGCTTGGCATGCGCCATCAGCACGGCAAGCTCCGGTCGGGTCAGCGGACGCTTCGCCGCCTCGCGTTCCGTAAGCTCGGTCTCGTCCGGCAGCTGCTCGAGATGGCGCACCAGGCGCTGCGCCTGCTCGAGCGTCCGGATCAATCGCGCATTGGTGGCGAATTCCTCCACCCCGCGCAGCTCGGCCATGCTCAGGCACAGCGTCTGCAGATAGTTGTTGCGCAGCACCGCCCGCGCCACCTCGTCGGTCATGTCGACCAAGAGCTTGTTGCGCTCGGGCCGCGCGAGCTTGCCCGCGGCTTCCGCCGCGCCGGTCGCGATCTTGATGTTGACCTCGACGTCGGAGGAGTTGACGCCCGCCGAATTGTCGACCGCATCCGTGTTGATCCGCCCGCCGCGCAGCGCGAAGTCGATGCGCCCGCGCTGGGTCAGCGCCAGATTGGCACCCTCGCCCACCACCTTGGCCGCCAGCTGATCGGCGGCGATTCGAACCGCATCATTGGCCCGATCGCCGACATCGGCATTGATTTCGTGCGTGCCGCGCACATAGGTGCCGATGCCGCCGAACCACATCAGGTCGACCTTGAGCTTGAGCACGGCGCTGATCAGCTCGTTCGGCGTGACGCTGTCCTGGGCAAGCCCGGTCAGTGCGCGGATCTCCGGCGTCAGCGCCACCGCCTTGAGGCTGCGCGAGAACACCCCGCCGCCCCGGCTGATCTTGCTGGCGTCATAGTCGCGCCAGCTCGAGCGCGGCAGATTGAACAGCCGCTGCCGTTCCGCAAAGCTGGTTTCCGGATCGGGGTCGGGATCGATGAAGATGTCGCGGTGGTCGAACGCCGCCACGAGCCGGATCTGCCGCGACAGCAGCATGCCGTTGCCGAACACATCGCCCGACATGTCGCCCACGCCCGCCACCGTGAACGGCGTCGTCTCGATATCGACATCCATTTCCCGGAAGTGCCGCTTCACCGCTTCCCAGGCGCCGCGCGCGGTGATCCCCATGCCCTTGTGGTCATAGCCCGCCGATCCGCCGGACGCGAAGGCATCGTCAAGCCAGAAATGATGCTCCGCCGCGATGGCGTTGGCGATGTCCGAGAAGGTTGCCGTGCCCTTGTCCGCCGCCACCACCAGATAGGGATCGTCATTGTCGAACCGCACCACATCGGGCGGCGCTTCCGTCTTGCCGTCGACGATATTGTCGGTGAGATCGAGCATGCTCGATACGAAGAGCTTGTAGGCGCTGGTGCCTTCCGCCATCACCTCATCGCGGCTGCCGCCGACCGGCAGGCGCTTCGGCACGAAACCGCCCTTGGCGCCGACCGGCACGATCACCGCATTCTTGACGTTCTGTGCCTTTTCCAGGCCGAGCACCTCGGTGCGGAAATCCTCCGGCCGGTCCGACCAGCGCAGGCCGCCGCGGGCGATCGGCCCTGCCCTGAGATGCACCCCCTCGACCCGCGGCGAGTAGACGAAGATCTCGGCGAACGGCCGCGGCTCCGGCAGCTCGTCGAGCGACCGGCTGTCGATCTTGAACGACACCGTCGGATAGCGCTCGTCGCCCGGTGCCGGCTGGTAGTAGGTGGTGCGCAGCAGCGCCCGGATGAGATTGAGGAAACGGCGCAGGATCCGGTCCTCGTCGAGGCTCGGGACCGCTTCCAGCTGCTCCTCGATCTCCGCTGCCTTCTGAACGCTCCGCGCCTGGCGCTGCTCGAGCGCAAGGTCGTTCTTCGGATCGAAGCGGATCTCGAACAGCGCCACGAGGTCGCGCGCGACCGCCGAATGCTTCAGGATCGTCTGCATGATATAGGCGTTGGAGAACTGGATGCCGGCCTGCCGCAGATATTTGCCGCACGCCCTGAGCACCACCACCTGCCGCCAGTCGAGCCCCGCCGACAGGATCAGGCCGTTATAGGCATCGTTCTCGGCGATCCCGCGCCACACCGCCAGAAACGCATTTTCGAGCCGCGTCGGCACCGTGGGATCGGCCAGCAGCTCAGGCGCCGCAACCTGCATGGCGACGTCATGAACGAACACCTGCCGACGCTCGCCGCCGATCACCGGGCTCAGCGTGAAACTGTGCTCCTCGATCGCCTTGAGGCCCATCGCCTCGAGCACCGGCAGCCGCGCCGACAGTGGGATCGGCTGGCCGAACCGGTAAAGCTTGACCCGGCAGGTCGCCGGCCCGTCCTCCGGGCTGCGCCACACCGCAATCGCGATGTCGCCCTCGCCGAGCTTCTCGATCTCGGCAACGTCCTCGAGCGATTCCTCGGGGCTGTAGAGTTCGGTGTAGCCGGCCGGGAAGGCGCCGCGGAAGTGCTCCTCCATCTCCTGCGCCTTGAGCGTGCCGGATTTGGCCGCCGCTGCGGTGGCGAGCGTATCGTCCCAGGTGCGAATGACATCGCGGATCGCATCCTCGAGCTTGTCCGTATCGGGCGACGGCGTCGTGTCGGGATCGCGGGCGATCATGAAATGCACCCTGACCAGCGTTCCCTCGCCGAATGCCGGCTCGAAGCTTGTCACCCTGCCGCCATAGGCCTGGGCGATCAGATCGCCGACCTTGATCCGGTTGTCGGTGTTGAACCGATCGCGCGGCAGGAACACGAAGGCCGAGATGAAGCGGTCGAACTTGTCGCGGCGGACGAACAGGCGGGCCCGCGGCCGCTCGGCCAGCCGCATGATGCCACGCGCCATGTCGGAGAGCGTCGGCACATCGATCTGAAACAGCTCGTCGCGCGGAAAAGTCTCGAGAACGTTGATCAGCCCCTTGCCGGAATGGCTCTGCGGATTGAGGCCGCTTGCCGCAATCACCCGCTCGATCTTGCGGCGGATCAGCGGGATGTCGCGCGGGCTCCTGGTATAGGCCGTCGAGGTGAACAGCCCGACGATGCGCAGCTCGCCCGTCAGCTCTCCTTGCGTGTCGAACTGCTTGATGCCGATATACTCCATCGGCGCTCGCCGATGGACCGTCGCCATGACATCCGACTTGGTGATGATGAGCGGCGCCGGCTGCATCAGAAAGGCGCGGATCTCCGGCGTGATCGTCACCATCGTGCCGCCGCGCTTCAACACCTGCATCTCGGGCTTGCGCAGAATGCCGAGACCGCTGCCTGGCACCGGCTCGAGCTCGCCGCTCTCGGCACTGCCGGCAAATTTGTAGTCGCGGGCTCCGAGAAAGGTGAAGTGATTGTCGACCAGCCATTGCAGGAAGGCCATTCCCTCGGTTAGCTCCTCGACCGGAATGGGCGGCGGATTGCGGTGATAGGCCTCGATCGCATCCATCACCCGCCGCTGCATCGGCCGCCAGTCGAGCACCGCGGTGCGCACATCCGCCAGCGTCTCCTCGAGCTCATGCTTCAGCCGTTCGCGCTGCGCCTCGCTGACGACCCCCGACACCTCGATATACATGAAGCTCTCGCGCACCCCACCCTCGGCGGTGCTGCCCGGCGCCAGCACCTCGATCAGCTTGCCGCGGGCGTCGCGACGGACCGCGATGATCGGATGGAGCACGAACAGGATCGGATAGCCGAGCTCGTTGAGGACGTTCAGCGTCGAATCGACCAGGAACGGCATGTCGTCATTGGCGATCTCGATGGCGGTCGCCGCATCCTGGTTGCCATTGCCGGTCGCTGCCGAGAGACGGATCTGGGTCCGACCCGGCACCCTGGCACTGAAAAAGTCGAAGGCGTGCTGCGCGATGTTCTGAAGCGCTTCGGGACTGTGGGCCGCGAGATCGTCCTCCGCTGCGCCCGCAAAGAGCTGTTGCGTGAACGCCGCGAGCCCCGGATCGGGCGCCTCGGCGCGTTCGTTCAAGGTCACCGCTGTGCTCATCTCGCTGTCCATTTGTTCCCCCCGGCACTTCGGCCTTCATCCAGTAAGCGCCCCGAAAGTGAGCGCCGGATGACGGGCCGTACTATCTATTATAACCTATGTTGCGCAGAGTCCTTCCCTTCGCGCTCATGGAGCCGGAACACCTCATCTCCATTTGATAACCAGCTTCGAGTTCTTCGCCAGGGTGGACCGAAGCGTCGTGACAGGCTAGTTTTGGCATGCACTGCGACACGGTGACATTCTGCCTGCCGTGGCACCGCCGCATTGAATTTGGGCAAGCGGGAGCATTTTGTGGGGTTCACGTTGGCAGGCCCCACCAGTGCACAATGACGAGGAAGCGCACCGGGCCCAGCTGCTCTTCCTCGTCAATCATGTGTTTTCAGGATGATGCCTCGCCTGAGGAAGAGCCTCGTCTGACCTCTCTTGGCGCGCCGGAAAGAGACAAGATAACTTTCCGCTCCGCTGTACAATATCTTCACGACACCAACAAAGCGGCGATGCGAATCAGGATCCTTGTAGGTCGCAACAACGACATTTGGTTTGGCGGTTTCCTGAATAATGAGCCCATGTCGAAGTAAAAACGGGATGTGTAGCAGATCATAATGCGTTAAATCGGGATGTTCTTTGAAGATATGTGAAAAAGAATCGCGGGAAAGATAGACATCAGCGATCCGGAGTTTAAGCTTTTCAGCAACTGATTCCGTAAAATAGCCGACCCGAATTGGGTCTTGTTTGCGATCGACCAGCAAACTGATATGCCAAAGTGTCAGTGACATCGTGAGTGAAGCACGTCCGAGGACCGCGCGGACCTTCCTCAGAGGGGCCAGACCGGCAGCACGATCAGATGGTCCGGCAGCTCGTCCGGATTGTCGGCGCCGGGCGGGAAATGCTGCGCGAGGATCGCGCCGGCGGCACCGATGGCGCTGGCAAGGCCACCGACTCCCCGGCCCGCCCTTATCTCCCCGAGCAGCCGCTCGATGATGTCCCCCCACCTCTCGGCCGGAACCTTGGCGGCCACCGCGGTGTCGGCGATGATCTCGCAATAGCGCTCCGCCACGGCGACGAAGATCAGGACGCCGGTGCGCCCCTGCGTGGTGTGAAGCTCCTGGGCGAGGAACTGCTCGCGGGCGCAACGGCGCGCATGCTTGCGACGCAAGGATCTCGGCGTCACCGCCAGCCTGACCGGCCACAGCCCCAATATCAACGCCAGCATCGCGAAGGTCGTGACGGCGATGGAATAGATGGTGACCGGGCTCAGCCAGAAGAACGCGTAGAGCACCGGCGGCACTGCCAGCGCGATGATTGCTGCCCAGGCGAGCGGCACGAAGGCATAATCGTCGCACCGCGGCGCGATGACGACCACGATCTCTCCTGCCGTGTCGCGCTCGGCCTCGGCAATCGCCTGGGCGATCCGGCTCCGCGCGTCTTCCGTTGCCAGGTCGTTCGCCCTCATCGATCTACCAGCTTCCCGAGGCGCCGCCGCCGCCCGAGCTGCCGCCGCCTCCGCTATAGCCGCCGCCCCCGAAACCGCCGCCGCCCGACCAGCCGCCGCTACCGCCCGGCCAACCCCCGACCCAGCCGCCGCCATAGCCGCGTCTCAGCCGACGGCCGGGAACGAGCGCTGTGCGCCCCCGCATGATCTGGATGAAGATCAGGAGAATGATGAACCAGAAGAAGATGGTGAACCAGAACTCGAAGGGGTCCCTTTGCGGCGCGAGCTGGGTCTCGAGCTTGCGTCCCTCGCCGGCCAGCACCTTCTGAATATCGGCAATGCCGGCCCGGATGCCGCCCGCAAAGTCGCCGTTCTTGAACCGTGGCGTGATGGCGTTCTCGATGATGATCCGCGACAGCGCATCGGTCATCACGCCCTCGACGCCATAACCGGTCTCGATGGACACCTTCCGCTCCTTGGGCGCCACCAGCAGCAGCACGCCGTCATCGCGCTTGGCATCGCCCAGCTTCCAATGACGGAACAGGCGATTGCCATAGTCGCGAATGTCGTAGCCCTCGAGCGACGGCACGATCGCCACCACCAGCTGATAGCCGGAGCTCTGCTGATAGGCCCTGAGCGACCGGTCGAATTCTTCCCGCGCCGCCGGCGACAGCAGCGCCGCGGCATCGACGAGCGGCCCTGTCAGGGGAGGAAATTTCGGTTCCTGCGCCACGCCAGAGCCTGCCAGCAGAATGAGCCCCAGGAGAGTCGAGAGAACGACCGCCAGGCCGTTGCGCATCATTGTGCCGGCGCGGGCGCCGTCGGTGCTGGTGCCGGTGCTGTCGGAGCCGGCGCGGGCGCCGTCGGTGCTGGTGCCGGTGCTGTCGGAGCCGGCGCAGGCGCCGGTGCGGGAGCCGGTTCCGGACTGGCCGACGGTGCCGGAGCCGGTGCCGGCGCCGGCGCCGGTGCAGCCGGCTTGTTGAAGTCGACCTTGGGAACCTCGATCGCCTCCTCCTTGATGGTGAAGGTCTGTGCCGGCTTGGCGTCGGGATAGAGGAACGATGCCCACCACCGGCCGGGGATGGTCCTGAGCTCCGTATTGTAGACCCGCACCGCATCGATATAGTCGCGGCGCGCCACCGAGATCCGGTTCTCGGTGCCTTCGAGCTGCGATTGCAGTGCCAGGAAGTTCTGGTTGGATTTGAGATCCGGATAGTTCTCGACCACTGCCAGGAGCCGCGCCAGCGACGACGACAATTGCGCCTGGTTCTCCTGGAATCGTTGGAAGGCTTCCGGATTGGTCGTCACATCGGCCGGAATCTGCATCTGCGTCGCCTTGGCGCGCGCCTCCACCACCGAGGTCAGCACCTCCCTCTCCTGGGCGGCATAGCCCTTGACCGTCTCGACCAGATTGGGAATGAGGTCGGCCCGCCTTTGATACTGGTTGTTGACGTCGCTCCAGCTCGCCTTCACCCTCTCCTCGAAAGTCGGGATATTGTTGATGCCGCACCCGCCGAGCAGCAGCAGCAGCAGCAGTGAAAGAGCCAGTTGCGGCGCCCAGAGCCGCGCGGCGGCGAGCGATCGAGCCATTGTCAGAGCCTTTCTCGAGCCATTGTCAGGGTCTTTCTCAAGGTTGCTTGGTGATGTCGTTCTCGGGATTTGGCATATATCCCGGCCCGACCACCAGTGGCTTGTCGGGAATTGCCGACTGATCGGCCGTGCTGCGGAAACTATGGCTCACGCTGGCGAGCACCGTCCCCTGCGGCTTGTCCAGCAGGCGCATCTCGACCCGATAGTCCTTGTCCTTCCTGACGCCCTTCACCGGCGGGGTGCGGAACATATATTGCAGCTGGCCACTTCGCACCGGCGTGTCGACGACAATCTCCGGCCCGCCGGCCGGGTTCTCGAAGCGGGCCTCGATGACCGAGCCTTCCGGCAGCTTCCGTTCAGGCTTGGCGACGAAACCGTAATACATCTCGCCGATTCGGTAATTGACCACGAAGCCGCCGCCGGCAAAGCTGAGATACGGGCCCTTCTCCTCACCGCAGCCGCTGAGCAGGAACAGAGCCGGAATAACCGGAAACAATCGCAGCATGACCATTCACCTGTCGTGGTCCGACCGGAGCGGGGCGCCGAGCAGCCCCTCCGGTTTCAGGAGGAAGATCAACACCACCGCCGCAAAAACTGCAACGTCGCGATAGCCGATCGAGAAGAAAGTCGACCAGACGGTCTCGAATCCCGCCAGCACGAAGCCGCCGAGAATGGCCCCGCCGATCGTCCCCGATCCGCCGATCACCGTAGCGAACAGCGCCTTGAGGCCGAGCACCAGCCCCATATAGAAGCTGACCCCGCCATAATAGACGGCGACGATGAACCCGGCGACCCCGGCAAAAGCCGAGGAGGTTGCAATTGTCAGCGCGATGGTCCGCGCCGTGTCGACGCCGCACAGCTCGGCCAGCCGCCGGTCCTCCGATACCGCCCGCCAGGTCCGGCCCGCCGCGCTACGCTCGAGCCCGATCAGGAGCCCGGCCGACAGCACCAATGCCAGCGCCAGCACCACGATCTGCATCATCGTGATCTGGACCGTGAAACCGCCGATATCCGCTGTTGCGGCCCGGTCCTGGAATACCGGCGGCAGCCACTGCTCGCGCCCGCCGGATTGAATCCGCAAGGTCTCCGACACGATGATCCCGACCCCGACCGAGGCGATCATCAGCGCCTGGCTGCGCGCTCCGATCAGCGCCGCAAAGGCGAGCCGGTGGGCCGCGATCCCGAGCACCGCCGTCCCGAACACCGCCACCAGCAAGGCAAGCACCAGCGCGCCCGCATCGAACACGCCGAATCCGGCTCCGACCAGCACCGCGACGATGGCGTAGAACGCGCCGAACGTCATGAAGTCGCCGAACGACAGGATGATCCGGTTGGTGATCGCGTGAACCAGCGCATAGGCGACCGCCAGCAGGCTGTAGAACGAGCCGACGATCAGCCCGTTGAGGACCTGCTGGGCGAGATACCCGCCGGAGAACTGCATCCGGTCTGCACCTACATCTGCCGCGTCAGCATCAGCTTCTTGATCTCGGCAATGGCCTTTGCCGGATTGAGCCCCTTGGGACACGCCTTGGTGCAATTGAGGATGGTGTGGCAGCGATAGAGCCGAAAGGGATCTTCCAGCCCGTCGAGCCGCTCGCCTGCCGATTCATCGCGCGAATCGATCAGCCAGCGATAGGCCTGGATCAGCGCCGCCGGCCCGAGATAGCGCTCGCCGTTCCACCAATAGGACGGGCATGAGGTCGAGCAGCAGGCGCACAGGATGCATTCATAATAGCCGTCGAGCTTCGCCCGATCCTGTCGTGACTGCAGCCGCTCCGTCGGCGGCGGCGGGGTCAGCGGCTTGAGCCACGGCTCGATCGCCTGCAGCTGCGCGAAGAAGATGCTGAGATCGGGCACCAGGTCCTTGATCACATGCATATGCGGCAGCGGATAGATCTTGACCGTGCCCTTGATATCCTCGATCGCCCGCGTGCAGGCCAGCGTGTTGGTGCCGTCGATATTCATCGCGCAGGAACCGCAAATGCCCTCGCGGCACGAGCGCCGGAAGGTCAACGTCGAGTCGACCTCGTTCTTGATCTTGATCAGCGCGTCGAGCACCATCGGCCCGCAATCGTCGAGATCGACGAAATAGCTGTCGAGCCGCGGATTGGCGCTGTCATCCGGGTCGAATCGATAGATCCGGAACTCTCGCAGCCGCCCGCCTGTCGGCTTCGGCCAGCTCTTGCCGGCAGCAACCCGGGAGCTCTTCGGCAGTGTCAGCTGAACCATGCGATCACACCGTCAATAGACCCGCGCCTTGGGCGCGATATACTCGATGTCGTTGGTGAGCGTGTACGCATGGACCGGCCGGTAGGCCAGCCGGACTTCGCGCCGGTGGGTGTCGGCGAAGGACAGCGTGTGCTTCATCCAGTCGACGTCGTCACGCATCGGATAGTCCTCGCGCGCATGGGCGCCGCGGCTCTCGGTCCGCGCAAGCGCACCGTGGATCGTCACCGCCGCCTGGACGATCAGATTGTCCCATTCGAGCGTCTCGACCAGATCGGAGTTCCAGATCATCGACCGGTCGTTGACCCGGATGTCCTCCACCCCGGCCCAGATCTCGCTGATCTTGCGGTCGCCTTCCTTCAGCACCTCGCCGGTGCGGAACACCGCGCAATATTCCTGCATGGTCTTCTGCATCGCGAGCCTGAGCTCCGCCGTCGGCGTCGAGCCGCGCGCATGGCGGAAGCGATCGAGACGCGCCACCGCCGCCTCCCCGGAGTTGCGCGGCAGATCCGGATGACGCGCCCCGCGCTCGATCGTCTCGGCGCATTTGATCGCGCAGGCCCGCCCGAACACGATGAGATCCGTCAGCGAGTTGGAGCCGAGCCGGTTGGCGCCATGGACCGAGGCGCAGGCCGTTTCCCCGCAAGCCAGCAGGCCTTGCACGATGGCATCGGCATCGCCGCGCCGCGGATTGACCGCCTCGCCCATATGGTTGGTGGGGATGCCGCCCATATTGTAATGCACCGTCGGCAGCACCGGGATCGGCTGGCGAGTGACATCGACGCCGGCGAAGATCCGCGCCGATTCCGAGATGCCGGGCAGCCGCTCCGCCAGGAGCTCGGCGCCGAGATGATCGAGATGCAGATAGAGATGGTCCTTGCGCGGCCCGACGCCACGGCCTTCGCGCAGCTCGATCGTCATTGCCCGTGACACGATATCGCGCGAGGCCAGGTCCTTTGCCGTCGGTGCATAGCGCTCCATGAAGCGCTCGCCTTCTGCATTGACGAGATAGCCGCCCTCGCCGCGCGCCCCCTCGGTGATCAGGCAGCCGGCGCCATAGATCCCGGTCGGATGGAACTGCACGAACTCCATGTCGGAGAGCGGCAGCCCGGCCCTGAGCACCATCGCGTTGCCATCGCCCGTGCAGGTATGGGCCGAGGTGCAGGAGAAGTAGGTCCGGCCATAGCCCCCGGTCGCCATGATCGTCTTATGCGCGCGGAAGCGGTGCAGCGTCCCGTTCTCGATATTGAGGGCAATGACGCCGCGGCACGCGCCGTCGGCATCCATGATCAGGTCTAGGGCAAAATATTCGACATAGAACTCCGCCTGGTGCTTGACCGACTGGCCATAGAGCGTGTGCAGCATGGCATGACCGGTGCGGTCGGCAGCGGCACAGGTGCGCTGCGCCTGTCCCTTGCCGTAATGGGTCGTCATCCCGCCGAACGCCCGCTGATAGATCTTGCCTTCCTCGGTGCGCGAGAACGGCACCCCCCAATGCTCGAGCTCGTAAACGGCGCCCGGCGCCTCGCGGCAGAGATATTCGATCGAGTCCTGGTCGCCCAGCCAGTCGGTCCCCTTGACCGTGTCGTACATATGCCAGCGCCAATTGTCCTCGCCCATATTGCCGAGCGCCGCGGCGATGCCGCCCTGCGCCGCCACGGTGTGGCTGCGCGTCGGGAACACCTTGCTGATGCAGGCGGTCTTGAGGCCGGCCACCGCGCAGCCGACCACCGCCCTCAAGCCCGCCCCGCCGGCTCCGACCACCACCACATCATGGGTATGGTCCTCGATCGGATAGACCCGGCCATTGACGGCGAAGCTGCGGGCCGGTCCGAGGCTGCCGTCACCGGAATGCGATCCATCCCTGGTTGTGTCCGCCATGTCTCAAGCTCCAAAACAAGTAACTATCACCGCCGCCACGCCCGCCACCGCCACGACGATGCAGAACAGGTTGTTGGCGATGAGGCCGGCAAGCAGCGTCACCTTGCCATGCACATAGTCCTCGAGGATCACCTGCATGCCGAGCTGCATGTGGCGCACGATGGTGATGATCGCCGCGATCAGCAGGACTGCGACGACCGGATGCCGGATCGCCGTGACCACCGCCTGATGACCGCCGCCCGCCGTCGCCAGGATGAAGCCGATGAGGAAGACAACGAGTGGAACGGCCAAAAGCGCCGTCACCCGCTCCATCCACCAATGATGCACCCCGGACTTGGCCGAGCCGAGCCCGACCACCCGGCCGAGCGGCGTGCGGAAGCTGGTCATGTCGGGGCTCCCCGCAGCAGGACGTAGAGCCACAGGGCGAGCGTCAGCACGATCGAGCCGGTCAGCACCGCCACCGCGCCCCATTCGATCGACTTGAGATCGAGCCCGAGACCCATGTCCCAGATCAGATGGCGGATGCCGGCGAGCGTGTGCAGCATCAGCGCCCAGGTGAAGCCGATGAGAATGAGGAGTCCGAGCCAGGAGCCGTACACCGCCTGGACCGTCGCGAAGGCATTCGGCCCGGAGGCCGCGGCAGCAAGCCACAGCACGAACAGCGCCATGCCGAAATAGAGCGCCCCGCCGGTGATGCGGTTGGTGATCGACATGACCATGGTCAGCATCGGGCGGTAGATCTGGAGGTGCGGCGAAAGCGGACGCTCGCGCACCGTAGGCTCGGTCATGAGGTCACCACAGAATGCTGGGGGTCAGCGCGCCACGAATGCACCATGACCCGTTGCGGTTCTCTTAGCCGCTGCAGTGCAGCAAAGCAATGCCGAGAGCCAATGGCTTAGCCTATGCGGCCCTTCGCCTCGGCACCAGCACCCAGTAATCGAGTTCGAGAATGACCCCCGGCCCGTCGCCGTCCGCCGGATCGCGCGGGAAATCGCCGCAGGCCAGATCCCGTGTGGCCCGGGTCATGATCCGGAGCGCCCCGACATCGTGGCGGCCCGGCAGTTCTGCCGTTTCCAGGATCTCCGACCAGGCAAACACCGTGCCGCCCGCAAACAGCGGCGCCGCATGCCGTCCGCCATTGATCGCCGCGATGTGAAAGGCATTGGCCAGGCCATTGAAGCTCAGCGCCCGCGCCAGGCTCATCACATGCCCGCCATAGACGAGCCGCCGCCCGAACCGCCCCTTGGCCTCGCTCAGCGCGTTGAAATGCACCCGCGCGGTGTTCTGATAGAGCCGCGTCGCCAGCATGTGCTCGGCTTCCTCGACCGTCATCCCATCGACATGATCGATCCGCTCGCCGGCCTGGTAGTCCTCGAAGCGCATCGCGCTGCCGGCCAGCGCATCGTCCCATCGGGTGAGATCGATTTCCGGGCAGGCTTGGCCAAGCGCCGCCGGCTCGACCTGCGCCGGCAGCACCGGAACATGCGCCGCATCGATGACCGCTGCTTGATCCCGCTTGCGCACCATCACCCAGCGGATGAAGCTCAGCACCGGCTGACCGTCGCTCGTCATGCCCGTCGAGCGCACATGGACGACGCCGGTCTGCCGATTGGAGTTCTCCTTGAGCCCGATCACCTCGCTCACGCTCGTCAGCGTGTCGCCGACCGCCACCGGTCGCAAGAATCGGCAGTCGGCATAGCCGAGATTGGCGACGGCGTTGAGCGAGATGTCCGGCACCGTCTTGCCGAACACCATGTTGAACACCAGGAGATCGTCGAGCGGCTGCGTCCGATAGCCGACGGCGCGCGCGAAATCGGCCGAGGAGGTGACGGCAAAGCGCGATCCCGTCAGCGCGATATGAAGCGAAGCATCGCCCGACCCCAGGGTGCGGGGCGTCGCATGGCGGATCGTCTCGCCGAGCCGGAAATCCTCGAAATAGCGCCCGGTGCGGCTTTCCGGCGTCATGCGGCGCTGCGCGCCGCAACGGCCTCGGCGATCCCCACCATGCGCTCCGCCATCACCAGATGCAGCCGCTCGACCATGCGGCCCTCGACCGTGATCACCCCCTTGCGGGCATTCTGCGGCTCCTTGAACGCGGCGATGATCTTGCGCGACCAGGCGACTTCCTCGTCCGATGGCGAGAACACCGCATTGCACGGCTCGACCTGCGAGGGGTGGATCAGCGTCTTGCCATCCATGCCGAGGGTCCGCCCCTGCTCGCATTCCTCGCGAAAGCCGGCCTCGTCGCGGAAATCATTGTAGACGCCGTCGAGGATGTCGAGCCCATAGGCCCGCGCCGCCAGCACCGACATGGCGAGCCACGGCACGATGGCGAACCGGTTGCCGAGCGCCCGCGCCCGCGATTCCTTGAGAAGATCGTTGGTCCCGAGCACCAGGCACGCGAAGCGCGAGCCGGGATCGGCCGCCACCGCCGCGATGTCGCGCGCATTGAGGATCGACGCCGGCGTCTCGATCATCGCCCACAACCGGATCGCCGGTGCCGCATGAAGCGACGCCAGGATCTTCGCCGCCGAGGTCATGTCGCCCGGTCGCGACACTTTCGGCACCAGGATCGCATCGGGCTCCGCCTCCACCGCAGTGCGGAGATCGTCGATCCCCCAGGGCGTCTCGAGGGCATTCACCCGGATTACCACCTCGCGCCGCCCATAGGGCCTGGCGCGCACCATCGCCGCCACCCGCTCGCGCGCTGCCGCCTTCTCGTCGGGCGCCACCGCATCCTCGAGGTCGAGGATCAGCGCATCGGCCGGAATCGCTGTTGCCTTCTGCAGCGCCCGCTCGTTCGAACCCGGCATGTAGAGGACGCTGCGGCGTGGTCTGACCATGTCGTGGGATCCCTCAATGACGGAAATGACGCAAACCCGTGAACACCATGCTGATCCCGGCTGCATCTGCCGCCGCGATCACCTCGCCGTCGCGCACCGATCCGCCGGGCTGGATGACCGCCCGGGCGCCGCCGGCCACCGCAGCAAGGAGCCCATCCGGGAACGGGAAGAAGGCGTCGGACGCCACCACCGCCCCTTCGCTCAGCGACCGATCGAGACCGGCGGCACGCGCCGCCTCCTTGGCCTTCTCGATCGCCATCCGGCTGGAATCGACCCGCGACATCTGCCCCGCCCCGATCCCGACTGTCGCACCATCCTTCGCCAGCACGATGGCATTCGACTTGACATGCTTGGCGATTTTCATCGCGAACAGCATGTCGGCCATCTCGTCGGCGCTGGGCTTCGCGCGGGTCACCACCTTGAGCTGCGACGCATCGAGAGCGGCATTGTCGCGCGACTGCACCAGGAACCCGCCGGCCACCGAGCGAAAGCTCGTCCCCGCTGCCGCCGGGTCCGGCATCCCGTCGGTCACCAGCACCCGCAGATTCTTCGCCTTGGCAAGGATCGCCAGGGCCTCCGCATCGGCGCCGGGCGCCATGACCACCTCGGTGAAGATCGCCGATACGGCCCGCGCCGCCGCTTGATCGAGTGGCCGGTTGAAGGCGACGATCCCGCCGAAAGCGCTGACCGGATCGGCCCGCAGCGCCAGCCGATACGCCTCCTCGAGCGTGGCTCCCAGAGCCGCACCGCAGGGATTGGCATGCTTGACGATCACCGCCGCCGGCGCCGCGGCGGGATCGAACTCGGCGACGCATTCGAACGCCGCATCGGCATCGGCGATATTGTTGTAGGAAAGCTCCTTGCCCTGCAGCTGTCGCGCCGTCGCCACCCCGGGCCGCGGCTCGCCCGTGGCATAGAAGCCCGCCATCTGTTGCGGATTTTCGCCATAGCGCAGCCGCTCGATCAGCCGGCCGCCCACCGCCGCCCAGCGCCCGCTGTCGCCGCCGCACGCCGCGCTCAGCCAATTGCCGATCATGGCGTCATAGGCGGCCGTCCGCACAAAGGCCTTGGCGGCAAGCGCCCGGCGCATCGCGGCCGGCACTTCCCCGCCGGACTGGCGCATGGCCTCGAGCACGGTCGGATAGTCGGCCGGATCGACGATGACCGTCACCGCGGCGCTGTTCTTGGCCGCCGCCCGGATCATCGCCGGGCCACCGATGTCGATCGTCTCCACGAGCTCCTGAGGTCTCGCGCCCCGCGCCCATGCCTCCTCGAATGGATAGAGCGTCACCGCCACCAGATCGATCGGCGCGATGCCATGCTCAACCATCTGCGCGTCATGCTCGGCATCGCCGCGAATTGCCAGCAGCCCGCCATGCACCTTGGGATGAAGCGTCTTGACCCGCCCCCCGAGAATCTCCGGAAAGCCGGTCACCGTCTCGACATCGCTGACCGCGAGCCCGGCTTCCGCGATCGCCCGCGCCGTGCCGCCGGTCGACAGCAAGGTGACGCCGCAGTCGATGAGACCTCGGGCGAATTCGACGAGCCCTGTCTTGTCGGACAGGGAAATCAGCGCCCGCTCTATCCTGATCGGCTGCTGATCGGCCATTTGAGCATCATGTGGTTAGGTCTACCCGGCTCTAGGCCGCCTTCTTCATGAGCCCGCGATTGATGATCGTCTCGGCGATCTGCACCGTGTTGAGTGCCGCCCCTTTGCGCAGATTGTCGGAGACGATCCACAGATTGATGCCGTTCTCGGTGGTGATGTCCTCGCGAATCCGCGAAACATAGGTCGCGTAATCGCCGACGCATTCGACCGGCGTCACATAGCCGCCATCCTCGCGCTTGTCGACGACCAGGCAGCCGGGAGCCTCGCGCAAGGTCTCGCGCGCCTCCTCGGCCGTGATCGGCCGCTCGAACTCGATATTCACCGCCTCCGAATGGCCGACGAACACCGGCACCCGCACGCAGGTTGCGGTGAGCTTGATCTTGGGATCGAGGATCTTCTTGGTCTCGGCCGTCATCTTCCACTCCTCGCGCGTGTCTCCCGAATCCATGAACACGTCGACATGCGGAATGACGTTGAAGGCGATCTGCTTGGTGAACTTCTTCGGCTCCGGCGGATCGGTGACGAAGATGCCCTTGGTCTGGTTCCACAGCTCGTCCATCGCGTCCTTGCCGGCCCCCGACACCGACTGATAGGTCGCGACCACCACCCGCTTGATGCGGGCGAGATCATGCAGCGGCTTCAGCACGACGACGAGCTGGGCGGTCGAGCAATTGGGATTGGCGATGATGTTGCGCCGGTTGGGCCGCCCCATATAGTCGACCAGCGCCGCCGCATTGACCTCCGGCACGATCAACGGCACCTCGGCGTCGTAGCGCCAGCACGACGAATTGTCGATCACGATCGCCCCCGCGGCGCCGATACGCGGCGACCATTCCTTGGACACCGCCGAACCGGCCGACATCAGGCAGAAATCGACCTTTGCGAAGTCGAACTGGTTCAGATCGAGGCATTTGAGCACCTTGTCGCCGAACG
>Ga0075431_100002608_pt1 | contig 17441 bp, 9 predicted proteins | sample RhiMetdeltSRZDD5_FD_75297 | JGI IMG/M metagenome (GOLD analysis project Ga0075431, IMG submission 75297) | Populus rhizosphere microbial communities from Tennessee, USA - Rhizosphere MetaG P. deltoides SRZDD5 | ecosystem: Host-associated > Plants > Roots > Rhizosphere > Soil | place: USA... | reverse complement strand
CAGATTGATGACGTATGTCTCGGCCGCCTCCAGCAGAATCGGCGAGTGCGTGGCGGCGATCACGCGAAACTTCTTCTCGTCCACCAGCTCCATCATCATCTTTAAAATCCGCCGCTGATTCGATTGCGACAGCGCCATTTCCGGCTCGTCGAGCAGCAGCACCGTTGAATCCGGCAGGCTCGGAAAGTTCTCGCGGAACATGGCGAGCATGACCTGGCCGTGACTCGCCATCTGCAGGAACTCCTTCATGCGCGGATCGTCGTCGAATAATTCGAGCTGCGTCCGCGGATTGTGCTGCTCGGCGTCGAACAGGAATACCCGCTTGAACTCCGCTTTCCCGGTATCCAGTTTATACACATAGCCATCTGCCTTCTCGCCCTTCAGCGCGTAGTGAATCGAATGAAGCAGCGTGGATTTGCCAGAACCGTTCTCGCCCGTGAGCATGATCAGCGGATGAGAAAGATCCACGATCATCGGCATATGAAAATTCAGATTTACGAAAACGGGGTGAGCAAGAATCTTCAAATACATGGCAGGTATCAGTATAAACTTATTGATCCGGCTCGAACTCACTGCGGAGAATCGTGATCACGTCATCATCGTCGGTGCTGGGATCGTTAATCAGCTCTTGAACTCGCGAGTCGAGAGCCGCATGGTCCGCCGGCGGAATCTTCAATTTCAATATCCGGACAGTTTCAAAGATCGCCGAATCGGTGTTTGCATGTTCATCAGCCATCTAAGACGAGCGTAGCACTAAGCCTTCGCTCGATGAAAGACAACTGACAGAAGCAGAAATCCAACCCCCATCAGAACTATTGACCCAGGCTCGGGCGAAGCGATCAAAAAGTTCTCCGGCTTGTCGCTTAGTCCCAACAACTCCTGGTTGCTCGCCGCCGCCGCGGGTGTATAAATGCGCAGGCGTTGAATCAATGACGCATCCGGAACGGCATTTTGCGCCGCATTGAGTAACGAAGCCGAATCCCCGTAGCTCGCAACCGATGGCGAGAACAGCGTCCACAGAGCGTACTGATAAGAGCTGATCGCATGCGCGTCCACCTCATCCACCAGTCCTGCCAGAAGGACCGCCGCGGCCGTATACTTCTGCGTCCCCGCGTCGCCGCTGCCAAATCGGGCGAAGGCCAAGGCGGGCAGCGTGGAAATGTTGTACCCCCACGGACCGCTCGGGATCTGCGTGGTCGAATAATAGTCGTTGCAGATGATATTTACGGATACACCGTCGACAGTTGCGCCTAAAAACCCGTTAAATGTTCCATTCTCGAGCGTCTCTGGCAGGTTTGTGAAGCTGATTTGCGCTGCCCTGGCCGGAGCCAAACCCATAGCGGAGACAAGAGCCAATAGGAGAATCCGATTAATCATGTATGGAGTGTGAAGGATAACTCTCTCGCCTGTCTATATTTCCTAACTTAATTGGTACTTAATAGTCATTTATATAGCCGCACAGTTCGGGACGGTATGTGTCATTTTGGTACTTCGTGGGAAGGGAAGTTCTGGACCGGAATACCTCTAACGGGGATTGCTACAATACGTCAACACATGCGATCTCCTATCGTTTTTCTCGCGCTCGCCTGCCTTTCGATTGCGGCGGCGCAGGTCCAGCGGCGCCAGGCTAAGTTCACCGTCTTCGAGGCCACGATTCCGCAATTGCAGATTGCCCTCAAGGAGAAACGCGTCACCTCACGCGAGCTCGTCGAACAGTATCTGATGCGCATCGTGAAGTACGACGACCGGCTGCATGCGACAATCGCCGTGAATTCGAAAGCGCTCGAAGAGGCTGATCAACTCGATCGCGAGCGCGCTCAAGGAAAATTACGCGGTCCGCTCCACGGTATCCCGATCGCACTCAAGGACAACATTCAGACGACCAACATGCCCACCACCGGCGGAGCGCTGGCGTTAACCGGATACGTGCCACCCTACGAAGCGACACTGACCAGGAATTTGCGTGAGGCCGGCGCGATCATATTGGCGAAAACGAACATGACCGAGCTCGCCAACTGGATTGCGGGCGCGCCCACGCCGATGCCTGGGAATTACAACGCGGTCAGCGGATTCGGCTTGAATCCTTACGATCCACGGCGCGATCCTCGTGAGAAGCCGGGCGATGGACGGCCTGCGCTGGCCACCGGTGGGTCCAGCTCGGGAATCGGCACCGCGGCGAGTTTTTGGGTGGCCAACGTGGGAACAGAAACGTCGGGCTCGATCCTGAGCCCAGCGAATCAGAACATGCTGGCGGCTATTAAGCCAACGGTCGGACGCATCAGCCGCCATGGAATTATTCCCATCACCGCCGATCAGGACACTGCCGGTCCGATGGCGAAGTCGGTTGCCGACGCCGCGATCCTGCTGGGGGTTCTGGAGAGCGCCAGCCCGGACCCGGGCGACCCGGCCACGAATCGCTGTGCCCCGCCCCCTGGTCGCGACTACACGAAATTTCTCAAGCGTGACGCGCTGAAGGGCGCGAGAATCGGCATCCCTCGCGCGTTTTACTACGACAAGATTACGCTGCCAGGCGACAAGGAACCGCGCGGCGGACTCAGCGAGCCGGAAGCGAAAGTGATGGCGGAAGCGATTGCGATCCTCAAACAACGAGGCGCCGTGATCGTCGACCCAGCGGATATCCCCAGCGTGATCGACCGGGAGGCGGGCAGCAACATCCTGCAGTGGAGCTCCTGCGGCGGCGGCGCCCAGACGAAGGGCAAGGATAGCGACTGCTCAGTTGTCCTCAAGTACGGCATGAAGCGCGACCTCAATCATTGGCTGGCGTCGCTGGGACCATCGGCTCCGATAAAATCGCTCACAGAATTACGGGAGTGGAATCTCGCCCACGCCAAGACCGGATCAATCAAGTACGGACAGTCGAGACTCGACATCTCCGATGAAATGGATCTCGATGCGGACAGAGCTCGCTACGAAGCGGATCGCGCCAAGGACATTCTGCTGGGAGGCACGCACGGCATCGACGAGGTGATGAAGGCTCAGAAGCTGGACGCCATCCTCTTCCCCGCAGCCAGCGGCGCCGCCGTCGCAGCCAGGCCCGGCTATCCCACCGTCATCGTGCCGTTCGGGATGACGCCCAATGCGCCGAGGGAGCCATTCCCGGCAGGTTTTGATGCGCTTCCCGGGCCGTTCGGTGTCAGCTTCACCGGTATGGCTTGCAGCGAGCCTCGGCTGATCGAGCTCGGATACGCGTTCGAGCAAGCCACCAAGCGCCGGGTACCGCCGCCGAGCGCCCCTTAGCGTTGCTTCCTTAGAACAGATACTTCAGGCCAAACTGCATCTCCCGCATCGTTCGCCCCGATTGAATCAGCCCGAATGTCGCGGGGTTCCGGACATCAGAGCTCGGGACATTCCAGTTGGGATGGTTGGCAACGTTGAACGCCTCCCAGCGGAACTGCAGGCGGTGTCCCTCCCACGGCATTGAGATATTCTTCAGCAACGATGCGTCTGCTTGGCTATAGCCTGGACCGATTAATACATGCCGGCCGACATTGCCGAACCGGTAGCGCAGCTCCGGATTTGTAATGTCGAACGCCCCGATATTCCAGAAACGGGTGATCGTCCCTGCGCCCGCGTGCGGACCGGAGCCGGTAGCATCGGGGTAGTTGCCCTCGCCTCCAATTGCATTCGTGTCCCCGATAACGCCGACGCGCACCGGGTTCCCCGTGGAGAAGGTGAGGATGCCCGACGCCTGCCATCCACCAAAGATCGCGCGCGTAAAGCCGGGGGCGCTTCGAAACCACGGAACGTCATAGAGCACCGAAGTCACCAGGCGATGTCCGGTATGGAACTGGCTTAGTCCGCGCTCGGCGCGCAGGTCCCAATCCCATTTGGCGATGGACTGTTCCCCCGAGGAGGAGCGAATCCCACTCGAATCATCGATCGCTTTTGAAAACGTATATCCGGTTAAGAACGTCAGTCCGCGGGAGAACCGCTGCTGCAGCTTCACATTCAAGGCGTGGTAGTTGGAACTGACCACGTTCTCCACCTGCTGGATGATGCCGTAAATGGGGAACGGACGGCGGGACTGCACGGAACTTCCGTCATTCGGCCCCGTGCGCAAGTAAGGTTCGTTCGTGGAGCGAAGGCGCTCCAGACGCCTCCCGATGTTGCCCATGTAGCCGGCTTCGATCACGAAATTATCGCCCACTTGACGTTGTATGTTCAGCAGCCACTGAACTACGTACGGAGTCTTCCGATTGTTTACGTTGCCCAACACGAAAGGCTGCCCGACGCAGTTACCACCCCAGTTAGAGCAAGTAAAGGATTGACGTTCCTCGCGCCACGGATCGTCGAGCGTAGAATTCGGACGCTGGTCGGAAGCGGTGAAGTCTCCGCGGCCGGCGATATTCCGGACTATGTCGAAGCGCGGGTTGCCCTGGTCCTGGGTGTAAAAGAAGCCGCCGCCGGCTCGAACGGTCCATCGGCTGTTGGGAGACCAGGCGACGCCGATGCGAGGCGCGATGTCGTTATAGTCGTTCCGGATCGTCGACCGGCCCATTTTGTCGTCGCCGGTTTGCGTTGGGATGACATCGGCAAACCGGAAAAGAAGGCCATCGTTGAAATCCCCCGCGCCGGGGCGGGTCATGATCGGTGTCTTCGACCCCGGCGTCCAGCCAAACATCTGAATGTTCATCATGCGGCGATTTGGTTCGTACCAGGGCGGCGAGAATTCGTAGCGCATCCCGAGGCTCAAGGTGAGGCGGGGCGTAATCTTCCAGTTGTCTTCAGCGTAACCGTACCAGGAGATCGCCCTGAGGTCGGCCGAAGCCACGCCAAGAGCGCGCTCGGAGCGCTGAGGCAAGCCGAGCATCATGTCCGCGATCAGATTCGGAGCCTGCGCGCGGCCGCCGGCATTGATGGAGAGCAGCCCGTTGAAGTAGAAGCGCCCGCGCGCGACAGTGTTGCCCTGGCCGTTGTAGATGTCGCGCCGCGCTTCTATCCCAGCGCGAAAGGTGTGCTTGCCTCGCACGATAGACGTGTTGTTCAGAAACTGCATGATACGGTTCCGGTAGATCCACGGGCCATTGCCGGACTCGCCGAAGCCTGTCAGTCCCGAGCCGAGTTGCATGGCGGGAGTGCCCCAGGCGTTATCGCTTGGCGAGACCAGGCCACGGATTCCAAGTTCCTTGGTGACGTCACGTTCATAGGCGTAGCGAAGGATTAAGTCATTGTCGAACCGCGAATAACCGAAGCGGGTTTCGTTGATGATGGTGGGCGTGATGGTGCGGGTGTTGGAAACCATCAGCTGGAAGACGTCTACCCCGACGCCCCCTTCCTGCTGGGGAAAGTTTTCGATGCGGCGCTCAAACTCATCGCCGAAGCTGAAGCGGCCAAACCAGGCGGACCGGCTTGACTCATTGAAGTCGATGCGATGGGTTAGCTGATCGGATTCGAGCGGCCGCTTGCGATTCCGGGTGTAGTTCTGGACGAAGCCATCGTTAGGCAGTACAGCGGTGGGCTCAGGATAGAACTCGAGCAATTTGATCGCGGCTGGATGGAGGCGTCCGGAGGGAATACGATTGCTCGGGAAAGGGGTGGCCGATACAACTCGTTCCGAGCCGTTCGGTTGCGTCTGAAAGGTGCGGCTGGCAGGGTCGAAGATTTGGACCGATTGCCCTGAGAAATCGCCGCGGCGCCATGCCGATGGCGCCACGTTCGCCGTGCCGAAGAAGCTTTTTATATCGCGGGTCCCCTCATAATTCGAGAGAAAAAAGAGGCGGTCGCGAATGATTCGGCCGGTGAAAACGTAGCCAAACTGGTTCCGGCGGAAGGGATTTTTGGGGTTTGTACCAACGGCGCCCTGTTGCGGCTGCCACTCGGCGGCGTCCAGCTTGTCATTGCGGAGAAATTCGAACACGGCTCCGTGAAAGCTGTTCCCGCCGGCCTTTGTGGTCGCGTTGATCTGCGACGCCAGGCGGCCGAACTCGGCCGAATAGATCCCCGTCTGGATTTTGAACTCCTCCAGCGCCTCGATCGACGGGCGGACGACGTAAGTGTTGTAGTTCACGTCGGTGTTGTCGATTCCGTCGAGTGTAAACCTGTTAAAGAACTGGCGCTGACCAGCGATGGAAATGGCCTGGCGGCCGCGTTCCCCACCCTGCCTCGAATCGACGTGCCCCGATCCGCGCATGTCCGCCGACACATTCGGGCTGAGGGCGACCATCTGCAGCCAGTTGCGGCCGTTCAGCGGGAGCTCCACGATGCGCTTATTCTCGATTACTGTGCCGACAGCTGCATTCTCGCTGTTCACCAGCGGTGTCGTGGCTTGTACCTCCACGGTCTCTGACACGGCGCCGACCTGCAAAGCAAAATCCACTCGCGCCGTGCTGTCCACCTGCACCTCTATTCCATGGCGTGTGACGGTCTTGAAGCCAACCGCGGATGCCTTTACGTCGTACTTGCCTGGCGGGAGGAACGGCGCCTTGTAAACACCCCCGGAGGAGGTAACTACCCGGCGCTCCTGCCCGTTGGTCTCTGACGTGACTGTGATCTCCGTGTTGGCGATGGCGGCGGCGCTCGGGTCGAGAACCGTGCCGGAGATCTCACCGAATGTTTGTCCGGAGAGGGTCGCGGCGGTGAACAGACAGAGTGCTGGAATCCAGCCTTGGGTTTTCATGGCGCGAGTATAGCAGCGGGACTTTTCAGAACAGTAACAAGCTGCTGACTATTCGGTTACACAAACGGCCATGGCTTTACGCTTAGCCGTGGCAACGCGTTGCTGGGGTGGGATCAGGACCAAAGCCAAAGGACAAATACGGCACAACCTCCTCTTCCTCTTGGCATCGCGTCGTAGTACTCGACGAAACGGCGCAAGTTTACCGGATGTTTTCAACCGCTTCTTCACCCAGTCTCTCGCGGAGCTGCTGGATGTAGAGGCTCTCTGGTTCAACGTGCTCACCGTGTGACTCCCAATGGCCGTCTTCGCGAGGCTCGAAGGCGCCGCGGACCTTGCGGCCAACGTGACCGATCGCCCAATTCTGCGCCGTGGGCGGCTTTTGGCAAACCAGCGTGCCTTCGCAGTTCCAAATGACGTAGTTCGCGCCGGACCAGCCGTGCCCGGTCCCGTAGTTTTGGCGATCCTGAACGGCGATGTTGCTTTTCACGTTGTCATAGAGCCCGCCGACCGACCAGCGATGATGCGGCTCGCTGGTAGCGTACATGCGGCCCGAGCTGCAAGAGACGAACGCGTTCGGTCCGGGCACGCGGGAGCCAACCACGTAATCGTGCCGGCCCGTGTCAGCATAACAGCGCTGGATAAGGCACTGTTGTCCGTTCAGATCGAAACAGTAGCGGCGGCTTCCAGTGATCTGCGACACCATATCGAGACACTCGCAGTCCTGCACAGTCACCCACTTGCCACGCTCGATGTCGACACAGGCGTAGCCGAAGTGAACACCGGTGACGTTGCGCACCCACGAATTCGTGGCGAGGTCGATCGAGATCAAGCTCCATGCATGCGCTTCGTCGGAGAAGTACCTCTGACCACTCTCGGTGGCAGTCCTCGAGCGATCAAACTCGGAGTCTCCGCGCATATTCTCGATCCCAACATTCTGGACGCGATCGACATCCTCGAGCAGGAGCGCCTGGCCGCCGCCCCACCGCTGTTCGATGGCGCACATGATGGGAGCGTCAACCGTCACGAGGTTGCCGTCGACCGCAGTGATGATGCGGTCAAAGTCCAGGTTGAACGGCGTCCACTGCTGCGTACTGGCAGGATCGCTCGGAAGTGGCGTGATGCGGTCCATACCGATCTCGCTGATCCAGGCCGCGTTTCCGACACGCCGAACCAGGATGTGTTTGCCCGGCTCAAGCCGGTCAACCGACGATACGCGAAAAGAGCGTGCCCCGACAGGCACGTACTCGTCTATGATGATTGCGCCAATGCCAACGGTCCGGCCGGCTGTGCGGCCTCGCACCTCGATGAGGTTGCGCTGCCTGGTTCCGGTACCGACGATCACGGTTCCTTCCTCACCGGCGCCCTCGCCGCGCAGCACAATGCCGCTTTGCGCAATGCGAAGCACGCCGCTGACTTTGTACGTGCCTGCCCGGATCAAAACGGCGCCGCGAAAGCCCGAATCGCTGAGTGGCAGTAGCGCGACGCGATCGATCGCCAATTGGATAGAAGCGGTCGCATCATCGTCGCCGGGCTCAACGATGGTTACCGCCGGTACATCGGGAATCCTCGCGCCGCCTCCCCTGTAGCCGCAGATTGAGAAGTCGGGAATCCGGTTCCCTAACGCATCAACCGCATAGATAAGCTTGCCGTCCTCACCGCGCGAGACGACGCTGGATTCGGCGGCAGAAACTCGCGGCAGAACCGTCGCCACTGCTCCCAACGACGCTTTATGTATAAAGGCTCGTCGGTCCATATGAGAATCACTTCAGGCGGGTAGTCGCAACCAGAACGTTAGTGAGTTTTGTGGCGCGGCCACTGGCTGCGGCTTCATTGGAGCGACTGGTCACATCTCATATTGTACTGACTCGCTAAACCCATGAACCGGCCGTATCGTTCCACAACTGCATTCAGCGCGCGCATTTCGGCCCGGCTCAATCGCCTAAAAAGACCAGTATCAATAGTAACGAGATTCCTGCTGAACGCGTGTTTCCAGTGGCCGATCAATCGTCCGTCGAGCAGAATAGCGTGAGTGAAGTCCTGGCGTGCGGTCCGCGCCGTAAGAGGACTAAGCACATCCCTGCTTTCGCTGTAGGACATGACGTACTCGTCATAGACCTGAATCAGGTCGATCACCGGAGCCTCCCGCTTCGCGCCAGGAGCTGATCCATCGAACCAATATGTGCGGCCGTCGACAACTTCGTGCTCGAGCTCGGACTTGACCATCTCGAGCCCGCTCCTGCCCTCCGTCGAGGACAGGCTGGACCACCGCACATAGTCTTTCAAGGTTGCCGGCCCGCGGCTGGTGAAGTAACGCCGTGTCAATTCGGCTAGCGCTTCGCTGCGATCGATGCGTTCGAACTGCGGCGCACGCTCATCGAGCAAGGCGTACGTTTGCTGCTTGCCGCTCAAGGCGCCACTACAGATAATCGCATCGAGCTCGGCGCGCATCAATATGTACCCCAGGCGCAAGCCGGTTGCGACGATGCCGGCGCGCTCGAGTATAGTCGCGAGGTTCGCCCGAGTGAGATGCCGGCCGCCTTTCAAGGATTTGATGAGCAGCGCGTTGGTCTTTGCAAACACCTTTTCGTCGAGCTCACATTGACGATAGTAGTAAGAGTTCAGGGCGTTGATCCGCGGCGCGGTAACATCCAGCATCCACCGAATGTCCGCCGGCGCCACAAAATGCCAGGTCGGACGGACGACGTGAGTTCGAAGAATCGTTCCTGCCGCAAAGGCTTGATTGACGGAAGCATTGCTGACGCCGTCGGCGCGCTGAGCCAGCGACCACTTAGCGTAGACGAATTCCTGGGACTGCATCGCGGCGAAGCGGCGCACAACTTCTTCAGGGCTCTGATATCCGGCTCCCCACAGATGTTGGTTATACAATCGCCGCCGGGCGATGTCTCCTGCGATGCTCTGCTTACTTGCCACTATTCGCCGACGAACGCGCCAGAATGACGCCCGAACCCGATGACATTGCGTCGTAATATTCAATGAAACGGCGCGGCTCGACGGAATCGTAGGCGCGGAGATTGGAGGCCCAGCGGTGGGAGATCGGCTGGAACCAGAGCTCCGCCTCGATCTGGAACGGACCTTGCGCGTCATCAACCGCGACAGAATAGCGGACACGATCTCCCGCAGCGAGGAAATCCTCGTCGGCGGACGCGTTTCCGATTACAGCGATGTCGGCGGCGGCCGTGCTTTTGTCGAATCCGCGCGGAAGCAGGCGGTTGTCCTTCACGTAACGCACAGCGGAAAGTAGCGCAGTCGTTGGCGAGCCGGCCTGGTCCGACATGATGGACTCGTAGATTTGCACCTGATCGCTGGTGACGATCTCGGCGTAGTGCGGCTCGAAGTGGCGTTGGTCCGCGTCGTTGTCGTTGCCCTGAATTGCGCCGTCCGGCTTTAAGGCGCCCGACTCGAAGATCGTCCGGCTATTGCGATCTCGAACAACAACGTGCAACCACGCCCGCCGCGACGGATATGCAGTGGGAAGCTTGTGACCGCTCAAGTTTTCAACCGCCACGTCGAGCTCGAGCCGGCCGGCCCGGACGTTGATGCGGTCGATCGCGAGGCGCGCGGTTTGAGTTTGGAGGTGAGCGATCGTCCTTTCGGCTGCCGCTTCGAGCTCCGGCGGCAGGGCCGCTACTTTCAGGTCGCCGCGATATCGGTTGAGCATCCGCAGCATGAAGAAATTGCCGCCCACGAATACGTGGCGGGATACAGCCTCTCGCGGAATACCGAGAACCGTGGTGATCGGGACCTCTTCCTTCACTACCGGCATGTGGCAGTCCTGGCAGCTTTGCTGCTTTCGGAAATCGCTGTGAAGCCACTCCTGATACGGTGTCTGCTCGGGCAGTCTGCCGATTACCTGACCGCCGGGACCCAGCGCGTTGGTGTACAGCGTGTGACAGGTTGCGCATACCTCCGACTGCTGGATATGTTCCGCCTCGGTGGGACGAAACCCGCCGGAGGAGGTCCTCATAATCCGGGTCTGGCCATTCTCGATCTTGTAAGGACCGTACTCGGGCTGTTCGCCTTGCGCGTTCGGCGGATCGATGAGGAATCCGCCAACAAAACTATCCGGTGTTCCCAACTTTTCCTTGCTGATCTGGTGACAGAGTGAACATGAGACGCCGTCGGCGGCAAGGCGGCTTGCGCGTTCATTGGAGTTGAAGGGAAGATGGGCGAAGACTCGTCCCTCGCCTCCGTTCGCTTTCGCTTCATATCGGGCCATGGGCATGTGGCACTTGGAGCATTCATCCTCGATATGGGCGCGCGATTCTGGATGATCGGTGATTTCGCGGCGCACGCTGGCCTGCCAGTAGGGATCGCGCGAGGAGTTGGCCATCATGGTCGGACGCCAACTGAATCCGATAGAGACATCCTCGCCCGAGGGAGTCGTGATTCCGTTGTGACAGGCGAGACAACGGTCGGAGGTTTGGAAATGCGAGATGGGTGCTTTCCGCGCAGGGCCGGCGCTGTATGCGCACACAGCCAGCAGTAAGATGGGCCAAAGCCTATTTCCAGCCACTGAGGAGACCCCCATCGAAAAAGTCCCACAGCAGATAGAACACAATCGCCGTAGAGCGGTTGACGGTATTGCTCACCGGAACTCGCACACCGGCGCTGGCGCGGATGTGCTGGCGCTTATTCAGTGGCACCTGCATCTGGGGGACGAGGTCCCAAGTAGTCGTCGCGCCATGTACTAATGGCCGGACCGCCAACACTTCCATCATCGGCGACCACAGGCGTCCGAAACCCTGATCATGCGCGAGACTCGTGCCTACTGCGGTGCGCCAAAACGCTGTTTTCCGCACGACCGTTGTATTGCTTGGCATCTCAACGCCGCCCTGGAACTGGAGAAAGCTGTTCTTTGGCAGCAGTTGCGCGTATGCGGCGAACCCTTCATAGACGGCCGCGCCTTGCCCTAGGCTCCGAGCCCTGTTGCCGGTAGGAAGAGTGACCTCGCCGAACAGGCTGACGATGGATCCGGTCCGTTTGCTGCTGGCCAGAAGGCGCTTGAATCCCAGGCTCATGTCACCGGTTCCGCCATACCAGGAGCCGGGAAAAGGACGCTGGAATGTGAAGGGCGCCTTGATCTCGATCTGGTTCTTCGCTCCAAATCGCTTTTCGTAGGTGAACGTGCTGGTGACGCCGGGGGCGCCGCTCGCGTTGAGGGAAGTAGTCAGCACCCATTCATCCTCGGGAAAGGCCTTTTCGGTGAAGAGAGGTCGAGGCAGGTTCAGCTCGCCGGGCGGCCAGGAACGCTCTGTACAAAATCCGCGCAGGTGTTGAATCACTTTGGCGATTTGATCGCTATTGAGAGCCTCCCGGAAGGAGGGCATGATCGGCGAAAAGCCTCGACTGGCGCCGCCGTTGTGAATGATGGCGTTCCAATCGGCATCCGCCTCGCGAGTGGTCGCGTTGCAGTCGGTAAAGTCGGGAAAGGTATCCGGAGGCTCGAATCCGAGTGTCGTCTGCGGCTGGCCTTTGCCATCGTGACCATGGCAGGCTACGCACGCAGCTTCAAAAATTTCCTTGCCGGTATTGAGTCGGAGAGTGCGAGGCGCTTGTGAGAAGACGATGCCTTGCATCCACACGAAGCCGAGAATCGCTGTTGCGGGCAGATAGCCCCAGACGCTCCAGCTAGAGATGTCCTTGCGCGTGGTCGATCGCAAGTAACATTTTATAGCAAGTATGTTTGGCCCTATTATCTTTTCACCCCATCGATTGTCAAAGACAATCCAGTCATAAGGGCTTTCGCCCTGACTTTACCTTGACGATCCAAGCAGTGGCGGGCGACTAGAACCGCGCCGACCTGAAAGCACGCAGGTTATGTTTTTGGGTTCATGGTGAACGACCAAGCCGAACGACACGGACTTGTCACGCTACCCTATTGCGCGACGGGCAACCACACGGCGCTCGCGTTGTCGGCGGAGCGGAAGATGGACTGGGTCGCCTTTACGTAGTCTTCCGGCTTGGCGTAGAAGATGTTCGGGACGTAGGTCTGCGGGTTGCGGTCGTAGAGCGGGAACCAGCTCGATTGGATCTGGACCATTATCCGGTGGCCGGGCAGGAACACGTGATTGGTGGTCGGGAGCACGAACTTGTATCGCTGCGGCTTGCCCGACGGGATGGGCGAGGGGCGCTCGAAGCTTTCGCGGTAGCGGCCGCGGAAGATGTCCATCGAGACAGCGAGTTGATAGCCACCCATTTCGGGCTGGCTGGGGACTTCGTCGGGGAAGACGTCGATCACTTTCACGACCCAATCGGAGTCACTGCCGGTTGTCGCGGCGAATAGTTCGGCGATCGGGGCGCCGCTGATGCGGACGGGCGCGGTGAGGACCGGCGTCTGGTACGTCAACACGTCGGTCCGGTCGGCGACGGAGCGCTGATCGCTAACGAGCCAGGTTCTCCAACGCTCGCCGTCGGCGAAGCGCACAGGGCGCGGGATGTACGGCACGGGCTTGGCTGGATCGGAGACGTAGGTGTCGACGACGGCTGCGGCGGTGGGTTTGTCGAATCCCAAGGCGAATGCGTGCTGGAGGTAGAGCGGCTTCATCGGCGCGGGGCAGTCGCGCTCACAGGCTAGCGGCCAGCTCTTCAGACGATCCCAACGATTCTCGCCGGTGTTGTACATGAATGCCGGGGGCGTCGCAGCCTTGGGCGCGCCGTCCTTGAGGTACTGGTCGAAAAAGGGCTTCAGGACGTCGCGGCGGAATTGCAGAGCGGTGTCACCGTCCCATTTCAGAGGTCCGAGATTGTAGCCGTCGTAGTTCACCTGGCTGTGCCGCCAGGGACCCATCACGAGGTAGTTGTGATCGACCTGTCCCTTGGCCTTCAGAGCGAGGTAGCACTGGATTGCACCCCACATGTCCTCCTGGTCCCAGAGGCCCTGGACCCACATGGTAGGCACCTTCGAGGGACGCTGGGCGACCAGCTTATCGAGAGCCTGCCCCTGCCAGAATGCGTCGTAGGCGGGATGTTCCATCATGCGCTGCACCCAGGGCAGTTGATCGGCGCCACGCAGGCGGGCATAGGCGCCGGCGGAACCGGCGCGGCGGAAGGCTTCGTAGTCATCGTAAGCGTCGCGTATGACGGGATCGCCTTGATCCTTCTTACTTGTCTGGCTGGAGGTGTAGTCGAGCATGTTCTGACGGAATGCGCCGAAGTGGAACCAGTCATCACCCATCCAGCCGTCGACCATGGGACTCTCGGGCGCGGCGACCTTCAGGGCGGGGTGGGGATCGAGCAGCGCGGTGACGACGGTGAAGCCCTCGTACGACGATCCGATCATGCCGACGCGGCCATTCGACTCCGGTATGTTCTTCACCAGCCATTCGATTGTGTCGTAGGCGTCGGTGGCGTGGTCGGTCTGTGTGGGGTTGAGGGGACCACGCATCGGAAGCGTCATTACATAGTTGCCTTCGGATTTATACTTTCCACGCACATCCTGGAAGACGCGAATGTAGCCATCGGCGGCGAAGACTTCGTCGCCTTGCGGCAGGACGGAGAGCATGCGAGGGCTGTCGAAGCGGGCAGTGCGCTTTCCGGCGTTGTAGGGTGTGCGAGTCAGCAGAATCGGCGCGTTGCGCGCGCCCTTGGGCACGACGATGGAGGTGAACAGCTTCACGCCGTCGCGCATGGGGATCATGACCTCGCGCCTGACGTAGTCGTAACTAGCGACGGGCGCTTTGACGGTCTTGGGGATGTCGCTTCCGGCTGATTGCGGAGGGGCGGCTAAGAGGGCCTGTATTGCAAGAAAAGCGGCCAGAACCGTCGTACGGAGCACCATGTGACGATTTTAGCCGCTTTCAAGTTAGGTGCGGGCGCGTCGGACGGCGCCACCGATCAGTCCGGCCATGCCGAGACAAAACATCCCAATCGTGCCAGGCTCCGGAGTTTCCACCAGAAAGCCTCGGATCTCGCCACCGGGAAAGGTGCTGCTATGAATATTGAGGTAGGCGCGACCCTCCACGATTCCGTCAAACAACTCAACTTCGGCCAATGCGGTCGTGCCGCCGCTGTCGGTAATCCAGCCCGCTCTGTAAGAGCTGGCCAGTGTCATGTCGAACGTATTGTCATAGCTTCCAGCGGCGCCTCCCGTCGGGAAACCGGTAAAGGTTGGCGTAGTTGTGGCTACTGGTCCGAGTGTGTCTACGAGATTCGCATCACCCGGTCCATTAATCACGTGGATGTGAGCGGCTGTATTGCCTGCCACCAAGTCCGCGAAGTCGACGATGACGCGCATCGTATGGGCATTTGAGTCAATGGTGACTATCGCGAATCCCGTTGCGGGTGAGGCGTTCGGCGGGGACTCAGACGGCCCATCAAGATTAGCGACAAAAGTTATGGGGATCGCCGCCAATGGCATGGACAGGGAGAGCATCGCAATAAGCAATAGAGATGATCTGAACCGCATTCGTTCCTCCTTCGCGTGATATATCTCGGTTAAGTGTATCTAATATGAAAGGCTGTCACTTGACATGTGTAAATCAGGTTACTATTCGTCGCGTAGCGCCTCTAGCGGCTTGCGGCCGAGGATACGGAAGCTGGCGAGCCATCCGGCTGTGTTGGCGATAATCGCTGTCAATAAGATCGCTACCAGGTTTGGCAGCGGCTCGAACCGGAACTCGCCTTCGAAGAATCGTTTCAGGAGCAGGCTCGAAAAACCGGTCGCCAAGGCGCCGCCTATCAATCCGGCGACGGCGCCTAGAATCAGAAACTCTACGGAGAAGATTCCGGCAACGCGGCGTCGCGTGGCGCCGAGCGTCTTCAGGATGACCACTTCGCGGATGCGGCGGAAGCGTGTTCCGGCGACACTCGAGGCGAGAACAATCACACCGGCGAGAATCGTAAACAGGGAGATGAAGCGGATGACGAGGGCGATCTGATCGACCACTCCTTGCACGATCTGCAACACGTCGGCTGCGTTGATGACGGTCACGGTGGGGAATTTTTCGTAGACGGCTCGCTGCAGGGCGGGAACGTTGGGCGCTTTCACGCGGACGCCACCGAAGTAAAGAACGGGCAATCCGGTCAAGGAAGCGCGGTCGAAAATGAATTCGTTTGCGGCGCCGGGACGGATCGCCTCGGCGCGATGCAGGCTCGCTACGGTGGCGTCGATGGTTCGGTCGAACGCGGTGAACCGGATTCGCGAACCGGGGCGCACGTTGAGAATCTTAGCGGCCTCTTCGGCGACGGAGACCTGAGAGCTCGCGCCACTCTTCCACCATGCGCCGGCGATGATCTGGGCGTGCTCGGGCTTGGAGTCCGACCAGCTCGCCTGCCGCGTGCGCAGGAACCTGCGGTTCAGACCGCTCTGCGGCAGCGTTTCGATCGGCGTACCGTCAACGACGGCTACTTTTACTTGTACCGACGGAACGATGTCGGCGGAACCGGTGACGCCGGGTTGAGCGGCGATAAGGGAGCGGACGGCGTCCTTTTGATCGTCGGTGATACCAACCAGAAAGACGTTCGGCATGCCGGGAGGAGCGCTACGGGCGATATCGCCGAGCATGGAATGCTGCACCAGATAAATGGTGAGGGAGAACATCACGCCGAGTCCAAGAGCGACGAGCACGGTATGGGCCTGATTGCCCGGGCGATAGAGATTGGCGATTCCGTGACGTAGATTCGCGGGGAGACTTTCGGCGGCGGATCCGCGGAGGGCGGCACGGAGCGATCGGAGTAGAATCCAAGCGACGGCTGACAGGGCCAGCAGGCTCGCTACGATTCCGCCGATGAAGTATGCGCCGAGCCGCAGGCCGTCTCCCATCGATCCGTCCGAAAGCCAGGCGGAGATGCCCGCGAGTCCGCAAACGATCAATCCACCGGCGACCATGGAAGGCCGCCCGTTGCGGATTCTTTCGCGCCAATCCTGCTTCGACTCCGGCATTTCGCGGCGAAGGACCAGGCCGGGATGCACGTGACGGATGGCTAGCAGAGGCGGCAGCGTAAATAACAGCGTCGTGAGAAGACCGGCTACGAGGCCTTGCAGGCCGGTCGCCCAGTCTAACGTCACGCCGACCTGCATTTGAAAATAGCGTTCGATCAAACTTGGAAATACTTGCTGAACGCCGAGGCCGAGAGCCATTCCTAGCAAGCCGCCGGCAAGACCGAGAGCTAGCGTCTGGGCCACGTAGATCCGGACAATCTGGCCCGAGCGCGCGCCGAGACATTTCATGATGGCGATGCTGTCCATACGCTGCTGCAAATGAGAGCGCATGGAGGTTGCTACACCAAGGGCGCCGACGATGAGGGCTATCAGGCTCACCAGGCTCAGGAACGTCGTCGCTCGCTCGAGGCCGCGGGTGATGGTGGGATGCGTCTGGCGGAAGTCGATGACCTGCGCTTCGGGAAAGGCGCGGATTAGAATAAGACGGGTCTCTTCCACGCCGGGGCCGCTGGAGCCGAGGCGGAACAACAATCGCTGGGCGGCGCGGCTGCCGGGCATGATTAAGCCCGTGCGGTCGAGCGCATCACGAGTCATCATCACGCGCGGTCCTACGTTGAGGGAGCCTGACATTCGATCGGGTTCGGTTTCGACGACAGCGGCAATGCGAAAGTCCTGGCCGCCGGCGCGGACGGAGTCGCCGACATTCACTTTCAGGCGCAACAGCAGGTCGTTCGAGACGGCGATGGTGTCGCGATTCAGGGCGGTCTGGAGCGAGCCGGGAGGATTCAATTTAACCGTGCCGTAGAAGGGATAGACTTGCGGATCGATCGCCTTGACGGAGATCAGCGCCGGTTCGGGTACGGCGGCCGAGGACATCATGGTGACGGTCTCGGTGACCTGGGT
>Ga0075431_100002605_pt1 | contig 17444 bp, 18 predicted proteins | sample RhiMetdeltSRZDD5_FD_75297 | JGI IMG/M metagenome (GOLD analysis project Ga0075431, IMG submission 75297) | Populus rhizosphere microbial communities from Tennessee, USA - Rhizosphere MetaG P. deltoides SRZDD5 | ecosystem: Host-associated > Plants > Roots > Rhizosphere > Soil | place: USA... | reverse complement strand
TGGTGACCCCGCAGCAAGCGCCGATCAGACGTTCAAGTCGACACCACGCCAAAACACCGATAAATCCTTGTGCATCACGGATTTCCGCTCGCGACACCGTCACTCAACCGGACACTACTGGAGACGGTCGAGAAAGTGGCTCATGTCATGGCCCCGTTCTATCGTGCGAGCTGGGATGCGGGCGTCGGCCGTCTCCGTGCGATGCCGCGCTCGATGTCGCGCAGCAGGCCGCCGGGCCGCGTGTAGAACCACCAGGTGATGGCGATGCAGGTAAGGTAGAACGCGAGGAAGCACCACAGCGCCGCTCGCGCTCCGCCGGTCTGGCTGATGGAGACGCCATAGGCCATGGGAATGAAAAACGCACCGTAGGCGGCTATTGCCGAGCTGAAGCCGACGATCGCTGCGCTCTCCATCTCGGCCTGCCTGAGGCGCGTGGCGGCATCTGCTGCGGGCATCAGCCCGTTCATCTCCGAGCGCATGATCGCCGGGATCATCTGGAAGGTGGACGCGTTGCCGACGCCTGAGACGAAGAACAGGAACAGGAATGCGGCGAAGAAGCCTAGCCAGCTGCCCACGCTCAGGAAATAGAGGACACCGATGACGCCGACGGCCATGCCGACGAACACCCAAAAGGTGACGCGCGCACCGCCCCATTTGTCGGCAACCCACCCCGTCAGCGAGCGCGACAGCGCGCCGACCAGCGGCCCGAGGAAGGCGTAGGCGAGCGCGTCGATCTCGGGGAAGGCGATCTTGGCGAGCAGCGGGAAGCCGGCCGAGAAGCCAATGAAGGACCCGAAGGTGCCGGTGTAGAGCCAGCACATGATCCAGTTGTGCTTGCGCTCGAAGATCACCGACTGCTCGGCGAACGACGCCTTGGCCGAAGCGATGTCGTTCATGCCGAACCAGGCGGCGAAGGCGCTGGCGGCGATCAAGGGCACGAAGATGAAGCCGGCATTTTGCAGCCACAGCCTAGTCTCGTGGCCCGCCTCCACGGCCATCTGCGGCTCGCCACCGAGCCAGCCGAACACGCCCGCCGTGATGGCGAGCGGCACCACAAACTGGACCACGCTGACGCCGAGGTTGCCGAGACCTGCGTTGAGCGCGAGCGCGTTGCCCTTCTCGGCCGTGGGGAAGAAGAACGAGATGTTGGCCATGGACGAGGCGAAGTTGCCGCCGCCGAAGCCGCACAGCAGCGCCAGCGCCAGGAACAGCCAGTAGGGCGTGGCCGGGTTTTGCACCGCCATGCCGATGCCCAGCGCCGGGACGAGCAGCGACCAGGTCGTGAGCGTGGTCCAGACCCTGCTGCCGAAGATCGGCACCATGAAGGAATAGAAGATGCGCAGCGTAGCGCCCGACAGGCCCGGCAGCGCTGCGAGCCAGAACAGCTGGTCGGTCGAGTATCTGAAGCCGACGGATGGCAGCTTCGCCACGACGACGGACCACACCATCCACACGGCAAACGACAGCAGAAGCGACGGGATCGAGATCCAGAGGTTGCGCTGGGCGATGGCGCGGCCCTTGGTACGCCAGAACTCGGGATCCTCCGGACGCCAGTCGCGAAGCACGGCGCCCGAGAGCGCGCCGATCCTGGCCGGCTCCGCCACAGGCTTGTGCAGCTCCGGCTTGTGGATCGGCAGCATCTCCGGGAACTCGGGCAGCCGCTCCGGCGCCACGCCTACCGCTTCTCGCTCCATCTGCCGGATGGCGAGATGCATCCAAACCAACGCCGTGACGGAGATCGCAAACAGCAGCATGAAGCAGCTCTGCCAGATGCCGGTGAGATCGCTGGCGACGCCGAACAGGATCGGCAGCACGAACCCGCCGAGACCGCCGATCAGGCCGACGATTCCACCCACCGACCCCACATGCCCCGGGTACTGTCGGTCGGGTACCAGCGCGAGACATAGGCGATGCCGACCGCGAACGAGCCCCCGGCGATGCCGACGCCAAGGCCAGCCAGGAGGAACGTGAGATAGTCGTAGGCGAAGGTGAGCAGCCAGGTCGCTACGGCCGCAGACAACATCACGGCGGTGTAGACGATGCGCCCGCCGTACTGGTCGGTCCAGATGCCGAGCATCAGGCGGATCAGCGAGCCGGTGAGGATGGGGGTGCCGACCAGCAGCCCGAACTGGGTGTCGGTCAGCCCCAGGTCGCTTTTGATCTGTACGCCAATGATGGAGAAGATCGTCCACACTGCAAAGCAGACGGTAAAGGCGACCGTGGAAAGCCACAGCGCGCGCCACTGGTCGCTCCTGCGAACCGCTGCGAGGTCGTTCATGGATCGCTTCCCGCCAACTGGCCTGCGATGTCTCGAGCCTTGGAAGTAATCCGCTCGCGATGTCTCCCTCCTTGACCGGGATCAACTCGGCGCACAGTCCTCGAGGTGCCAGAAAAGCCCGACAGCAGAGCTCTTGCTGCAAGTAATTTCACGAGCTGCTCTTCGTCCTGCAACGAGCAGGCCGGGCGGCCGGGCAGCTCCAAGCTGCCGATGGAGAGGAAGGCCGTCGCAAATCTCCAGGGCATGCGCTCAGCCGCGCGAGATCGAAGCGCCAGCGTCCGCTTGCCATGACGCTTTTGGTTTACAGCTGACCCTCGGTCAGCGGGTCGAAGGTCGGCGTCCTTCTACACCCATCGATGATCTCAATGGGTTGGCGGGTCGGCGGTGCGAGCCGTCGTTGGTACCGGCTCGAGCCTGCGAGGCCGCGCTATTCCCACTCCACTTTCGCAACCAGCATGTACCCCGCGCCGTATACCGTCTTGATCAGCTCCTGGCCGTCGTCGGGGGGGTGCAGCTTCCGCCTGAGCCGCGAGATCCTTGCGTCGATGCTCCGGTCCAGAGGTTCGCGCTCGCCATCGCCGAGGAGCTCGGCGCGATTGAGGATGCGATTGGGCCGCTTGAGCAGGGTCGCGAGGAGGCGGGCCTCGGCAACAGACAGCTCCACCTCCCGACCATCGGGCCCCGTCAGACGGTTGCGGCTCTCCTCGAATGTCCACCCGCCGAAGCGGGCTGCTTTCTGCTCGCCCTTCCGCGGCTCGTCGCTTCGTCTGAACCGCCTCAGTATCGTGTTGACGCGGGCAACCACCTCGCGCGCTTCGAAGGGCTTGACCATGTAGTCGTCGGCACCGAGCTCCAGACCGAGGATGCGGTCCTCCACGCTATCCCGGCCCGTCAGGATGAGGATGGCGCTGTCGGAGAGTGCCTGCACCTGGCGCACGAGGTGCAGGCCGTCCAGGTCCGGAAGGGCGAGGTCGATCACGGAAATCGCCGGTGCCTTCCTGCGCAGGCCCTGCAGGAACGTCGTTCCCGTGCTGAAGTGCTCGGAGCGAAATCCGTGCTGGTCCAGCGTCGCAGAGACCAGGCGGCCGATGGCCACATCGTCCTCGACCACGTAGACGAGCGGGCCCTCGGTCGGTCGCGTGACTTCGGGACTATCCATTACTGCGGTGCTGTCTCGATGGCTGCGGCGAGCTCCTCCTTGGTACAAGGTTTCCGCAGCACCGTAAACGACCGCTGCTGCCCGCTCTGCACATCCAATCCCTCGGCATATCCGGTGACGAGCACTACCCGCAGGTGTGGCCGCCTCCGCCTTGCAAGCTCGGCAAGGCGGCGCCCGTCCATGGCACCGGGCATCACGATGTCGGAGACCAGCACCGATAGCTCCGGTACGTTGTCGATGATCGCCAGGGCTTCATCGCCGGCGGGGGCCTCCATCACCATGTGCCCGATGTCGGTAAGCTGGCGGCGGATGGCCGTGCGAACGTCGGCATCGTCCTCGACGAGCAGGACGAGGCGCGAGGAGGCCGCGCCTTGGCGCGGGCCCTGCAGCTGGCGTGCATCGCGCCGAGACGGGGCCGGGCTTGCCGGCAGCAGCAGCATTACAGTCGTGCCTCTCCCCGGCGCGCTGCTGATGTGGACGGCTCCCCCCGATTGCTTCACGAAGCCATATACCACCGAGAGACCGAGCCCGCTGCCCCCACCGAACTGCTTGCTCGTGAAGAACGGCTCGAATGCGCGCGAGAGCGTGGCCTCGTCCATCCCCACGCCGCTGTCCTCTACGCGTATCTCGACATAGCGCCCGGGCACGAGGTCGAGCTCGGCAGCTTCCGCGTAATGCACCAGCCGGCTTGCGGTGAGCACCACCAGATTGCCGCCTCGGGGCATGGCATCGCGGGCATTGAGCACGAGATTGAGAAAGGCATGCTCGAGCTGCTGGGGATCGACGCGCGTGTAAAGCTGGAAGGGCGCCGGCTGCGTCGAGACGTGGATCAGCGCGGGCAGGGAGTGACGCGAGAGGGAGAGCAGATCGTCGATGAGACGATTGACCTCCACGATTCGCGGCTCGAGTTTCTGGCGACGCGCGAACGCCAGCAGGCGCCGCGTGATACCAGCACCCTTGTGGGCGGCGTCGAATGCAGGTGTCACGAACTCCATCATGCCCGCCTTCGCCGCTCCGTCGCGCAGCACCGCAAGGTTGCTGATCACGATCGTGAGCAGGTTGTTGAAGTCGTGCGCCAATCCGCCTGTCAGCTCACCCACCGCTTCCATCTTCTGGGCATGAACGAGCACCGCCTCCAGCCGCTTCTGCTCGGCGTTGGCGGCCTCCAGCTCCGCGGTGCGCTCGCGTACGCGGCGGTCGAGGTCCTCGTTCTTTTCCCTTATCAGGCGCTCCTGCGCGCGCCCCCGGGTAACGTCGGTAAAGATCGTCACCCAGCCCCCGTTGGGGAGGGGCGCCCTTCTGATGGCGAGGACGGTGCCGTTGGGCCGGACGTGCTCCATTTCGTGCGGCTCGGGTTGGCAGGCGAGCCGAATCCGCTTGGCCACGATCGCTTCGACGTCGCCTTCGCCGTACTCCCCTCGCTCGGCATTGTAGCGCAGGAAGTCGGCCAACGGGGTGCCGACACGCGACATCTCCGGCGGAAACCCGAACAGTTTGAATAGGGTGCGGTTTGCCGCAACAAGCCTCAGGTCGGCGTCCATCACGGTGAAGCCTTGATCGATCAGATCGAGGCCGGCCAGGAGCAGCGCAAGGCGGCGCCGCTCTTCCACCAAATCTGCCAGCGTTGCTGCCGCGGCGGCTGCCAAATCTACGGGCATCATAGGGCGAACGTTGATCAAATCCGCAGCAAGAACACCGGCGGTGACCTTCTGAGGAGCCGTGTGGGGATTATCACAATTGGATACAATTGCGGCAAAGTTGCGCAAGAGTCTTGTCGCACAGTGCTTTGCGACACATGACGGTCCCGTCCCGCCGGGGCCGGTGTCAGGGGAGGAAGGGACGCGCACGGCTCTCGTTCGCAGCCTTGCCAGACGGGGGCGTTGGCGGGCTGCGGACTCTCCGCGGGTCTGCGATGGCTGGCTCAACGGCATGGCGCCCGATCGGCATTGAGGGGCTGCTCTCTTGGGAGCGGAGGGACATGACCATTGCAGCCAAGGTTGCGTCGCTGCTCACCACGATCCGCAGGCAGGACCTCGACGTGCTATCGCCTGTCGAACGGCAGAGATTTGCCAGTCTCTGCCGCTACGTTGCCCGGCTTGCAGAGCCGTCGCCGCGTCCTCCCGAGTCGGGCGTGCTTTGCGAGCTCAAGTCCGGACGCAGACCCGAATAGGCTTCAGGGGGAGGAATCGGGGACGTGGGGCACCCGCACCCTCACGCTGCCTGATCGCCCCTTCCCCTGAAGCCTCCCTCTGCACCCACGCAGGGCAGATCGTGCGCAGGCGCGCCACGCCAAGCCGTCCCCAGGACAGCGGCGGCGGGCCGGCTGACGCCACGGGCTTGGTAAGGATCGGTCCTTCTCTCCCGGTGTCGCGGCTTCAATGCAGCATGGCTTGTAACGGGGCGCTCCGCGCATGACCGATCCATGCTTCGCCGCCATGCAGCATGCCGTCGACCTGGCGCGAACGGGCCGCTGCAGCAATTGGTGGACGATTCAGGCGCGTCTCAGGATCAGAGGCTACAAGCTCGCCGACCTGGCGTGGACAGACGCGCAGCGCAGCTGGCTGGACCGGCTCTGCTGCGAGGCGCAAGCTGCGGCCGCGCGGCGTCCCGCGCTCTGAAGCCCCAGGGAGCACCCGGGCCTCGTGCATGATGATCGGCGAGCGCACGGCCGGGAGCCCCGCGTCGGGTCGCCGTCACCTCGCGCCGCAGTCCTCCAATGCGGCGCGGCAGATTGAGATTTCAGCTCGCTTCCGGGCGGCGGACGGCTGACAGCGGCACAAAGTGAGTACAGCGGCGTTTTCCAGGTGCGCCGCAAGCCGCACCCAATCCATCGCTCGTGATCGAAAGGAGCCGTTAACGATGTCTCGAACCAGCGCCAGGCCGAGGCCCGTCTCCGATGCCCAGCTGTCGGTCGCCCCTCAGCTCGACCCTACCGCCCAGGCGTTTGTGAGCAGTCTCCAGGGCTCGCCGCCCATCTATACGCTCGCCCCGGATGCGGCCCGCGCCGTCCTTGCCGGTGCACAGAGATCAGCGAAGGTCACCCTGCCGGAGGCGGCGATCCAGGACCGCGTGCTGCAGGTCGGCCCAACGGGACGCACCCCGATCCGCGTGGTACGCCCGGCCGGCGTGAAGGATACGCTGCCCGTCGTGGTCTATGTCCACGGCGGCGGCTGGGTGCTGGGCGACAAGGACACACATGACCGGCTCGTGCGCGAGCTCGCTGTCGGAGCCAACGCCGCCGTTGTCTTTGTCGACTACGATCGCTCCCCGGAAAGCCGCTATCCGGTGGCGATCGAGCAGAGCTATACCGTCGCCAAGCATGTGGCAGAGCGGGCGGCAGAATTTGGCGTGGACGCCAGGCGTCTGGCCATCGCCGGGGACAGCGTCGGCGGCAACATGGCCGCAGTCGTGGCTTTGATGGCAAAGGAGCGCAAGGGCCCGAGCATCAGGGCTCAGCTTCTGTTCTATCCCGTGACCGATGCGTCGATGTCCTCGTGCTCCTACGCGGCTTACGCCGAGGGCCCATGGCTCACGAAGAGGTCGATGGGCTGGTTCTGGGATCAGTACTTGCCGGATGCCGCCGTGCGCAGGGACATCCACGCCTCGCCGCTCAATGCGTCGGATGAGCAACTGCGCGGCCTGCCGCAGACGCTCCTCATCGTGGATGAGAATGACGTGCTTCGCGACGAGGGCGAGGCCTACGGGCGCAAGCTCATGCGGGCTGGCGTGCCGGTGACCTCGCTCCGCTGCAACGGCACGATCCACGACTTCATGATGCTCAACGCGCTCGCGGAGACCCCTGCGGTGCGCGCCGCGGTGGCCCAGGCGAGCGGCTACCTGCGCACGGTCCTCGCCTAGTCGATCGGAACAGTGCCGCCGGCGCGGCGACATGCGACGCCTGCCGCCGGCGGTCGATCCTGCTTGGAGTGCGGCTTGCCGAGCATGACCCGTATGAACCTGCCGTAGTGCTCAGCAGCAACGAGGATTACATGAGAGAACGGGCCCAGGTCGAGAATGCTTGGATGACCTTCTCGCGCGGATGACCACGCCTGCGAACCACATAGAAGCAATAGCCTGCCAGACTGAGATCGAACGCCTTCACGAGCGTGCCAGCAGCGAGCTCCTGTCCCACGAGCACGTCGCTGAAAACCCCGATTCCCTGTCCGGCAATCACCGCCTCGATGGCGTGGAGCTCCTCGCGGAAGCTCAGATGCTGCATATCCTTGAAGTCCGGCACATGCCTCCACTTGCGGCAGGCGACGGTGAGCCATTTCTGCCATGTCGGCGGGTTGCGATCGGACGGTGACCAATAGGCATGCACGAGAACGTGCTTCTTGAGATCAACGGGTTTCAGCCGACCGGACGAAAGCACTCGAGGACTGCAAATGGGCCAGAAAGTATCGCTCAGAAGTTCCTCGGCGATGCCATCCGTGGGCACTGTCCGGCCCGTGGCGTAGCGAATGGCGATGTCGCTGTCGCCGGCTCTCAGGTCGAGGACGGTGTCGGTGCCGATCACCTCGAGCGGCGCCTCGGGATGCAAATTCGCCCAGGCCGGCAAACGTGGAACGAGCCAACGGCTCGCAAAAGCGTTGGTCGTCGTCACCCGGAGTGGTTCCCGGAGGCCATCCTGCTTCACCACCGCGATGGCGGCAGCGAACGCCTCGAATCCACTGCGGATGGCCGGGAAAAGCCGCGCTCCGGCGTCGGTCAGCGCCAGAGGCCGCGGTCTGCGTCGGAACAGAGCGCGGCCGCAATAGCGCTCCAGCAGCCGGATCTGGTGGCTGATCGCCGTCGGCGTTACGCCGAGTTCCATCGCGGCCTTTTTGAAACTCAGATGCCGGGCGGCAGCGTCAAAGGCGCGAAGTTCAGCAAGGGGCGGCAATTTCTCCATTTCGACAATGTAGATGAAAATGCTTCATCTTGAGCTGAAATCTTCGCGTTTGCTTTGAAGCTGCCAGGGAGCGAGACATGACCCGCCGAATCCGGGAGACCACGTCATGTCGTCGATCGCATCCGTCGCCAGAGCTGCCGCCGACCTCAGCGGCTCCTTCGCAGGAGAACTCCTGAAGCCTGCAGACCCGGGTTACGAGGAGGCGAGAAAGGTCCACAACGGGCTGGTGGACAAACGGCCGGCACTGATCGCCAGATGCCGCGGTGTGGCCGACGCCGTGGATGCCATTGACCTCGCCACCAGGCTCGGCCTCGAGGTCGCGGTTCGCGGGGGCGGGCACAACGTGGCGGGACGCGCCACCATCGATGGCGGCGTGATGATCGACCTGTCTCTCATGAAGGGTATCCACGTCGATGCTGCGGGCAAGACGGTGCGGGCGCAGGGCGGCGTCACCTGGGGTGAGCTGAACCGCGAGACGCAGCTCCACGGCCTCGGTGTCACGGGCGGCGTGGTTTCCACCACGGGGATCGCTGGACTCACGCTGGGCGGAGGGCTGGGCTGGCTGATGGGGAAGCATGGTCTGGCACTCGATAACCTTCGGTCGGTCGAGCTCGTCACCGCGGACGGCGGTGTATTGCGGGCCAGCAAGCAACATGAGCCCGAGCTCTTCTGGGCTGTTCGCGGCGGCGGCGGAAACTTCGGTATCGCGATCAGCCTCGAATACGACCTCCACCCAGTGGGACCAACAGTCATGGGCGGCCCGATTGTTCACCCGATCGAACGCTCCCGTGACCTGCTCGAGTTCTTCCGGGTCAGAACGCGATCGCTACCCGACGACCACACGCTGTTCGCAACACTGGCCCACGCGCCCGACGGGTCCGGCACGGAAGTCGCTGCTCTGGTCACCTGCCATTGCGGCCCGGCGGCGGACGCCGAAAAAGCCATGCGGCCGCTGAAAGAGTTCGGGACGCCCATCTTGGATGCGGTCGGGCCGATGCCCTACTGCCACCTCAACAGCATGCTCGACGCCAACTACCCCAAAGGCGCCCTCAACTACTGGAAATCGAACTTCCTCACGGAGCTGAGCGACGCTGCGATCGGTACCATGATCGAATGCTTTGCGCAGTGCCCGACGCCCATGGGGCAGCTGCTTCTCGAGCACATCCATGGGGCGGCGACCCGCGTCGATGCCGGCGATACGGCGTTTCCGCACCGGCAAGAAGGCTTCAATTTCTTGATCCTCACGCAGTGGATGCGACCTGGCGACACGAGCCGCTGCATCTCCTGGGCGCGCGAAACCTACGAAAGTATGCAGCCCTTCTTCGCCTCCGGACGCTATGTCAACTATCTCGACGATGACGAGACGGGCGATCCCGTCGCTGCCGCGTATGGGGGTAACTACCGGCGTCTGCAGCGGATCAAAGCCAAGTATGATCCGAAAAACTTCTTCCGCTTAAATCACAACGTCCGGCCGCTGGCCTAATCAGATCGGCAATGCGGTCAGACCGACCTACACGCGGGCGTGGCCATCTGCCATAGCTCGAGAGCCGAATGGACCATCAGGCTGAAACGGGAGGGCGGCATGAACCCGAGCGATCCCTACGCAGTCACGGATCGACTCGACGATTCGCTCCTGCAAGTCATCATCACGCGCCTGGAAGCACGCGGCCGGCATCCGCTTTTCGACAGCATGCTCCGAGATTACCTCGATGCTATGCGGATCGATGACGCGAAGGCTGTGCTCGACATCGGCTGCGGCACGGGCGTCGCTGCACGCGCAATTGCTCGCCGCCCCGGCTTTTCGGGTCGTGTGGTCGGCATCGATCTCAGCGGCGCACTGGCCCGAAGGGTAGCTGAGCTTGCAGCGGACGAAGGCTTGGGCGGGCGAGTCGAATTTCGGTCCGGCGATAGCCGCAACCTCGAGTTGGCAGATGGCGGCTTTGATGCCGTAGTTGCGCACACGCTCCTCAGTCACGTCGAGGATCCGTTCGCTGTCGTAAAGGAATGCGCGCGTGTCACCCGGCCTGGTGGGATGATTGGACTCTTCGATGGCGACTACGCGTCCATCACCTTCGGACACGCGGATCCTGCAGAAGGAAAAGCCTACGACGAAGCCGTCGTCTCCGGCGTGGTGACCAGTCCACGGGTGATGCGGCAGATGCCCCGCTTGCTGCAGGCCGCCAGTCTGCAGCTTGTTGCGTCCTTTCCTTATGTCGTCGCCGAAGTGGGTAAGGCGGACTTCTGGGCGTCCGCCATCGAGTCCTTTCGCCGTTTGGTGCCCAAGTCTGGCGCATTGACCGAGCAAGCGGCGAATGCCTGGGCCGAGACCCTCCTGACCGACTCAGCGGCCGGGGTCTTCTTCGGTGCCAGCAACTACTACGGTTATGTGGCGAGGAGGCCATAGGCCGGCCAATCAACAGTCAGACTGGCCGCGCTGAGGAAGGCTCGGAGGTCCGCCATTCGGGAGTCGATCGCCTTCCCCCAATCGTTGTCACTGCCGGCCAAGGAGATCCCCAACTGGGTGGATGACCTTAGAAATCCAGGGCGGCGACCGCTGTCTCCAGCTGAACTCTTTCAGCCGCTTCCGCCAGATCCGACGAGGTGGGATATCCCACGGTTAGCGTCGCCCACCTTCTGGCCAGCTCCTGCATCATCTGCCCGCTCAGCTCGGTCACGAGAAAGTCGAGCGAGCTGTCATCGACGCGGGCAATCCAACCTCGATCGCCCTTCATCCGGGCCAGCGCTTCGCGGACAGCGGCGCGTCGCTCGTCCCGCATAGGTTCTGCGTCGCGACGGCGCGGCTGAGGAAGGTCGGGCATCATTTCTGCTCCCGCAGTTGTGCGACGGTCGCATCGGCTCAGTCGCTGCGTTACGCGGGTCCAATTCGCCGACATCAGTCCGCCTACTCGAATCAGGCCTTCGGCTGTCATGGCAGCCTGCACCGCCGGTCGGGTTCCGAGCCGATCGAGCAGGTCTGGCAAGCCGGGCAGGGGGTCGTCACTGCGAACCTCCGCGCGCCCACCGGCCGCGTGCTCGGCCAGCGGCTATTTCTTGGGCGGTGGCGGAACGTGGGTGAGCCACCAGCCGAACCTGGTCGAGCCGAGCCTCGCGCCGGGGCCGGGAACAAGCGACTGATCGTTCACTTTGACGCCGTAGTAGAGCGCGTTCGCGTCCCCAATCACCTTTCGCGGATCCTTGTCGTGCTTCAGGGTCTCGGCGACGATCTCGTCCATGTGGAACCTGTCGGGGCCCCCGATCTCGACGGTGGCGTTCAGCGGTGCGGCGAGGGCCGCATCGGCAACTGCCGTCGCGACATCTTCCGCGGCCATCGGCTGGAACACGGAATGGGGCAGCCGCACCTTGTCGCCGTCGGTGCCCGTTTGTGCGATAGCGCGGATGAACTCGAAGAACTGCGTGGCACGAACGAGCGTGTAGGGGATCGGCGATCTCTTGATCTGCTCCTCCTGGGCCAGCTTGGCACGGAAATAGCCGCTGTCCTGCAGGCGCTCTGTGCCGACCACCGAGAGGGCGACGTGATGCTCGACGCCGGCAGCCGTCTCGGCCGCGGTGAGGTTTTTCCCGGCTGTCCGGAAGAAGTCCATCGCGACCTGCTCATCGAACGACGGCGAGTTGGACACGTCGACGACGACTGCGGCATCGACAAGGGCCTCGGCCAGGCCTTGGCCCGTGATCGTGTTGACGCCGGTGTTGGGTGCGGCGGCAATTGCCTGATGTCCCTTCTGCCTCAACTTCTCGACCACCTTCGACCCGATCAGGCCGGTCCCGCCGATAACCACGATCTTCATGACTCCACCTCTGTTTTGACGGCCTCGAAGGGGCTGCGCCGCGGCGCCTTGCGGTTCAGGGCAAATTGGACTCCTCGACCTCACAGCAGGTGCGTACAATCGCCCGCCCCGCCGTCGTCCGATATCGTGCGGCAGCGTTAATCCCGCTCGCCGAACCGTCGGCCTGAACCCTGGGCCCGGCCGACCTGACGATACTCGATCTGGCTCTCAACGGCCGCGATGCCATGCCCGGAGGCGGCTCGCTGCGTCCACTCTCGGCTGCTCGGGGTCACGCGCCTGTGGCCTGGAGAAGTTGGACGGTGGAACGTCAGGCCCGCGACCGCCAGGACGTCCTGGAGCACGCCGGCCTTGGACCAGATGGCAAGCCCCTCATGCGGAAGCCCTGAACCCGGTCATCACGCGAAAGACCCCGGCCGAGAAATCGACCGGGGCCCTGATCACGCCTTGCGCCAGGTCGTCACCTGACCTTTGGCAGCGCCTTCGCCTGCTTCTCCGTCAGATTCAAAACGACCCTGTCCTTCAGCAGCTCGAATTGCGCGGGCGTCACGCGGACGCGGGTCTCGCCGATGCCGAGCAGGCCGCCGATGTCAGCGTGCATTTCGAGAACGGTGTTGTCAGGGGCGCGCTCGAACCCCGCAACCTCGCCGAGCTCCGTACCGTCGCTGCTGAAGACCCGCTTGTCGATCCAGGATTTTGCCTCCTCGTCTGTCAAGGCGAGCTTGGGGGTAAGCGGCTTGGTCGCGGCTGGCGGCGACGATTCCGGCGCCGTCGGCGGGGTCTGGGCCTGCGCCAACCCGCCCGACAGCAGCGCCGCAACGGCAAGCGATCTGAAACCTGTGCCACGCATGTCACTCATCTCCTGTGTGAGGGTCTGCCGGGCCTACGGCGAGGCGCCTTCGGCAGGAACGTTGCTACGGCTCAATAGTCCGGGTTGCTGAACCGGTTGCATGCCCAGTTGCAGCAGCTCTCCTTTTTTGCTTCGGCATCGTTTTGGCACCGACGGAAAATCCTTCCGGAGACGCAGCGATTGAAGCAGCGGCCGCCGTCGTATTGCGCGAGATGGACCATGGCCGATCCTGCAGCCTGCGATCCGGCGTTCGTTGGCGCACTGGCAGTCACGCTGCCAAAGCCCAACAGGAGTGTTCCGACTGCCAGCAGACCAGAGATTCTCAGCATAAGCATCCTCCTTGCTGAAACTTCCGAGACGACTGTTGTTCGGCGCGTCGCGGTGGACACCGCCTGGCGCGGCTAGCTCGCGAGGCCTTCCGCGCAAACCGTCGCAGGGCCGCGATCCCCGCCCCGCTGGGCGCGCACCGAGCACGGGGGAAAGAGGCTGCGCTCCCGGAGGAGCGCAGCCCGACTGGATCGTGGATCAGAGGCTCACGACGGCCGTTGTCAGTAACGCCGATGCCGCCGATCGTGATGGCGCCAGTGGCGGTGGTGGTGCCGTCGCGGCTCGTAGTAGTAGTCCCGCTCGCCATAGTACCGGCGATAGCGCGGGCAATGCCAATGGCCGCGATGCCAGTAGCACCCGTACCGCACCTGCTCGACGTCCATACCCTCGCTGGCGATGGGCTCGACGTCGCGCGCTATGCCGGAGACCGGTGTTGCCTGAGCCGGCACCGTCAGGACTCCGAGCACAGAGGCGGCCAAGGCCGTAACGAGCGAACTTGCATATCTCATTCGTTCGATCCTTCTGTTTCGCGGCGGCGCAAGGCCTTCCGTCGGCAAATGCTGCCGCCGTGAGTTCCTGCTGCCCGACGTGGTTAATTTGGAAACGCGCACTTCGCGCTGGGGTTCCCGGGCCGGAGCGCAGGGAAGCCCGTTTCATGCGAACAGCGGTGGACCAAATGTGGCGAGAGCTGGACAAGGACTGGGCGCCTCGCCGGCACGAGGCGCACGCTGATGGGTTACGCGTTGACGACGCTGCCATTCATGCTGCTGACCTGCTTCTCTCCTCTCCGACCGCTCAAAGGCGGGCTGGTGGCGAGCCAATACCACTACGAGGCAGAGGAAGGCCGTCTTGTGCTGACACCAGAAGACGCGTAACGCTCGAAGCTGCCCGGTCGGTCTACTCGCCTGTCCGCCCCCGGCTCTGCCCTCCGCCGTGCCTTGAAAGGAGGCCGAGCATGGCATTTCCTCCCGAGCGCATCGTGTGCCTGACGGAGGAGACCGTCGAGACGATCTATCTTCTGGGGGAGGAGCGCCGCATCGTCGGCGTGTCCGGCTACGCGGTGCGCCCGCCGCGCGTACGGCGGGAGAAGCCCCGCGTTTCCGCCTTCATCAGCGCCGATCTGCCAAAGGTGCTTGCCCTCGAGCCGGATCTGGTCTTCGCCTTCTCCGATCTGCAGGCCGACATCGTCGCGGCGCTGGTGCGCGCGGGCGTCGCGGTCCACGCCTTCAATCAGCGCAACGTTGCCGGCATCCTCGACATGATCCACTGCGTCGGCGCGCTGGTCGGAGCCGCCGATCGCGCAGGCGCTCTCGCGGCGTCGCTTGCGCTGCGGCTCGATGAAATTGCCGACCGTTCGCGCCGGTCCCTGCCGCGGCGCCCCCGCGTCTACTTCGAGGAATGGAACGACCCGACGATCTCGGGGATAGGCTGGGTCTCGGAGCTGGTCGCCGTCGCCGGGGGCGAGGACGTCTTCGCCCGGCTCGCACAGCGCAAATCGGCAAAGGAAAGGATCGTCTCGCCGGCCGGCATCATCGCCGCGGCCCCCGACATCATTCTGGGCTCCTGGTGCGGCAGGAAGTTCCGGCCCGAGCAGGTGATGGCGCGACCCGGCTTCGATGCGATCCCTGCGGTGCGCGCTCATGCCGTCTTCGAGATCAAGTCACCCCTCATCCTGCAGCCGGGACCTGCCGCCTTGACCGACGGGCTCGACGCGATCGTGCAGTGCATCGCTGCCTGGGAGGCGCTGCAATGCGCACGATCCTGAGCACGATCGCCGTGCTGCCGCCCTCGGCGCTGGCGAGCAGCTTGTCGCCATGCCACGCCAAACTGGCGCCTTGCCTCATCCCTCCGGGATCCCGAGGGCTTGCGGCATCAGACCCAGCCCATTTCGTCGCCTGTGGTCGGCCCGGCCGGGCCTTCTATGCAGCCGCGCACAGGCAGGTGGTCAACCGCTCCGCGGGCGACGCGGGTCGGGCACGCACAGCCAGGCGTCGCGGGCGTCGGCGGCGCGGTTGAGGACCGAGCGGGCCATCGCCAGCCGCTCCGCCAGGACACGGCGGCGCAGCAGGGCGATGTCGGCCGCCAGCCGGGTGCGCGCCGTGGCGCACTCCGCCTCGTTGAGTTGAAGCTCCACCATGAGACGGCGCACCAGGTCCTCGGCGATCCGTATGCCCGCTCCGGGCGCAGTGTCGGGCGCCTTGGGTCGTGCCGCAGAGGCGGCGAATGAGTGTGGGCGCATCGCGCCCCCCTTCTTTGTCGTGGTGTCCGTTTCGTTTTAGGACGACGCGGTTAACGTTCAGCTACGGGATCGTCTCCCAGCCCCATCTTTTCAGGGCCCGGCTCGCCTTTTGATCGGGGTCAGACCCCTCGCGGCTGCGTTGCGGCTTCACGCACCGGTCGGGCGAGGGGCCTGACCCCGTCTGCATTGTGCGCCGCCCACACCCGTCTTGATTGCGCCGTGACATCCCGCCATATTTGGTTGAATTCGCCCGCTCCAGCCGCAACACCCGCCCGCCCCGAAGCCTCCCATGGCCCGCCCGTACCCACCGTCCGGCACGCGCACACCCTCGCCACGCCGGCGCATGGTGGTGGCAATGTCGGGCGGCGTCGATTCCTCCGTCGCGGCCGGGCTGCTCGCGCGCCAGGGGCACGAGGTGATCGGCGTCACCCTGCAGCTCTACGACCACGGCGAGGCCACCGGACGGCGCGGCAGCTGCTGTGCCGGCCAGGATATTCACGACGCGCGCCGGGTGGCGGACCGGCTCGGCATCCCCCACTACGTGCTCGACTACGAGGCGCGCTTCAGGGCGGCCGTGATGCGGCCGTTTGCCGAGAGCTACGCCGCGGGCGAGACGCCGATCCCGTGCGTGCTGTGCAACCAGCGCGTCAAGTTCCAGGACCTGCTCGCGACCGCCGGGGAGCTCGGCGCCGACAAGCTGGCGACGGGCCACTATATCGAGCTGCGCGAGGGCCCGAAGGGCCCCGAGCTCTACCGCGCGCGCGATGCCGGGCGCGACCAGAGCTACTTCCTGTTCGCCACCTCGCCCGCGCAGCTCACGCGCCTGCAGTTTCCGCTGGGTGGCCTCACCAAGGCCGAGGTACGGGCGCTGGCGCGCGACCTGGACCTGCCCGTAGCGGCCAAGTCCGACAGCCAGGACATCTGCTTCGTGCCCGAGGGGGGCTATGCGCGCGTGGTGGAGCGCCTCCATCCCGGCGCCGCCGAGCCCGGCGACATCGTGCATGTGGACGGGCGCGTGCTCGGACGCCACGGCGGCGTCGTCCACTACACCGTCGGCCAGCGTCGCGGGCTCGGCATTGCCGCCGCTGAGCCCCTCTATGTGGTGCGCCTCGATGCCGGCTCGAGGCAGGTGGTGGTGGGCCCGCGCGAGTGCCTCTCGACCCGCTGGCTCGGCCTGCGCGACGTGAACTGGCTCGGAGACGAGCCGCTCGCCGAGGCGGGCACTAAGGTCGCCGTGCGCATCCGGTCCAGCGCGCCGCTGCAGCCGGCCACGATCTATCCCGACGGCGCCGGGGCCAGGGTGGTGCTGGCAGGCGCCGAGTACGGCGTCGCCGCCGGCCAGGCGTGCGTGTTGTATGCCGATGCCTCCCCGCGCGCCCGCGTGCTGGGTGGCGGGTGGATCGAGAGCGCCGGCCGGGATCTCGATGGCATGGGCGAGGCGCCGGCCCGCCAGGGCGGGCTTCGGGCAGAGTTTGCGGGGGCCGATGCGCCGGCTGCGGGGTGAGGATGGGGCGTTGAGGAGATGACCATGGAGCCGATGCGGTCGCAGGAGACGCCGGCGGCAGGCAAGCTGCGCGGTGGCCGCTGGACCGCGCGCAACGAGGCGCGCATGGACGAAGGGGCCGTCAGGACCGCCTACCGGCGCTGGGCCCCCGTCTATGACAGGACCTTCGGGCGGGTCGCCTCCGAGGCGCGCAAGCACGCCGTGGAGATCGTCAACACGCGCTCCGGGCAGGTGCTGGAGGTGGGGGTCGGCACCGGCCTGTCGCTGCCGGCCTACCGCCGCGAGCTGGAGATCGTCGGCATCGACCTGTCGCCGGAGATGCTCGAGAAGGCGCGCGGGCGCGCTGCGGCCCTGGGGCTCGCCAATGTCACCGGCCTCCACGAGATGGACGCC
>Ga0075431_100002604_pt1 | contig 17446 bp, 11 predicted proteins | sample RhiMetdeltSRZDD5_FD_75297 | JGI IMG/M metagenome (GOLD analysis project Ga0075431, IMG submission 75297) | Populus rhizosphere microbial communities from Tennessee, USA - Rhizosphere MetaG P. deltoides SRZDD5 | ecosystem: Host-associated > Plants > Roots > Rhizosphere > Soil | place: USA... | reverse complement strand
CGGCACGGTCCTGGTTGAATATTTTCAAACAGGTGAACAGATCCTGGCAGCCGTTCTCACCGCGACGAGCATCGAAATTGTCCCTCTAACCACGGCGCAGCGCATACGAAACGGCGTCCGGATGCTCCAGTTCCAGCTATCGAAATTCCGGATGGGCGTGTCTTACACCGGAAAGGTGGAGAAGCAACTGAAGGAAGCGACAGACCGGCGCCTGCAGGAGCTCTATCGGGAGGTCGTGGCGCCTTTACGGTCTTTGCTGAAGGGAGATCACCTGGTTCTGTCGCCGCACGGCGCGCTGCACCATGTTCCTTTGCATGCGTTGCACGATGGGACCGAGTACCTCATCGATCGCTTTACTGTTTCCTATGCTCCCAGCGCCAGCGTCTACGCATTGTGTCGCGGAAAGAGCGCTGGCTCCGCTAGCCGCTCTTTGATTCTTGGCGTTCAGGATTCCAAGACGCCTTGGATTTCGCAGGAAGTGGAGCAGGTCGCCGCTGTCGTGCGCGATCCTCACCTGCTCATGGGCGCCGAGGCCAGCCAGGAAGCTCTGCGGACTTTGGGACCCGGCAGCCGCCAAATCCACATAGCTACACATGGTGTCTTCCGCAGCGACAATCCGATGTTCTCTTCCGTTCGCCTTGGCGACGCGTACTTGAGCCTTTACGACCTGTACAGCCTGCGCCTCCCGGTCGACCTTCTCACTCTCAGCGGCTGCGCCACCGGACTCAACGTCGTAACCGGAGGCGACGAACTCATGGGTTTGGCGCGCGGATTACTCTATGGGGGCGCACATGCGCTCGTCCTCACGCTGTGGGATGTGCACGACGGAAGCACGGCGGAGTTCATGCGAGAGTTTTATTTTCATCTAAGTAGTGGGACGACCAGTAAGGCTCTCGCTCTCCAGAAGGCCATGGCGGAGGTGCGGCGGCGCTATCCCCACCCGTTTCACTGGGCGCCGTTCATTCTGGTTGGTAAGGCGCCTTAGAATATTGTGCCGGCCCTATATTTTGGTATGGACACTCGACTATTATCTCAAAGCCCAAAACTGTTGGACGCCCGCTCAGGGGCAAAGAAGGACTGATGAACGACTTGCAACCCCACTTCGACGACCGGATCTGGATTGATTTTGTCCGCGGGCTGCCGCTGCCGGAGGGTGGCGAACGCTTGCGAGAGCATCTAGAGACTGGGTGCCAACAATGCCTGGAAACACAAAAGTGGTGGAGCCGGCTTGTGGAGGTCGCACGACGCGAGGCGAGCTATAAAGCTCCCGAGTCAACGGTCCGTCTTGTCAAAGCCGCCTTCGCACTTAAACGCAAGGCGCCACTCCTGTCCCGCCTGACGCAGATTGCAGTCCGGACCTTTGATAGCTTCCTGGAGCCCTTGCCGGCGGGCATTCGCGGTGGCGCCGCCCCCGCTCGACACTTGTTGCATGACACCGGAGATTTCCTGGTCGATTTGCGGCTCGAAACCACTGGCCGTGCGGAATCCCTTACCGGTCAGATACTGCGCGCTGGCGCTGAAGGAGTTATTTCTGGCGCTGGGGTGGTTTTAGTGCAGGGGAACGACAGGCTCGTTGCTCAAACCATCGCTAATTCGCTCGGCGAGTTCCAGGTGGAATTCGAGCGCGAAGACGGATTGCAGCTCTACCTCGAAACTGATACTGGAGAAATTATCGCAATAGCGCTCCCTGACGCCGGAAACCTCCCGGCGCCCGCTTGAATTGCGCAACTGGACAGACACTATGAAGAACAGATCTTGTTTGATATTGTTGCTCCTCGCCGTTGCCTGCGTCGCGCCGGCGCACGCCGAACGCCGGTATATTGTCCGAGCGCCGGGTGGCCTGAGTGTCGTTCAGGGGATCTGCCGGTTGATTGGCTGCAACGTTGTTCGGGGCTTGATCGATCCGGCCTCTCAGCTATTTCTCGTCACTACGTCCGATCTCTTGCAGCCGGTCGTTTTCCTGCTCTCATTGACCCGCCAGATTGGAATCACCAACGTCGAAATCGACCTTTCAGTCACTTACGCTCCAGGCGTAAAGATTTCGCTAACCGGTACGGCAAACAAGCCGACAACCTCGTTCTATGGCAGCACAGTTTGGAACGGATACGCCGCGCAACCGGCGGCCAGTATCATTCGGCTACACGAAGGGCGGAGCAAGTTCGGCGTGCTGGGCTCCGGCATCGTCGCCGTTATCGACACGGGGATCGATTCGAACCATCCGGCGCTGAAGTACGTTCTCGTCCCTGGCTACGATTTCATTCAGGATCAACCCGGCATGGCTCCGCCGGTGCGCGTCAACGAATGGGACTCCTACCAGGAGTCTACGACTGCCGTCGTGGACAATCCCGAGCCGTTCGGGCATGGAACTATGGTCGCCGGCATCGTTCATCTGGTGGCGCCACGCGCTCCGATCATGTCGCTCAGGACGTTTCGTCCCGACGGCAGGGGATACCTGTCCGATATACTTCGCGCGATCTATTACGCGGTTCGATCGTCAGCTCGGGTGATCAATATGAGTTTCAGCATGCCGGAAAATTCGTTAGAGCTGAAGAATGCCTTGAACTATGCGGTAAACCGTCAACTTATATGCGTGGCATCCGCCGGCAACGATGGCCGGCAAACTAGGGTGTACCCGGCGGGATTCGATAATACGATCGGCGTCGCATCGACGAACCCGTTCGACGGCCGCTCCACCTTTTCCAATTACGGAGATAGTCTGGTGTGGGTGGCGGCTCCTGGGGAAGAGATCGTCTCCACTTACCCGGGGGAGAAATACGCCGCAAGCTGGGGTACTTCGTTCAGTGCTCCGTTCGTGTCGGGCGCCGCGGCGCTTCTGGTCGATCTCCGGCCGGGCGGTGACCATTGGACGGTGTCTAAGGCCATTGCGAACGCCAAGCCGACCGATGGAGGGCTCGGTAACGGACGTCTGGACATCTATCGCGCGCTCGAAGCGGCGAAATTCTCGCAATAGTGGTTCCTCGCCTATATTTTTTGGGCGAAATTCTCCTCTTAACTACTTAAACACGCAGTAGAAACTGTTGTTGGGAGCGCATGAAGTCGGCTTCCGGCATCAGGGAGGAGCCGAAAACTTGCTCGACGGATGCAGTGTCCAGATCGGAGAGAGAGATCCCATTCTTCTCGAAGGGGCGGGTGGCCGCGGGAAGTCCTCCGCAATTGTCTTGGTTGCCGCTAACCTTGATCTGTGCGAAGAACTGAGCGACATCCTGGGGGACGCCGATATCGCGTTGCTGCAGGCTCAGAGCAAACAGGAAGCGATCGCCATGCTCGGGTTGCTGAAATCCCAATTTGATCTTGCAATAATTGACCTCGGACTTCCGGATTTCGAGGGTTGGGATCTCATCGAACAACTTACGCGGCCCCCGGGAAGGGCTGTGAAAACTATTGCCGCCACCTCAGCTTACTCAGCAGAGCTTGCAAAACAAATAAGACAGCTTGGTGTTGACGCGGTCGTACCGCGAGCGATAGCCCCGCAGAAGTGGCGTAATGCCGTAGAAGCGGCGCTGCTGGGATAACTCCGAAACCCCTCCGGTAAGTGACATGACGGAGTCATGATCTCAGACGGCTTGGTTCTAGCCGCGAATCCTATATACAATCAGCTGTTGATCCTCAAGAAAGACTTCCGTGCCCCTGTGCGTGGCTCGATACGCGGCAAGCAATCTGGCGGCTTGAAACTGCATTGACGCGCGGTTCAAACGCAGCAGATACGGCGCCATGGGGGGATCGAAGCGCGGTCCGAGTTCGGACAGGCCGGAGGCCATCGATCGGGAAGTTAGCGGCTCCTTCTCAACAAACACGAACGTGTCACCGACGGGAAACTTGAACGAGAAGTCCGGACGGCGAACCTCGTCGACCGTGTACGTCTCAACGAATTCCGACAACTCCATATGCCAGCCGTGGCCGTACGTCAACGCCACTTCCTGCACAGGCGAAACCACTAGCCAGGTGTTGCGCGGGAATTCGCGTGTTATCCTCGCCACCGTCCTCGCGGTGATGTTGTATTGAGAACCATGCGTTTTTCCCCGATGTAGCGGGATGAGTATGAGACAAACGATAGCGGCAGTGGCCAGCGGAGTTCCGCTCGCCTGGAGCAGCCGCCGCGTCGCCTCGCCAAATCGGGCGAGGAACACGATTACGAGTATGACGGAGACACACAGAACGGTGTTCAATTCCGGTATAGGTTCGATGAGCATCGCCAGAGCGACAGACCAGAGCGCGTCCCAGCGATAGCGCGCCCAAAGCGAAAAGCCGGTCAACCAGAAGATCAGCGCGATGCCGCCCGCTTGCAGCTCAGCGGAATGCGAGAAGGCCGTGAGGATGATCAGCCCTGCCGCTGCAGCCAGGCCCACCGGCGAACTTCCGGTCGCACCTCGAACTGCAGCGAAGCCGGCAAGCGCGAGAACGGCCATGAACAACGGACCCGAGAATCGAACTACGGTTGCTCCGTCGAGAGAAGAGAGAAACACGACTGGCGCGAGAAACGCCACGGAACCATCCGGCGTCCAAGGCTGTCCTAACGCCAACTTCTGCAACGAAAGCGCTCTCGAGTAACTCTGATCATTCAGGAAGCGGACGTACTGCAATGAGTGGCTCAATGCCGCGACAGCGATGAACATTGACAACAGGAATGCCGGTTCCCTAACAATACGCCAGTGACGTAAACGGTCGCCGCTCGCAGCGCTAAGACGTCGCGGCGTGCCATGCCCGTTTTCGTTGAAGACGAGTATTTTGTGAAGCAACGCGGCCCTCCATTGAGGCTGCCACAAGGGTTCGAGCGATCCCGCCATCCACAGCAACATCAGAAAGAGGAAGAGGTAGCCGGCGAGCATGCTGCCAGGCAGACAGATCCGCATCGACCCCAGCCCGAGCGCCGCAATTGCTGCAAAGAGGCTTGTCCGGACGGCTAGCGCGCAGAAGCTCATCAGGTTTCGGTCGCCCGGCGAGATCCGTGCGACAAGGCAGGGCACAGCTCCGAAAACCACCAGGAAGGCGAAAGTAACCCGAACGCAATCGATGAGGTCGGTAATCGTCATGATGCCGAGGCGAAGTAATAGTAATCAATGGATTGCATCCGCCGAAGTACGCTGCGAGTGGTGAGCATGGCATAAAGCAGCGCGCCGGCAGTGAAGCCCACCGCCGCGTAATGATAAGCGCCCAAGCGCGTCAACGCGTAACCCAACACGACGTTCAGCAGAATCGCGGGTATAAGCGCCCCCAGCACATCCGAGGGCTGTGCAAGACGGAACAGCAGGCTGGTGTTCCACAAGGCGACGGCAAGAGCCGAAAAACCGAACAAGGCCCAGATCAGAGCAGTGTAAGACTGGCCATTCGTGAGGAGCGTTGTGTGCGCCACGGCAGTATACAGGCCGACTGATGTCAGTGCAGCAACAGCAAGGAAGCCCGCCGATCTGCGTGCATACACTTCTTTCATCTGGCGGATGAAAACACTGCGTCTGGACAGCCCAAGCTGCTTCTGCGCACTCGCCAGTTTATGAAAGAATGCGACCGTTGAGGATCGGACATTACCCGCTTGCAGAATGAATCCAAACAACGCGATATCGAGGGCAGTCTCATAGTCTCCTCGAAACTGCACCGCCGACGGAGCCCCGATATCGGGAACCGTCCAGGCCAGCAGCCGATCCGAAAAGACGAGGAGGTAATAAAAAGTCCCGAACAGGAAATGCGGCCAGGCGATGTAGGTGTCGAACGCGAACGATTGGGGCCGGGGGCATCCGCCATGCTTTCGACGGCGGTCGCGTAGAAAAAAGAAGCACGCCGAAAACGCAACAGCAGCTGCAATCAGAATGCCCACGACCTGCGCGGCGGCCAGTTCGATCCGCCAGGCGCGGTGGAGCCAAACAACCATCAGGGTACCTACTGCGGTGGCGACTGCGCTCCACATGTTGCGTTCCAGCATGTGAAGGATGCCCGTGGCGAGCCAGAGCAGGCCCAAGCTGAGGTGAAACGCCACCGCCGCCAAGTCGAAAGGGGCCGGCAACCAGGTGTAGAATCGGGCGAGAGTGAGCAGCGCCAAGCCTGAGGCCGCCAGGCAGAAAATTCCTAAACGTACCCATCGCCAGCAGGCTGCTTCCGCGGTGGCGCCGTCCTCGACGCTGATGAGGAAAATGCCGCGGCGAGCCATCGCCTGCACGATGCCGCCGGTGGTGATGAAACTCGACACTGTCCCCAGCCCGACCGCCGCGGCCATATTCGCCGACACGTCGCCACCCCACAGCGAAAAACGGAACAACGCCATCGCGAGGCAGCAGAGAAGCAGTGAAAACGAAAAGGAGATGCCGCTTAAATACTCGAGAACCGCGGATCGTCTCGGTTCCGGTTCAACTGCTGTGACGAACATTCGTGACCATGGAAGGCAGGCTTCGGCAAGCTGCCATGTCGTTCGCTGACCATACTCTCGTTCAGCGACCGCATCGGTGATGCCCGCGGTTTCCAGGCGTACGACGGCGTCGTTAACGTCCAGCGGCGGCGCCCACCGAGGATCGTCAGCTCGCGGCTTGAGACAGGCAGGCAGTGGTTTGTTCAAACGCCAGCTCCTGATAAATATTTCGAAATGAATTTGAGAACTGCGCAATCGTGAAGTACTTGCATGCGCGCTCGAGGGCTGAGCGGGCAAGGGATGCTCGAAGGTTCTCGGCATCCGGGCCTGTTAGCAAAAGCAATAGCGCTGTGGCCAATTCATTCGGATCGTTAGGCGTCACGACAAGACCCGTATCATTCAACAAGTATGCGACGTCGCCGACATCGGTCGCCACGACGGGACATCCGCTTAGCATTGCTTCTATCACTACGTACGGCAACCCTTCAGACAGGCTGGGCACACAAAGCAAGTCGGACTCACTGTATGCGGTTGCGGCGTCGCGCGTCACACTGAACGACACATTTCCCGTGAGGCGATGCTCCTCAACCAGCTTTTGGCACTCCTGGAAATAATCCCCATCGGCAACTTCGCCGAGCACTCGAAAGTGAACTTCGGGGACCTGATCCCGAACTCGCGCGGCGGCTCGAATCAGCACGTCGATACCCTTCAATCGGAAGATCCGCGCCATCGTCAGAACGGTCGGTCGCTTTCGAGGTGGGGAAGGTCGAGGGTAGAACCTGCCCGGGTCAACGCCATTAGGAACCACCCGTATCTTGGTGGGATTCGCGCCGAAACGCACCTGCCAACTGCGGTTGAACTCGCCGAGCGTGGTCACAACGTCGGTGAAGTGGTAGTTCATTCGCGTGACCGCATGGTGGAATCTAATCAGGAATCGCCGGGACTGAGCGGAGTATCCGCATTTGGACAGGGCGAGATAAAGCTCCCGTAAGTGGATACCGTGCTCCGTCAGGACATAAGAACTCCCCTGCTCCATTTTGCAGAGCACTCCTGGAATCCCCGCCAGGCCCGCCATTGAGCTGTGGACGACATCGACCGATGGATACTGCACGGCGAGCAAGGACAGGTATCTTTGCATCCAACGCATGCACTGTGTCGCCTCATGCAGATCCAGCTTCAAGTCGCTCGCGGCAACCGCATCGAGAAAAGCTTCCCACGCAACACGGGATCGCATCGACGTGGCGTAATCGTGATTGCGGAAGTACTGGTGTAAGCCAACCAACGCGGCAGCCAGAACGTCCGGCTTCGAATCCGGACTGAGCAACGATGGCAGCGCTGCCCTGAAGTGCGGTACGAACTTGCTGGCCACGACCGCTTCCTGTGTCTGCAGTTTGCGCTGATGCGCCTCGGCGAAACCTGATTCACTTGTGCCTGGCTCTTCGGTGCCCCACATCGGGTGCAACACGCAGGAATCAACGTTCGGAGGACAGGCGAACTTCATCTGCAGTGACGGCGCATGCGTAATCGCAAAAACATGGAACGTCACATCGTTCAGGTGCCGCATCAGATAGTCGCACCATACGCTGACTCCGCCCGAATAGCAGGGATATGTGCCTTCGGTCGTGATTAGAACGGAAGTTTTGCCCACGCGACCCTCCACCCCATGTGACGAAATGCTACGGCGCCTTCCAGCCCCGCAAGGATCGTACGGGGATCCGGGTTCGGTATGAGAACGCGCACAACATATGAACGAGTGTCCTCACCAGGCGCTAAGACCACGCTCGAGACGGCCGCTTCAATCTGCGTCGGAGGATGTGTCGGAAGACGCACTGTGACACGATCTCCTTTGGCTACATTACGAGCAATTTCGGCGTCGACGGGTACCTCGACGGAAAGCTCTGCAACGTCGCCCATCTGAAACAACGTGGCGCCGGCGGCGACGCGCTCGCCAGGAGCGACCAAAGCTGAAAGAACCGTTGCCGGCCTCGTAGCAACTACGCGCAGCCTCCTATCTTGCTCCGACAGAGTTTTCACCTGCGCCGACGCCTCGTCGTGCTCGGCCTGATCGGAGTCGAACTCAGCGTTACGATGCAAGTCCAACTGCAGCTTCGCCACTCGCACGTGTGCAAAACTAGCGTCGCACTCCTGTCGCAGCCGGGAGTGATGTTCGCGAGCCGCCTTCAGATTCTGAAGCGCATCCTGCTCCTCGCGCCGGCTTCGTTCTATCTCGGCCGACGTCGCAAGATTTTCCACCGCGAGTTTTTCGACTGCCTTCAACCGGTCGCTGTAGCGAGCGTACATGCGCTCCTGATCGCCGGTCTCGAGCTGGTTTGCGCGATCGCAGGCAACCTTCCACGCAGATTCAGCCGCGCTGTACTGTTCCGAATAGATCCTCATCCTACGGTCATTTTTGAGCGGCGAGCCCGCGCGCTCTTGCGCCCGAGCCAGCCGTTTCTTTGCTTTCTCCAGAGCGAACGCCATTTCTGGGCTGTCCAATACGGCAAGTTCCTGTCCTGGCTCGACCTTGTCTCCGGCAATGACCGCAACCGAAGCAACTGCTCCAGGAACTTCGGCGGTGATTGAGAATAGCCGCGCGGCCCGAATCCGCGCCGGCAGGACTGTAGCAGCATTGCCATCTCCAAACTTGCTGGTGACGGCATGCGAGAACTGTCCGACCAGGGCCGCGATCGCGAGCGCCGAGAAAACTACTTTCAGCGCGAGATACCGGCGGCGTCTCGCCAGCTTCACCGTGGAATTCACAATTGTCCTCCACAATCCATCGTTCATCGATCCGCCCCGGATTCGTGTATGTCCGGCGCGGGTGGATTAGCTTGTCCCAGTAGCATTTTCCTCGCGCCTTTCGTGTCCTCCAGCTCGCATGCGGCGAGCAAATGCAGCCATCTTATTCTGCTCTCGGCCTGAGCCTGCTGAAAGTGGAAGCGGCTGCGCACGAGCTCAGCCTCCGCACTGAGTACGTATTCGGCGCTCTCAAGGCCCGTCTGTTCACGAACCGAGACCAGTCGGGAGACCTCAGTTGAAAGCTTCAGGCTCCGAGCGGCCAGCTCTGCTTTGCGCCGGCTGGAAACAACCAGCAGTCGTAACGAGTCCAGCTCCCAGTGCAATAGGTCGCCGACTGACAGCAGTTCCAGCTCAATCGACTTTATCCGAGCAGCCGCCAAGTACGCCAGAGCATCCTCCTCACCGGTGCGCCGTAGCGACAGCTTCACTCCTAAGTCGATCGTGCCCGTGTGCCCGCCGAGTAGAAACCCGCCTTGTCCGACTGGAAGCTTGGACCCGGCATGATCGCTTACGTGAGCATAGCCGGCCGAGAAGGAAGCCATGCTAAACCTAGACTTACCCATGAGCCGCTCCTTCTCGGCTTCGAGCTTCCGTCGTATACCGGTTTGATGATCCGTTTGCTTCAGCGCGACGGTGTGAAGCATCGCGGTGCTTGGGATTTCTGCATCCGGCTCAGCGCTCTCCACACCGGCAAGCTGCAGGGCTTCGCCTGAGGTATTGACTCCGACAGTCTGGGCCAGCATAGAGACAGCCTCTCGCAGCGAGCTTTCCGCGTCCTCCAGTTGCGTCTCAATCGTGATCAGACGTGTTTCCCAGACCGCTCGGTCGAGAGCGGTGACGCGGGCCGATCTGGTCCGCTCCTCCAGCGCCTGCTGGCTAGACTGATAGCGCCGTACAGCCTGGACCAGCTCGTCGCGCGCCTGTTGCCGCAGCAGCACTTGGAAGTACTGCCGGGTGGCCTCTAGCCGAGCCGTTACCATAGCGCGTTCCAACGCGACTTCCGCCGCCAGTGAGTCCAACCGCGCGCTTTGACGTGCCCACGCGGGCGGCGGGGTCCGGCCGAACAACATCCCCAAACCGATATTGCTGGCCAAGAGCGCCGGATTACTGAACGCCAGTAGTCCGATTCTAGGTCGCAGTTCCAAGCGAAACTTCGACTGGCTTTCCAGGTAGCGTTCGTTCGCGATCACGGCGACCAGCCGCGCCTGCTCACGCTCGCTCGAGCGGTTCAGCGCCATGCGGACCGCTTCATCGAGCGTGAGCTTCTGTCCGGAGGCCTGTGCCGCCATGAATCCAGTGGCCAAAACCAGTAAATTCAGCAGATACTTCATTGCAGGCGCCTCATCGGTGAATTAGAGCAAACCACCCAACAAACCACCCAGCACCAGGAGAACAGTGCGTGTGCCTCCGGCCGGAAGCGTGATCAGGGACTGCTTATCAGCGCCATACGTCTCGCAAGCTTCCGAACACACGCCGGTCACGGGAATCTTAGCAGCGCCAACGGTATGGATCTCTACTGACAATCCAGGCGTCAACGTCGCACGAACTTGAGAGGCGTTGTATTCCATGCGGCGAATCATAAGCCGTCCCAAGTCGGATTGCGAAAGGCTGATCACCGGAAGGTTCGATAGGGCGCCGAACTTGTTCAGCGTGCTGCCCACTACCTCTGAAAACAGGGACTTGCTGCTATCGTACACATTCAGGTTTCCCTGGTGGAACATCGATGGATAGACTTCACCGCGCAGCATATAGCCAAGCAGATTGTCCGACTCGCGGTCGGCAACGTTCTGCCACGTTTGAATCGTTGTGAAGAAAGGTGGACCGCCGGGCCCGCCGATTCGGAAAATGCCGTTTGGTCCATAGAAGTGGTTATACTCGTCGGGCTCCGAGCCGGCAATCAAGTTGTAGGCAGTAGAGGTGTTATAGAAGATGTTGGTTGCACGGCGTGGAATCATAAGGATGGACGGCTGATGCCGGTTCCAAATGCCCGTGTTCGGCGAGGCCGGAACCCCTTCCGGACGTGACAGATCGGCGATCACATACTTGATGCCGCGCTGAACTGCCGCGCTGAGAAAAGCGGGATTGTTCAAACCCGATATGTTCGGCGTAACCATACTGGCAGAGTCGTGCGGCAGACCGAGTGAGCTGGCGATACTGGCGTTTTGGTCGATCTGCGCGAGGGACTCGGCCAGCGTTGCCGGCCGGCACACTCCACTGTTGGGCACGGGATTGTAGCAGTCCAGATTCTCATGAGAGTAGGTGTGATTGACCCAAAAGAATGCGTTGCGCTGCCGTCGCGTCTCTGCCACCAGTGAATCGTTCGGCAACATAACGCCCCCTTCGGTGGCGCCCAATCCGTTGAAGGCGTGGGTCACGCGAAATTGTGAAAACTGGGGATTAGAACGAATCGTATTCTGCCAATTCGTCAATGTCGCCAGATCCCAGCCATCAATTCGAATTGTCGGGCACTGATTGCCCGGATCGAAAGTCGGGTCCGCCGTGAATCCGACTGGAATGCAGGCTGCTTTTGCGCTGTCGAAGAGGTCGCTTTGAAGGAAATGATCGTCGACCTGCGGAGTGAAGTACGCCTTTCTGCTGCCGAGGAAGATGCCTTTCGTCACCCAGTGAACGATCCCGTAATGGAATGTAGCTGAGTGAAACAGGTAGGGGTTGTTGTCCATGGTGAAAGCCATGTACTCCCGGCCGTCCGCTTTCTTGTGGGTGACCCCGACGACCGAACCGCCTAGCGTCAATATCGGCGTTGTGGTCTCACCAGCCACCGGCGCTACCGATGCCAGGTAGACCCAGCTATGCATCACTTTGATCGGAGCATTTGGCTTGAGATATTTGAAAATTGCAGCGCCGGCAGACGTCAGGTTGACCACCCCCGGGGCGGTATCCGACGTCCCGATCGCGGACACAGCATTTAGGCCGTACCGCACTTCCGGATAGGTGTAGTAGCTGACCATCCTGACTTTATAGTCCCGTGCATAGCGATCCAGTTTCACCCAGTTGTCCGTCGAGAGTGCGGTCCGGCAGGTTGGATCGCAGATACCTAGATTGCCTGTCGTCAGAATGATGCCCTGGTACAAACCCTTGCCGTTGCTGTCGAGTTGTGGCAACGTTTGTCCGGCGGCGAGCAAGACAACTTGATACGGAGTTCCAAGATGGTCCAGAAGGTACTTGAGCGCGGCGAGACCAGGCTCCGTGCCATCAGTGGCCAGGATCAAGAGCTTCATTTCCACTGGCGTGGGCAGGAGCGCGCCAACTATTCCCAGCAGACCGGTGGTGTTCGGCGTGTTCAACGCAGGTATCAGCTTGGATAGGTACTGTAGTTCAATCTTGATCGGCAGTGGCGGTGTGCCGATATTCTGCGGGCTTGCCGAAGAACACACAAGCAAGGACAGGAGGCATGCGAGGGGTCGTGTGATCGAGCTCATCTTGTTGTAAACTCCGGTGTAGAGATTTTCATTTACACGCGGAACAAGAGCGCCCTCCGCGGCCAAAAATATAGCTAAACCAACTTTTTCGGGTTGCCACCTATATCAGGGGGGCCTAAACGTACTCTTACTAGTCGAGCGTTCGCATCCACGACGAAAAAGATCCAAATTGTGAACATGACCAGGCGCACCGCCCTTTTGTCCGTGACATCGCTCGCTATGCCACTGGCACGAGCAGCCGTTCCAGGCTGTGTCGCCTTTCACTACGCTGCCGTTTTCGACGATGCCAAGGTCGACTGGTACACGCGCTTTCGCTTTCTGGTGACGGGGGGAGTGCTTGCTCGCGACCAGTCCCGCAGATTGCTCGACCGTGGATGCGGTCCGATCGCGTATGAATGGTCGTCTGCTTTCTATCCTGGAGATTGGACCTCGGCGGAGCCATCGTGGCAGAGCACCGTACGAAATCACCCGAATTGGCTCCTGAACTCTCAACCGGTCGGGGGTGGCGCCGCGATGCCGGGCAGGAGTGCGTTCTGGTATGACTTCGGGAATTCGGATCTGGTGGTCAGTCGTGCGGCATATCTTGGCGAGCGGGTGCGAACCAGTGGCTACTCTGGCCTTTTTCTAGATACACTCGGATTCGAATATCTTCCAGCAGAAGCCCAGCACGCTTTCATGCAACGCCACCCAGGTATCGATTACCACAACGCTCAAGCTGGCTTCCTTAAAAAGCTTCGATCCCACCTCGGCGCCGGGACCCTGTTCCTTAATCAGGGTTACAGGCACTATGAACAATTTCTCCCCTACGCTGATTACGATCTGACCGAGAGTTACTTCACCGCCGCGCTAGTGGACAGGACTAGATTTCAAGTCTTCCATGACCCAGCCTCCCCCTGGGAGTCGATTTTCACGCCGATGGAAAAACTCGTGATTCCGGCGAGCCGGCGTTTTCCTCGCGTACGGTTCGTCCACCTTGGCTATGCGGCTGGCTCAATCGAACAGACGAGCCGGGCGATCCGCTACAATTACGCCGCAGCTAAACTATGGAACCATGACGCGTATCTCGTGACTGCGGATCCTCGAGCGGAGCAGGACGAGGTCTACTTCGCGGAGCTTGGGCGTCCGCTAACCGCGAGTTACGTTCACGAAAAAAGCAAGAACATCGCATGGCGTGAGTTCGAGGGAGGCATCGTTGCCCTAAATTCCGGCTCTCGAACGGAATCGATCCTGAACGGCCGCTATCGGTTGCCAGACCCTCCAAGTGGGTTCGTGTTTCTGCGGTAGGTCTCTAATACCCGATGGAACTTCGGTTTCAATTTCTAAGCGAACGCTCATTTCAAACAATTGCACGTTTCTGTCGGCCTAGAACTCCCTTGGATCAGGGATGTGTGACACGTGCGTGAACCCAATAGACTATAATCTTCGGTAGCTGGAATCGTCGAAATGACAACCACAGAGGGGCGCAACCGTACTAGTAAGCCACTTCCGGTAAAGATGTTTCTTGCACCACTCTGGATACTATCGATCACAATCCTTTTATCCACAATCTCGCTTACTGCCGCCGACATAAAAAAGGAGTCTGCATCGCCGAAGAAGAAATCGTCGCATTCGCCCGCGCCAACTGGGAAGGGCCAGCCCGCAAGAAAAGTGACCGCTGGTTCGCCGACGATGACCAAAAAGGAGCCCGAGCTATGGGCTTTGAAGCCGCCCGTTCGCCCCCAGGTTCCCGCCAGTGTAACAACCTCACTAAACCCGATCGACGCCTTTGTTGCCGCGATGTACAAAGAAAAATCCCTCAAGCCAGTCGGGCCGGCAGATAAGCCAACGCTGCTTCGACGTGTACATCTCGATCTGACTGGTATCCCCCCGACGCCCGTCGAACAGGATGCTTTTCTGAACGATGAGTCGGCCGACGCTTACCAGAAGGTGGTCGATAAGCTGCTAGCCAGCGACCAGCACGGTGTCCGTTATGGGCGGCACTGGCTCGACGTGTTGAGATACGCCGACGCGGACGAGAGAATGTACGCCGCCCCTGGCATTCATCTGTGGCGCGATTGGGTGATCAACTCTCTCAATAACGATATGCCGTACGACGAGTTTGTACGGACGCAACTCACCGGCCATCGTAGCAAGGAGCGCACGCAGATTTCGAACACTGGTTATCGTTCGCCTGCTGAGCGAAGGCCGGAGGATATGTTCGCTCTCGGCTTTTTAGCGCGGGGCGCAGTGGTCCGCGATAACAAGGACACGCAGGAGCTTCCCATAGTGGCCGTGGAAACCGTTTCGAGTGCGTTTCTAGGGTTGACAGTGGGTTGCGCTAAATGTCATGACCACATGTACGATCCGATCTCACAGAAGGACTTCTATTCCATGAAGGCGCTGTTTGATCCACTGGTCGTGAAAAAGGTGACGCTTGCCACTCCCGCCGAAATAATGGCGCGGGGAAACTCCTTTGAAGAAAACCGGAAGAAGAGATCTCCGATCGAGCAAGCCTTCAATGCGCTGACAGAACCGTACCGGATCAAATTGTACGAGGAGCGCGTCTCGATGCTACCGGCGGACGTCCAGGCTGTTATCCGGAAGCCAGAGCGTGACCGCAGCGCTCAGGAACAAAAGATCGCAGACGACTATTTCCCGGTATTGCGGATCGACCTCCCGTTGATCCGGGAAATCATCCCGCCCGAGGAGCGTAAGCAGTTCCAAGAGCTGCAAGCGGCGCTTACCAAGCTTGGCGGTGGACGCGGAGGGCGTGGTGGTCCCGCGGATTTGCCAGCATTTTGGACCGTGGAGGTTGATGGAAAGCGCCTGGTGCAGCCGAGCTACATTCTGACCAGCGGCGATCCAGAGAGACCCGAGAAGAATCATCCGGTGCAACCCGGCTGGCCATTCGCGCCGGCAAAAATCGACTTCCGGGAAGGTAGACTGGAAGCATTTTCGGACTGGCTTACAGCGCCAGAGAACCCACTGTTCGCCCGTGTAGCGGTGAATCGGCTCTGGCAGTGGCACTTTGGCGAGGGCCTGCAAAAATCGTCAAGCGATTTCGGTCTGCTGGGCGGCGAGCCCTCCAACCGGCAGCTACTCGATTGGCTTGCATCTGAATTTGTGGCGCGAAAGTTCAGCATGAAAGAGATGCACCGGTTGATGGTGACCTCGGACACCTACAAGCTGGCGTCATCATCGGCGGACTTCAACGTCACCGGTTCAAACCGAAAGATCGACCCTGCGAACTCTTATCTGTGGAGTTACCGTTTGCAGCGCCTGCAGGCCGAACCGATTTGGGATTCGATACTGTCGGCGGCCGGGAATCTGGACGTGACTCTAGGCGGACCATCCTTCGACATCGCCGTGGAAGGTCCGGTGAGACGTGGTCCTGCGGCAAGCCCCGTCGCGAGCGCTACTGCGGTTAACCGGCGTGGCGCCTATATGATCCGCGGCTTCTCCACAAGCCGGGAGGTTGTGCCCAATTTCCTGCAGGCCTTCGATGTGGATGATGGGCGGCTTCCATGTCCGATGCGGAACCAGACCGTGACGGCCCCGCAGGGCCTCTTCATGATGAATAGCACGCAGATCGAAAGCGCCTCGGCTAAGCTTGCGGAGCGCCTGCAGAAAGAGTCGGGCGAGGACCTGAAATCCGCGGTCGAGCTTGCCTATCGAGTCACTTTGGCACGGACTCCCTCGCCTTCGGAAAAGGATTACGCGCTGACCTATCTCGAAAGTGATCCGTCCAGGTTGAAAAACTTAGCATGGTTATTATTCAATCTGGATGAATTCATTTACGTGCAATGACCAACTCGAATCTTTTCCCCTGCGGCCGGCTCTCGCGGCGTCATTTCTTCCATCATGCCGGCGGCGCCTTGCTGGGCGGGGCGATGGGCGCGCTTTGGGCAGCGGATGGAAAAATTGAGGATGCCCGGCTGGGGCTGCATTTTGAGCCCAAGGCAAAGTCCGTCATCTTTCTTTTCATGTGTGGCGGCGTCAGCCATATCGATACGTTCGACCCCAAGGATCAGAAATACGTCGGCAAACTAATTGATGCGGTCGGGTTCGGCGACAATGTGGCCGAGATGAAGCGGCCCGTTATTCCCTGCCTGCGCACGTTCAAGCAGTACGGAAAGTCCGGCATTCCGGTTTCTGATTGGTTCCCCAATGTTGGCGGTGTAATTGACGACATCGCGCTAGTTCGATCGATGTGGTGTCACGAAGGAAATCACTTTCCTGCGGTAATTGAAACGGCAACCGGGCATCGCGGCCGCCAGTTCGATCATCCCAGTTTCGGCAGTTGGATATCTTACGCTCTCGGAACGGCCAATAAAAACTTGCCCACCTTTGTCAACATCGGCCGGCCATCATCGCCCGTCCAACTAACTGGCGGGTATCTTGGAGCGACATCGGCCGCGACGCCGTTTCAGCCGGGAGATACGCCAATTCCTAACCTGTATCCGCAGAAAGGCTCGACTCCCGTCGAGCGCGAGCGGCAAATGCAGACGCTTCTGAAGCTGAATCAGGAATTCAGGGAGCGTCACGCCCTCAACACGGATATCGCTGCACGCGCCCAAGCTTATGAGTTGGCCGCGCGGATGCAGCTTTCTGCCCCTGAAGTAGTCGATTTTTCCAAGGAGCCGAAGCATGTGCTCGATATGTACGGAATCGGCGAAAAGGAGACGGATGACTTCGGCAAGCAGTTATTGCTTGCTCGCCGTCTATCGGAAAAGGGTGTTCGATTCATTCAACTGTGCCATGCCGGAGGCGGCAATGGAGCGTGGGATGCCCATGGCGACATGAAGAGCCACGAGCCACTCTGCCGCGCTGTTGACAAGCCCATCGCCGGCCTGATCCAGGACCTCAAACAGCG